>MDTB01128619.1_pt1 | contig 27841 bp, 26 predicted proteins | sample 811161 | NCBI WGS metagenome assembly MDTB01 (sample SAMN05326650, study PRJNA326480) | marine metagenome | isolation source: seawater | place: Mediterranean Sea | collected 2009
GCGTTCTTGCCAGTCAAATCACCGTACGCTTTCTTTGACAGGAAGATCTTCAGGTCAGGTGCCTTCTTGGCATCAAAATCCTGGGCGAAAGTGATGACGTGTTGCTTGTCGACCCTGTCAATCTGCCAACTGCCCTCGAACCTAGTCCAGAAGCTATCAGCTTCGAACTTAAGGGCATCGGCTGCTAGGGAAAGAGAGGACCACGACATCAGGACGGTCAGCAGTACAGGAAGTACAGGCAGGGCTGGAAATTTCATAAGACATCTCACTGTAACGCAGGTGCCTCAAAGAGCGGGGCGATCTGCTCTGGTCGCTTCGTTAGAAATAGAGTCAGCCCCGCCGGATCTGTTACAGGGATGGACGCGAGACAGCCGGTTTTATGCAGATTGACCCGCGACTGGTTTGGGTTGGGTACGCAATGCAGCGTAACTAGCGGGGCGTTGTCGTCTTCCTGCTCGAATCTCCTCGACCAACAGCATCATCATCTGGTTTCTCGGATCGTTGGGAAACAGCTCCTCAAACCTTCGTCCATAGCTGATGGCGTGCGTGATTGGGCCACGGAGGATGGCGAGTATGACCTGATTCCCAAGCAGGGCCTGATGTTCAGGGTTGGCCTTGATGCCTCGTCGGAGTGCTTTGTCGGCATCCTCAAACCTTGAGAGCTCAATCAATACGACGGCCATTTCGTTGATCAGGTCACCATGTCCGGGATCTTGTTCCAGCGCGTTTTCAAAGTAGGGCAGGGCTTTCTCATATTCTCCCAGCAGTTGCCAGGCTTTTCCCTGCAGGAATAGCCAGTTGAGGTTGTCGGGCTCACTGGTTGAGAGTTCATCAAGGCAGGCTATGGACGCCAGCACAGAGGGCCGCCGGAAACGTCTTTGATCCGGTTCAAGATATCGTTTGAGGTGACGCTCTACGCCAGTTATCAGATAACGTTGCCGGGTTGCACAACGGGAAATCCAGATGGCTCCATAAACACTGATCGCAGTCATGATCAGGTAGTCGATGGACTCCAGCGTCCACCAGCCGATGCGCGACGCGGACCACGCCAGCAGTGGGTGCAACAGCGCGAACCAGGCCAGGGACAGAACAACAGGTCGTGACCACATGAATCAGACCTTCAGCTTCTGAACCTGTGCTTCGTTCAGGTCGATACCGTAGCCAGGCTTGTCGTTGAGATACATGGTGCCGCTACTTGGAATCACAGATTCACCATAGAGTTCTCCGATCTCATCGAGGGCGCGGGAGAACTCCGTCGAGAATTCATGTGGGCGTGTTGCCGTGTCGATCGTTGAGTAGACATGTAAAGATGCCATGGAGTTGATACCCGCCTGGGGACTGTGGGGCATGATCGGTTTGTCCAGTGTTGTCGCCCAGTCAAAGATGCGCTTGACCTCGGTGGGACCCCCGGCGTTCAGAATGTCAGGTTGCAGGATGTCCGGGTTACCGAGCAGGACGAGGTTCTGGAACCACCATCGATAGGCATCCTGTTCTCCTGCGGAAACCGCAACATCCAGAGCGTCTGCAATCTGACGCAGTCCCGCCAGATCGTAATGAGGCAGTGGTTCTTCGAAATGACTGATACCCAGTTGTTCGAATCGTCGCCCCTGTTGGATCGCGGTAGACACCGAATACCCGTTGTTGGCATCGAATGCGAGATAGGTGTCCGCGTCGAGATGCTCGCGAACCAGCTTGAACATGGCGTAGTCTTTATCGGGGTCGATGTCTTGTCGCCAGCCTTTCCAGTCCATTCGGATCTTGAAAGCTTCAAAACCATCGGTGATGCCAACCTTGACGTTTGCCAGCATTTCTTCCGGCTGCATTTTCCATCCGGACCCAACAGACCAGTAAAGGGGTATCTCGGTACGTGCGGCTCCTCCCATCAGTTTGTACACCGGTTGTCCGGTTTCCTTGCCAAAGAGATCCCAGAGTGCGACATCAATGGTGCCGACAATCTGCCCTGGGAGTTTGTAGACGCGCTCACCTTTTCCCAACGCCATGAAGTGCCAGAGGCGGTCGATCTGAAGGGGGTCCTCGCCGATCAGCAATGGCTTGATGGCGGCTTCCAGGTACGCGTCGAATACCCGCCTCCCGAGTGCTTCTGCCCAGCCTTCGATCCCCGCGTCGGTCTGAATTCGAAGCAGAGATTTACCGATCGACAACGGCGTGATGGTGATATCAGTGATTTTCATGGGGAGGCCTCACTTGGTGGGCGGCCATGGGGAAACTGACACCATGCCCAGTACATCCTGCGGCTATTAGACGTTCTTGCTGAACAGGACAAAGATGGTACGAATCATGATTTCGACGTCCAGCGCCAGGTTCCAGATGTTGTTGTAGGTGAGATCAAAGTTCACTCGACCTTTCATCTTGTCGAGCGTTTCCGTTTCTCCACGGAACCCGTTGACCTGAGCAAGCCCCGTCAGACCCGGTTTGATGCGATGTCGCGACATGTAGGATTTGATCTTTTCGCTATAGACTTCGTTGTCGGCAACGGCATGGGGTCTGGGTCCGACGAGTGACATGTCGCCCTGCAGGACATTCAGCAGCTGGGGAAGTTCGTCGATGCTGGTTCGCCGGATAAATCGGCCGACCGGAGTAATCCGGTTGTCGTCGCGTCTGGCCTGTGTCAGGTGGCCTTCAGTTTCGTCGTGCACAACCATTGAACGGAACTTGTAGACTTCGAAAATCTCGCCATCCGACCCGCGTCGCTTCTGCATAAAAAACACGGGCCCCCTTGATGTCAGCTTTACTGCGAGCGCAGTTCCAATAAGCAGTGGCGCGAGCGTGATGATGGCGAGTGATGCAATCACGATATCCATCAGGCCTTTGACGAGCGCTCGCCCGCCAACCAGCGGCTTCTCCGAAAGACCGGTCAATGGTACACCTGCCAATTCCTTGATCGAGTAGTTGAGCAGGTTCATGTTGAAGATGTCAGGTGCCCAGATGACATCGATATTCTGGTTTACGAGGTCAATCGACAGTGATTGGATCTGTTGTGAACCGGTCATCGACGACGTCAGGTAGACCCGGCGAATCCTGTGCTCACGGATGACCTCGTCCAGGTTTTCAAGGTTGCCGAGTACAGGAAAGTCTGGGGATTCGGCAGCTGGGTCGTCGGCAGAATGTTCAATGACGCCCACGACTTGGTCGGGGATCCGGGAGTTGTCTCGAAGATGGTTGGCAATGTGCTGGCCCAGCTCACCTGAACCGACAATGAGGCTTGGCACGGATTCCTTGATGGTCTTGAACATGAAAGTTCGAACAAAAAAGTAGACCATCAGCTGACCCAGGAACGCGGAGATACTCCAGACGAGTATGACTTCGCGCAGGAAACCCTCTGTGGTTTCTATGACAAACGTGAAAAGTGCCATCGCTATGACAACCATGCCCCAGCCCTGCAGCAGGCTGGAAATGTAGTCTGCCCGTGCGGCTTCGTGACGATAGACGTCGGCCCAGTTATAGAGGGTAGCCATCAACAGGAAGGTCATGACCACCTGAATTTGGTAGTCGTTCCCCAGTTCGACCGCATGCATGGAGGCGGCAGATAGAGCAGCCCCTGGACGACGACGTGGTCAAGTACACTTTGAACCCAGGCCTTGGCGGACTGGGGCTGACGGGTGAGCTGCCTCGTGTTGTCGGTGAGCAATTCGGGCTCCTGTGGAACTGGCGCTGATTATCAACTGCGAGCACGTGTCCGGCAACCAAATAAGCTCTGGATTCCATGTGGCTGGGTGGATGGCACCCCAGAAAACCTCTTATAGTAGCCTTCTGGGTTCAAGGTAAACGAAATGCTCTTCAACGCGGATACCGCGAGACATATACGAGGCGGTGAGATCACCCTGTCACTGCGCAAGTGGCAAAGGCCTCAAGCGCTTGTTGGTGGGGTGTATTATCTGCGCCCTGATGGTGCAGTAGAGGTGACCTCGATGCCGGAGACACGCCTGGGCGACCTTCCGGAAGACGACCTGCGACTGGCTGAATACCTGGACCGGACGGGAGTAGCTTCGACCCTGGCGGCGGGAGAGGATGATGCGGTCTGGATGGTCCGGTTCGATTTCCATGCCAATCTCACCAGGCCTGTTCCTGGTCGCGGGATTGTAGACGACGGTGAACTTGAGACTCTTGGTCGCAAACTAGCCAGGAAGAACGAGAATAGCTCCCACGGGCCATGGACACAGGTCGTGCGCTACTGGATTGGTTGAATCGACAATGAACTCGAGTCACGCTAGAGGGTCAGTAGATTCAGCGGGAGCCGGATTGACGCTCTTGTTACGACGATCACTCCGGCTCTGTGTACTCGTCACCGTAAGCAGTCTTAACCTCTTTTCGCCGGTGACGTCAGCATCCTCCACGGATGCGTTCATCAATCACCTTGAGGCGGACGTCAAGCGCTTGCGAGGTGAAGAGCGGGTTGTGGCGCATGGCCGCCTAGCGATGGCGCTGGACGCCAATGGACGCATTGAAGGAGCATTGAGAGTGTATCGTCGACTGGCTCGACAACGTGGGGATGATCGCTGGAGATACCTGCTCGGTGTGATGCTCGTTCAATCTGGTCAGTACGCGGAGGCTGTTCGGGTGCTCCGGCGTGTCACAGATCGTCTATCAGACTCGAGAAAAGCGCAGTTCTGGTTGGCTGTTGCACAGCAAAGGCATCATGGAAGCGCGTTGTGGCCGGGTGAAGTGCCGGACGAGACCGTTGCTGAGATGACCGCTGTCGACTGGAGCAAGTTGAATCATGCGCAACGACTCACGATACATTGGACACTGGATGGTTATCCGGATGACCCTTTACTCGATCAGCGTATTGGGTATATCCGGGACGCAGAGGTGGTGAGAGATTATGTTGAGGCCGCTAGCGACATTCGTCCCCTGTCTGTGTTGAGGGTCTTGTGGAGTCTGCAGGGCGACAGGACGTTTACCGAACTCCTGCTGATGGCGAACCTGGGGGCGACCCTGGGTCAGGAATCTCGCACACTAGAGGCCGCGCTGGCTGGAATCGCATTGGCACCCGAAGAACAAACCGTGGCGGCGCTGCCTCTCCATCGAATCGCGGCACGACTGTTCTCCGCGCGTGGTCGTGATGATCTCGCCTATTCGCACTTGATAGAAATTGTTGGCCAGCACGATGCTACGACATCCTCAAGTGAAGAAGACCGAACATTCGTTGAACAGCTTGGTTTGATTGAAGTAAGAAATGGACGGCAACAGATAGCGCTCGAATTGTTGCTGAGGGCGGGGACCTGGACGGGTGCGTACCAGGCAGGATTGATCGAGGGGGCGAGACAAAACTATCGAGCTGCGATCGCCGCCTTTGAGAAGGCCATCGCATTGAACCCAGAATGTGACCGGTGTTTTTACTTCCTCGGGCAGTCGTTGGGTGAACTGGGGCGGTTTGATGCTGCCCGTGACGCGATTCGAAGATCACAGGTGCTCAAGGCTGCTTCTCCTGAGGGAGAACGTGGCCCATGAACAAGATACAGAATTGGATCTACGGTCGGCTGCCGATCCTGTTGCCTATTCTGTTGACTGGGTGTTCCTTGTTGGCAGCGTGCTTCGTTCCTGCGTTGGCTGTTGCGGACGGAGCTTCCGCCAGGACCATCGTCACACAGTCAATCGTATCACCCGAAGCCAGTACAACGACAGGCCGGCGGACTGCTCTTCAGTATTGTCAGTCGTGCCATCTTTTTACTGAACCCACGTTACTGCCGCGCGCGGTATGGCGCGACACCATGTTGCCACGAATGGGGGTTCGCCTTGGTATGCACCACCTGTTCCCTGCCTATGCGGAGAGAGTCTTTTTTGGCGACAGCGATGAGGAAAAGAAACTACTGGCAGATGCGGGAATATTTCCATCGGCCCCTCATGTGCCCGAAAAGGAATGGTTGGCACTGACACGCTATTTCCTGGACAACGCGCCGAACGAGTTTCCAGCGGAAGACCCAGAAATCCGCAGGATTGAACGCGGCCTTAGTACGTTCGTATCGCGACCCTGGTCACTGAGCCGCCAACCCCTGACGACATTAGTGCGTATCGACGAGGTCAATCAACAGGTGTTTTTTGGCGATGGGGGCGCCATGAGTCTTGTGTCAGTGTCGTCGAAGGGCAAGCTCACCAACGAGCTGTTTACTGGTAGCCCTCCTGTTGACCTGACTGTCTCGTCTGCGGGGCTCATGATCCTTGCCATCGGTTTCCAGTTTCCTTCGGACCTGCCCCGCGGAGAGATGTTGCGCGCGAACACCCTGTCTCATGAGCCGAGATTTTATCCTGACCATGTTTTGCTTGAGAATTTGAAGCGCCCTGTGAACGCGACTTGGGCAGATCTGACGGGTGACGATCTGGACGACGTACTGATCAGCGAGTTTGGTCATCGAATTGGTGCCCTGACGCTCTACCGGGCGCAGCGAGCGCTCTCGGGTATCACTTACCATCCGGAAGTGCTGCTTCCGGACGCGGGCGCAATGGCGACGCATATTCACGACATGGACCAGGACGGCCGTGATGATGTTGTCGTGGTGATGGGCCAACACAGAGAAGGCGTGACTATTTTGTACAACACGGAGTCTGGTTTTGTACCTTCATGGGTAGTCCAACTACCGCCAACCCATGGTGCAGCCCATGTTGATGTTGTCGATTTTGATCAGGATGGTGCGCTGGACCTGATCGTAAGCAATGGCGATAACGGCGACTACAGTCCGATATTGAAACGACATCACGGTGTTCGGCTTTATAAGAATTTGAGAGATGGATCGTTCGAGGAGCGCTTTTTCTTTCCTCTGAACGGAGCCTTTAAGGCACTGGCGCGTGACTTTGATCAGGATGGCGATCAGGACATTGCTGTGATCGCAATGTTCGCTGATTATGAAAACCATCCTGAACAGGGGTTCGTGTACCTGGATAACATCAGCACTGAGGAGACACCCTTAAAATTTGTTGCGAGGACGTTGACGGATGTCTCATTGGGCAGGTGGCTGACGATGGATGTGGGCGACCTGGATGGTGACGGAGATCTGGATATCGTGCTGGGATCCTTTGCGGGATTACCTCATCCCAGGCAGGACGCCTGGATGGCGAAAGGGTTACCGGTATTGCTGCTGGAGAACAGAATCCAATGAGAGGGTGGTGTAGCTGTTTATTGTGCCCTTTGATGTTGATTGGTTTCGTAATGGGTTGTGCAGATGACCCTCCTCCTGTGCACGACTCGCCGCCTTATGCGTTCGTCTCACCGGATCTCACAGAAGTGGATCCGGAGGTAGCGGATCTACTCGGCGATATGATCGAAGCTGCTGAGCAGGACGCCTCTGGGGACACTTGGGGAGTGCTCGCCATGGCGCTGGATGTCAATGGTTTTGCAGACGCTGCCCACCAGGGATATGAGATCGCGCAACATCTTTCACCGGCGGATCCACGATGGCCCTACTACCAGGCGTTGTTGACGGCACACCGGGGAGACCTAGTGACTGCGCTGCAACAGCTCAGGCGCTCGATTGATATCGAGCCCGACTATGGTCCTGCCTGGTTATGGCGGGGCAGTTGGCAGCAGGATCTGGGAATGGATGAACCCGCGATCACATCATTTCGGAGAGCAGCTCAACTCGGGGTTGGCGATGTGGCGACGCTCGCAGAAGCTGGCGCCCTGCTAGCGCAGGGACGGGCTGAGAGTGCGCTTGATCTGCTGGCAGCGCTACGTGAAGACGGTCGCGTCGTCAGATACAGGTTACGAGCGCTTCGGCAACTGGGTCGGCGTGAGGAAGCCACAAATTTGCTGGCAGGCTTCAAACACCCTGAGCCTGGACCATTGTCCTGGCCCGATGAACGCACGCGCGCGAAACAGATCTATGAGGTCAGCAACGGCGCACGCCTGTCACAGGCACGTCGACTGCTGGATGGCGGTGACCCGGACGCTGCACTGGCCTTGCTGAAAAGCTTGGCGAAGAAAAACCCAGATCACCAGGGTTTGCTCAGTGCGGAGATTGAGGCGTTGAGACAATTGGGTCGGCGGTCTGACATGGCGGCTCGACTGGATCGCGCGGGGGGTCTGTACCCTGAATATTATGGATTTCATCTGTCATTGGCAGAGTACGCGCTCGAGAAAGGTGATCGCGCATCAGCGGCGCAGCACCTGATGTCAACGATCAGACTCAACGACCAGATTCCATGGGCCCATGCTCAGATGGGGTTGTTCTTTGTTGAGGAGAACCGCTTGCCCCAGGCATCGGCAGCATTTAGGGCGGCGCTCGATCTTGAGCCGGATAATCCTCAGATCAACTATTACATGGGTATGATCCATGCCAATCAGCAGAATTGGGCTGAGGCGATTCGACGATTTGATGCGGCCGTGGCAAACGCGCCCGAGCTTACTGTTGCCTGGATTGCATTGGCCCGGAGTCTCTGGTCGTCTGGTGACCGTGACCGTGCCAGGCATGCGTTGAATCATGCCGAGCAATTGGGGACACATCCCAATGAAACCCAGGCAGTGCGAGTATCGATGGAAACGCAGGCTTCAACGAGATAGGTCTTGCCGTGTTGGGTTCAGTCCGAAATTGGTGTTGTCATCTTGTTGACTCGATCCAGAAGCGTACTGACGGCGTCGTCTACACTGATCGGTACCTGCGTGTGTGAATCAAGTGTTTGGCTTTTCCACCGCTGATGACACTCGCGGAGTGCGTGAATAATGGACGCCTCGTCGTGTTCGCTGCAGACAAATCCTTCAAATCGTCTGACCATATCGTCCAGAAATTGATTGCGATTGGTGACGGCGAATACAGGTCGACGGATCCAGAAGTACTCGTAAACCTTTGATGGAATGGTCTCTGGCCCCAACTCACCATCACTGTGGATAAGAAGTAGCGCGTCTGCACGACACATCGCGGTCAGCGCGTCAGTTCTGCTGACCCGGCCGCGATGCTTGATGGCGACCTTCGATTGAGGTGAGCTCATCAGAATGCTCGTGGTGAGTTCATCCTTGCTGGTACCGAAAAGAACAATATCGATATCCGAGACGATTTCTGAACGTGTCGCTGACATGGACAACATCGCACGCACAAGGGGTGCCAGAGATCGTTCATTTGACAGTGATCCGAAATGACACAGCGTAAGCCGCTCAGTGTATTCATGCCGGTCGACGGATGTGTCGACGTTGGGCGGCAAGCAACCGGGGAGAATGACGGTACCTCGATCGGACAGTGCTGGATGTCTGGAACGTGCACAAGACAGCGCGGCTTCAGTGAACCACCAGGCGAGATCTGAATGGTGACAGATCAACTGCTCGATACGTTCGAGATACCGACCATTTCTGGTCGGCTGTCGACGAGTACCGTCATCTTCGGGAGAGGTGCGCTCCACCATTGGGTCGTGTATTTCAGCGATCCAGGGAATCCCCGTGCGTCGTTTCAGAATGGCTGCCGCGTGGTGGGCACTTGCAGGTCCGCCACTTGAATAGATGACAGTCGGGCGCTGATCTCGAATTGCTCTAAGACCATGGAAGACCGCGCTAACGGTCCAGGAGGCATGGTTACTGAGACCAAACAGAACACGTTCCACGACGATAAGAGGAAACAGCAACAGGGAAGCTAGCAGTGTCAGGACCCGGTATCGAAGACCGCGACCCCACCTTCTTGCGATCACGTGGCGTAAATCGAAGCGCAGTCCGGATGGGCCAAAGGGCAGGCACTGAATGTGGTTGACCCGGCTGTCGTATTCACCTGTTCGAGCACTGATCACAGTGACTGAAATGCCGGCACGAAGAAGGGCGGGTATCTTGTCGGTGATGGTGATACTCGCCGCTGATCCGTCCTGGTTGTATGCGTGTGACAGGACCAGCCAATGCGGATGTGATGGATTCTGTTCAGCCATGGGTGTCTACAATGGTCAGGACTTCTTCCAGGGTGATGGCGGACATACAGCGATAACTGCCAAGACACGCTTCAGGCTGACAGTTCCTGTGGCACAGCTGTTGGTGCGACAGCACAGTCGTGGTGTCAGACAATGGCTGCCAACGAATGAGCTCGGTGGGGCCGAACAAGGCTATCACGGGTGTCCCCGTACTGGCTGCCAGGTGCATAGGCCCGCTGTCGTTGCCAATATAGAGATGGCTCTTCTGGATCAACCAGGTCAGTTGGCTGATATCGAGCTGATTGTGCGTATCGGTCAGTGGGTGATTGCTGTGTTCGCGTATGTGGCTGATGGTTTGACGTTCACTGGCGCCTGCACCGAGTAACACCACATGAAAGTTACGTGCGTGAAGCTCTTCGCTGAGCGCGGCGAATCGTGACGCGGGCCATTCCTTGTAGGACTTGGACGCGGAGGGATGCAGGCATATCAGACGTTGTTCGTTGGAGATCGATTGTATCGAGGCCGGCATCGTGGGTGCGGGAACGTCGGGCAGTTTCAGGTATTGTCGCTCAACCTGTTGGCCCGTCACTGCTTCAACAACCTTTGCATAGTCGTCGAAACAATGTTGAGTTGCCTGGTCCATGGCAACACGCTCATCATAGAATCGTGGATGCCTGGCGAAGTCGGGTCCGGTCCGTCGACGAGCGCGCACCAGGGCCACCAGGTTGGAGGACAGACTCGTTCCATCCAGGTCCACCACCGCGTCGTAACGTTCGCGGCGAAGATGCGTCACCAGGCCGGTGAAGGCTCTCAGCTGACCCACGGGCCCTAGGGCTTTCAACTCAGAACGGGGGTAGGCGATGGTGTTAAATCCGGAGCCCAGGGCCACTCGAACAAGAGACGTGTGACGATCGTCGATCAGCAGGTCCACGTCTTGGGCACGAACCAACGCTGCAATTGCTTGCAGTGAGATTACAAAGTTCCCCAGAAAGCGGGTGGGTAGCAGTACCAGCAACCGCAAAGTACACATGTCTCCTCGATGGGAGCGCTGAGGTTATACAGGGGAGTATTGGTGGATCAAGGAGAAGACGATATTTCGTACAGGGAGAAGTCATGAAAAGTTTCGATCGGACCACAGACCAGGAGAGAGCAGGGAAGAGAGAGGCTGTGGCCCGACCGAAAAACTGGATGTTCTATTTCGTTGTATCTCCTTTGAAGATTTGGAGGTTTGAAACCTATCGGGTGTGAATCTTCTGGCGACGATGACGAGCGGCGAGCAGACTGACGAAGCCAATAGCCATCGATAGACAGGAACAGGTCGCCGTAGCCGATCCCGTTACCTGACTGAGTCCCATACTGGTACCGGCCTGCCCCGCCAGCACATAGATGCCGGCGCCGACGATGCTGCCCAGCCAGTAGAACGTCAGCAATGGGTAGTTGAGCGTTCGCTTCAGCGTGGTTTCTGACGACAAGGTGTTATCCCCGTTGATCTGGAAACTGTGTCACGGTTCCTGTTGCCGGCTGCAGAGGGGGGGTCCACATACGGAACCAAACTACATACGGAACCAGCCCACAGGGGACTGACTCGTCATTTTTGCTAAGCTCGGTTCTGAACTTGTGCCGAAGCGAAAAAACAATGTCGAAACGTCCCAATATCATCATCTTCAATCCGGATCAGTGGCGGGGTGACGTGATGCATCACCTGGGTAACGACGCTGCAGTGACACCCAATCTGGATGAGCTTGCGGCCACCGACGGCATTTCGTTTCGGAACGCGTTTGTGCAAGCCACTGTGTGTACGCCAAGTCGATGTAGCTTTATGACAGGGTGGTATCCGCATACACGCGGGCATAGAACCATGCACTACATGCTGCGCGATCGTGATAACGAGCCAAATCTGCTGCGACTGCTAAAAGACAATGGCTATCTTGTCTGGTGGGGTGGAAAGAATGATCTGGTGGCAGGCCAGGAGGGTTACGAGGACCATGCAGACGTGTCTTTCAAACCACATCGTGAAGACTACGAACGGTGGGGCTATGCGCCCCAGGTCGGCAGCCACACCGATGATGGCTGGCGTGGCGCCCCGGACAGCGACACCTTTTACAGTTTCATGAAGGGAAAGCTGGATACGAAGGATAAGGACATTTACTTTGATCATGACTGGGCCATGATCTACGGCGCCCTCGACTTCATTGCCAGCTACGACGGTGATCAGCCATTTTGCATGTTCCTGCCGATCGGGTACCCACATCCGCCATATTGTGTCGAAGACCCCTGGTATTCAATGATTGATCGCAACAAGCTCCCGGCGAGGACAACCCTCAGCGACTGGGATCAGAAGCCGTCGTTACTCGCTGGGATTCGCGATGGTCAGCATCTGGCGGATTGGACCGAAGACCGGTGGACGGAATTGCGGGCAACCTACTACGGCATGTGCGCACGGGTCGATCACCAATATGGGTTGCTGCGGGATACTCTAAAGAGCAAGGGAACCTATGACGACTCCGCGATTTTCATTTTCTCGGATCATGGTGACTTCACCGGAGACTATGGCCTAGTGGAGAAGACCCAGAACACGCTGGAGGATTGTCTGTCCCATGTGCCGCTACTGATCAAACCACCTGCAGATCGTCCGGTGACACCGGGAGTGCGAGATCAGCTGATCGAGCTGATCGACTTTACTGCGACGGTGTTCGAATTGGCACAGATTGATCCCGGCTACTGGCATTTCGGGCGATCCCTCATACCACTGTTTAGTGACGCAACTGCTCACCACCGCGATGCCGTGTTCACTGAAGGCGGTCGGCTGGCCCATGAAGATCAGGCATCGGAACGGGAAAGCTACCACAGGAACGGAGATACCGGACTCTACTCGCCGCGTATTCACTGGCAGGTATCGGAACAGCTACCGTTACGTCATTCCAAAGCTGCTTCTTGTCGTACCGCGACACACAAATACATCAAGCGCTACTACGAGCAGGATGGGCTATACGACCTAGTGGTCGACCCGATGGAAACCGTCAACATTATTGATGATCCCGCGTATCGGGAGGTATTGGTTGAACTGAAGGAAAAGATGCTGGACTGGTACATGTCGACCTGTGACATCGTGCCGATGGACCCGGACAGCCGCTGGCTGATTCAGAACAAAGAGTGACCGGCCTAGAAGCTGCTACTTGCGTGTGTATGTGTACCAGTCCATCTCCGCATCGTGTTCAGACAGTCGTTGCCATCCGAGGTTGACCAGCAGGCTGATCATCTGAATATTGTCCTTTTTCGACCAGCGCCTGCCAGTCCGGTCCCCAGCGTTCGTCTGAAACGATTGAATGTACTTCACGAACATCTATCGTGAAGTACGTTCACAAGTGAACTGTTGAAATTGGTTCAGCCGCCGTTGCGCAGGACGCGTCCCGGTTGCTCACCAGTGTGCTCGTTGTTCTCCAGCATGACCTGACCATTGCATACAGTCGCACGGTATCCACGTGCTTCCTGAATAAGACGTGGCGCCTTGTTCGGGAAGTCATGGACGAGTTGCGGCTGACGTTCAGCGACGTTCGCAAGGTCAATCACGTTCACGTCGGCACGCATGCCTTCGGCCAGAGCGCCACGATCCTTGAGGCCAATCACCTTCGCCTGGGCGCTGGTCATCTTGCGTACACACTCCTCGAGCGCGATCTCGCCTTTGTCTCGTACCCAGTGTGACAGGAAGAACGACGTCCAACCGGAATCCATGATCTGGCTGACATGCGCACCGGCGTCACCAAGACCCGGCAGCACCCAGTCTTCCTGCAGGAACTGTTTGACCCGTTCCAGGTTGTGGTTGAAAAAGCGGATATGGAACTGCGCTTCGCCGTCGGTTTCGATCATCATCCGCAGGATGGTCTCTGCAGGATGTTCACCGGCTGCCTGGGCCATCGTGGCAACGTTGTCGTCGCGTTCCCGGGTGTAGTTTGGCCGATCACCGTCACCGAGATAGTAGTAGTTGCGAGCTGCCTCTGTCAGGCGCGGTGTGTCTTTGGCTTCCTGAATCATCTTCTGGCGGAAGTCGTCATTCTTGATCATGGCGAGTCGTTCCTCGGCAGACTTGCCGCGCATCGAACGCCAGCTTTCTATAGGCATGTTGAACAGCATCTCGGTCGCAAGGCTGGCAATAAAGCCGCCACTGCGAGGTAGCGTCAGTGCGTTGACGTTGATGCCTTCGGCCTTCATCTTCGCAATCGCGGTGTCGTACCCGGTGAGATTGCCGTCGTTGCCCGGGTTGTTTACTGGTGCACTGAACAGCAATTGAGTACCGGCGGTCCTGGCCTGTGTGGAGATCAGTTCCATCTCTTCTTGGAGATTCGCGTAGTTGAGTACAAACTGCAGGATGCCGCCATTGGCACCCACCTGTTTGGCGATGGCTTCCAGTTCCGCCGTTTTTGCGAAGGTACCTGGAATGGATCGACCATCTGGCAACACGTGTCCGGGTAGCCTGTTGGAAGAAAAGCCGACCGCGCCCTGCTTCACAGATTCACCAACAAGCTGTGCAATCTGTTGGATTTCTTCATCAGTCGGGTCTTCATCAACAGCGCGTTCACCCATCACATAGAAACGGGTCGCACAGTGCCCGACCAGACCCGCGACGTTGATGGCCGGGTTCAGCTTCTCGACCGAATCGAGGTATTCGCTATAGGACTGCCAGTCCCAGGACAGTCCATTTAGGATGGCCTCGCGGGGAATGTCCTCCACCGTTTCCATCATGTTGGCGAGGAACTCGCGGTCCTTCGGTTTGCAGGGCGCAAAGGTGACACCGCAGTTACCGAACAGCGCTGTCGTCACGCCGTGGCAGGATGCTGGCGTCAGTTTGGGCTCCCAGCCCGCCTGCGCATCGAAGTGGGTGTGAAGGTCAACAAACCCCGGGGTCACTGTCAGACCATCTGCGTCGATCTCCCGGTTGCCTTTGCCCGCAACTTCGCCAACCGCGGTGATGGTGTCGCCGTCGATGGCGACATCGCCTGTGAAACTGGCTGCGCCGGTGCCGTCGACAATGGTGCCGCCTCGAATGACCAGATCATGGGACATGGTGGTTACCTCACCGAAAGTGCTTAAAAAATAGGGTCCTGAGTGTGCCCCAGTTAGGGGTCAGAGTAAAATGGGCTCATCGGTAAGCGGGTAGCGTTTGGGCCGAGAATCGCTAATTTTACTCTAACCCCCTAAGTGAAGACTTCGCCCGTTTCCGAATGGACGTATGGGACGTCTTCAATGCCGATTGCAAGTCGGAGAGAAGGTCCGTCGCCAATCGTTCTGATATTGTGCGCGACGCCTTTCGGCACCTGCATGATGTCTCTTTCCTTCGCGTGAATAGGCTCATCGTCGCCAATTTCCCAAAGGAGTTCGCCACCCATGACAATCCAGAACTCATCGTTCTCCGGGTGGTAGTGACGGCGACTGTTGTTGCGTGGTGGCGAGCAGATCAGTGTCGCGATGCAGGTCTCGTTGACGATCACGCGCTCGGTCCAGGGCGCTTCGCCGTGCTGCTTGACGACCTCGGCGACGCGTTGCTGCAGTTTGGTAGTGTCCATGTTGTCCTCCTGGATGACCTGTACTCAGTAAAAAGTTTCAGGTTTCGCCCGCATCAAGTCGCGATGGTTTTGTTAAGATGGTCAAGGTGTTGCAGGAGCGCTCCTGGCTTGCGGAAAGGGGACCATCCGCACCTGCACTGGTTGGACAATATAACTTCTTTCGGCTGATACGCGAGCGCGGCATTCACGAAAGGAGATGTCCTGTGAAATCACTACCCCGCAGTCCGCTCAATATCGAGCATCTAAAACGAGAGGCCACCGCGCTGAAACGTCAGCACGGAGAAGGCGACACCGCCATATGTGCCGATCAGAGATATTTCGAGTTCTCATTTGCCAACAGGTCAGACGCTGAAATACTCGCGGCACCGTTTGCATTGAACGATGCTAAGAGGATTACCGCGCTCCAATATGGCTTCTCCAGTTGGCAGAAGCTGAAGACCTACGTCGAGAACAGCTCGAGGGTCGCACAAAAGCCGTAGGCAAGCCGACTCATTGATGCGGAGAAAAAACTCGATCAGACACGGCGACGCCTCTAGGCAGAACAGGTCGATCGATTCGATAAACGACTGATGCAACTGCACCGCGAAAGTGCGGACCTAGTCGCAGATTCCATGACGGAACACGGTTGGCTGGATGCTGAACTTGTCGGTCACGAAGGCGCTGAAGCTGCGTTCCTGCTGGTTGCCAATGCTTATTCGCAGGGCCCACTCAATCACCGCGTGATCGAGAGCATGCAATCCAGCGTCGACGCGGATGCGTCGCCCCTGCGTTCTCTGGCCATGTTGCAGGACCGGGGGCGGTTTCTGCGCTCGCTTCCTGTGATCTACAGAACCGTTGGTGACTTCGATGCGATCGAGGTGAACCGGCAACGGATCATCGAGACCTATGCCGACAGGGACTATGTTCTGCGACCGGAGCCGCAAAAGTATGCCGAGGAGCGTAGAGAACTCGCCAATGTCGGCAACTGGTAGAGCGCCATTGTGCCAAGGGGCTGAGTCATCGAGCCGGGTGCGGTTGTGGCTATGCCCCTATTGGAAATAACTGAAGAAAGCGGCTTCCTTGATGTGCTCGATTTCTGTGAGCGCCGGGGGGACTCCGCTCTGGCCGCCAGGTCGGATGCAATATTCAAATCAGCGACCCCAAGATAGTGGAGGTTGTGCTGAAGATTCGTCCGGATGAGCGTTCCCGTTGAGCGAGTTGCACTACCCAGGCTCTGATTGCGTTGATCACCAGCGCTTGAGGAAAGCCCCTGATCACGAAGGCCCAGAGTCGAACCTGTTAAACTTCTGCCTATTTCTCGGGGGATGGCGGTCGTGGAAGTACAAGGCATGAACGAAGAACAGCGCTACCTGTTCGATACTTTCGGCTACCTCGTAATCCCGGATGTCGTTTCGGACGAAGTCATTGAGGTATTGAAGTCAACGCTGAATGGGTCCACGGAACAGTTCCCGCCGGTGCCGCAATCTGAGGGACCTCTGCACTGGGACCAGGTCTGGCGTGACCTGCTGGCGTTACCAAAGATCGATACCATCCTTGAAGAGATGATTGGCAACCCGATGAAGCGTGCCGTTCGACAGCAACGGGATCAGGATGGGCCGATGTCGCCAACCTACCGGCTCGATCACATCAACGTGCATACGCACGTCCAAAAGGGCTTCAAAGGCGGGATGCTGCACGGGGGCTGGAACAGCGTGGCGGGCCTGTTTCGATACGACGGCGGACACTTTTACAACGGTCTGACGACAGTCGCGTTTGAGCTCTTTGACACGTTCTGCAACGACGGAGGTTTTGCGTGTATTCCCGGCTCGCACAAGGGCAACATCGAGACGCCCATGGATATGGTAGATCTGAGCAAAGGTATCCATCCAGGTGTGACGCGGGTCCCCGCGAAACCGGGTGATGCCATCATCTTCACGGAAGCACTGACCCACGGCACTTTACCGTGGACGGCAGAGTCACCCCGGACAACGATCTTCTATAAATACTCACCCCATGCGATCGCCTGGTCGGCGGACTTCTATGATGCTGATGACTTTCGTCAGTACGCTGATATGGATGAAGGTAAGCTTGTCCTGTTGGAACCGCCCAATGCACGGTATCCACGGCGTCCAAAGCTGAAGATCGAGTCGGAGATGCCGAGCTGACGGTAATGTGCCTCCCGCATCTTAACCGATCGTCGGACCAATCGATTGGCGTAGGGTGATCGGCGAGACAGGTGAGTTGGCCTTAGAAAATGATGATCCGATCGCCACTTCGGCGACCAAGAACCCAACGGGGGCGTTGGATGCCGCTTAGAGTGGCGGCTGTGTGTCGGAAGCGGTCACGACCTGTCCAATAAACGTCCCTATTTCTCCCTATTGAAAGAACAGAACGATCGACCAGATTGAAGCAACGATGGTGACGAGCGCCGTCAGCATAGCGCCCGCTATCCTGCCACCTGTCATGATTTTCGACTGATGGAGCCCCAACGCGTGGGCGATGCGCGCCACGATCAGGGCACCGCCTAATCCGTGAATGGCGTAGTCCGGCGCGCGGTTCATTTCCATCAGCGCAATGATTATCAGGGCCAGTGGGACGTACTCGACAAAATTGGCATGACGACGCATCGCGAGGAGCACTTCTGCGTTGCCGCCATCGCCTATCGAGATCTTTGTCTTCCCGCGGAGGAACCCTGCCCGAGAGGAAATGACGATCGACATCAGGCCGAAGATTGCTGCGTAAAGCAGAGTGAGTTCAGGCATCGAGATAATCTGTGGCATAGCGGAGTCCCCCTTCGGATAGTGTCCTGGATGTTTCGTCGGTCAACACTAGACCCACGTTAGCAGACTGTCAGGCGAGGCTCACCCATGTCGTGATGCGCCACGATTTGACCGTTGTCCATGTAGGTGGTTTAGTCCCGTCACATTTTATGACGTGGGAATGGTGAATCCGTGGCAGGCGCAACAAAAGTAAAGGGTACCGGTGGTGAGTTATTGATGCACCAGCTGGTTGCTCAGGGAGTGGAGTACGCGTTCACCAATACAGGGAGTGCGGAAGCGGGCTTTTTTGATGCCTTCCTGACGGTCCCTGGCGTGCAGCCTATTCTCTTGCTCAACGAGTCCTTGGTGTTGTCTGCTGCCGATGGTTATGCGCGCGCCAGTCGCAAACCCGCGTTTGTGAACGTTCACCTGGCAGCAGGAACCCGTCAGGGGTCCGGTCAGCTTTTCAATGCACACTTCGACGGTACGCCCATGGTCGTCACGTCGGCGACCCGGGACGCTGGTACATTCGGTGACCATAACACCCTGGGTGTGAGTGCCGGGTTCGCCCAGATGAGTACCGTGCAGGACGTCACCAAGAAACGGTGGGAAGTGCGGGAAGCCGCTGGTATCCCAATGGCGACGCGGCGTGCATTTAAAGAGGCGACGTCGATGCCGACAGGGCCGGTCTATGTGGGTTATGCCAGTGAGGCCCTGGATGCCACGGACGTTGAAGGCATGATTGAACCAGGGAACCCGTTATCCATGGCGTCGATACCAGACGACAGCGCATTGGAGCAGATCCATAATGCGTTATTGAACGCGGAGAACCCTCTGCTCGTCGTAGGGCCTGATGTGCAAAACAGTCAAGCCCAGCAGGAAGTGCTTGATCTGGCAGAGAACTACGCGCTGCCGGTGGCGATTGGTTTTTTTGATTTTGGTTCGTTTCCACGCTCGCATCCAAACTTTGTCGGCATGGTAGATGCGTTACCGGATGACGGTTATGACGTCGTCTGTTGTATCGGGTACAGACCCAATACGCGTGCAAACATCAGTGACGATCGTTTTCCCAATGCCTTTAAGATTGGCATCGGACAGGATCCGTCACAGTTGGGTAACACCTTCGCGCTGGACGTCAGTGTATTCTCGAATGTGAAGCACACCATGGCCGCGATCAACGCACAATGGAAACCCGCTGACGCCAATCTGCATCATATCTCCAAGCGTCGAGCCGATCTGGCCGAAGCGGGCAGTACAAGACTGGCCAAGCAGACCGAAGAAGCACTGTCACATGCGAATGACAATCCCATCCATCCCAGCTTCCTGGGTCATCGGATGGCAGAGGTCTTGGCACCGAATACGACCGTCGTCTCCGAGAACTTCAGTGCCGCTGACCATCTGATGCCATTTGGATTTGGCAACGAGGACTGGCGGTATGTCCGCACCTATGGAGGGTCGTTAGGCTATGGTGTTGGCAGCGCGGTTGGTGCACAACTCGCGTCGCCGGATCGACCGTTGGTGCTCAGTATCGGCGACGGTTCGGTGATGTATTCATCGTCGGGATTCTGGACCATGGCACGTTACAACCTGCCCATCATCACGGTGGTGTGGAACAACATGCACTATCAGACGGTGCGGGTGAATTTTGCACGTTGGGGCGGTAACATGAAGGATCAGAACAAGTATCCGGAAACATATCTCGGCGATCCCGCTATCGACTACGTGCTGCTGGCGAAAGCGCAGGGAATCAACGGTGAGCATGTCAACGAGCCGTCGGAACTCGACGCCGCGCTGCAACGTGCGCGAGAGGTTCAGGCGGGTGGCGAACCGTACCTGCTGGATGTGCATATCACGAATGTTGGTGCGGGCTCAGATCAGAATTGGTACAAGGCGTTCAGTCTGGCGGACGTCTAGCTAGTTTGGGATCAGAGTAAAATTACCCGCGCATCCATCACCCCTGACCACTTAAATCAGGGGCAATGTTACTCTGACCCCCAAACTATCCCAAGACCCCAAGCTATCGCGCTAGCGCAACAGAAACACCGTTATGCGGAATTCGGTATTCCGACGCTCCTCGGCGCCTTCAGGCGTTAACGGATCTTCAAAGGCGGTGTGATAGGCACTGTTGAAGTGTTCCGGATCATCCTTGAAGCAGCTGAACCCGATCATGGCGAGCACCTCGTCATTTGTCATTTCGGGATAGTAGTACCATCGATGGTCCGGGTTGTACTTCAGGCTGAGCTGACGTGTCGGTTTACCGGTATGGGAAAATCCCAGCAGGCTGGATATCACGATGTCTTTATGTGGAATGCTGCTGGCGTCACACACCGCCAAGGGCATGTGTTCAATTGGATGTTGCATTTCAAGCGGTCGCCAGAAGTTGAGCACCATCATGCCGATGACGTCATCCTGTCGGTAACGATGAATGAAATCGATGGCGGCTTCGTCGCTTGCATATGCACTGGTGGTCTGACGATAGTGCTCTGCTGACAATCCAAAGTCCTGGTGGATGACCTGACCGTAGAACGGATTCTCAGTATTGGGTCCACGCCGCAGAACCATGTGCGGAAACTGCATTTCTACTTTCTCGTCCGGAAGGAGCAACTCGTGGACAAGCTGTGCAACCTCCCTCGAATAGATCCTAGTGATGTCGTTATCGAACGAAGTGTAGTCCCCGTTCCAGTCCATGACCTCGGAGTGATGGGGTAGAAGTACGAACCCCTTTTCGCGAAAAAAATCGGTGGTGTTTCGACCGGTTTGTGCGAGACGTGCGTCCAGCAATGGTGTGGGTCCCTTGTTGATCGGATCAACCGGTTTTTCCACGTCGATGTAGGTCACTTCCGGCGCGTCGTAGTCCGGTGGAAAATAGCCAGGGAGTGTTGATTGGGTGCGTGCTTCTGCTGTTGCCATGTCTATGCCCTCGGATTGCTGGTTCAGCCTACTCTCAGAAGAAACATCGTCAACCGGTGTCCCGTAATGACAGTTGCACGACATTCTCCTCCGGATCAGTGAAGTCAGTGCGGATAAACTCACGGGGTGGGTTGAGATAGGGATTATTAATGAAAGTAACGCCGTTGGTCTTCAGGTTCGCGCAAACTGTCTCAAGGTCATCGACCCAAAAAACCATCTTGGTCACCGCGGATTCACGGGGCTCGGGTGGGGTCGCGATGTGGACCTGAACCCGCCAATGTTCTGGCATGCGATGGAGCGCTAGTTCTGAGCCACTTGAACTAAGAATGTGCCAATAGGAGTCGTCGGCTCCCGAGGTTGCGAGAACGCTGGTGTAGAACGCAAACATGATGTCCATATCTTTGACGAACAGTATGGATCGTCCAAAGGATAGTGTTGTCATAACGACTCCGGTAGTTGATGGGCCGAATCAGAAAAGCCAGTAGCCGCCGTCGATCAGGAAGTTTTCTCCTGTGTGGTAGCTACTCGCGTCACTCATAATGTAGACCGCAAGTCCTGAAAAATCCTCAGGTACACCCCATCGTCGCATGGGTACGCGTTTGAGCACGTTGTCGACGAATCGTTCATTGCCGAAGGAACCTTCCGTCATCCCTGTCTCGATCCACCCCGGCATCACCGTATGTGCCGTGATGCCCCAACGGGCGTAGCCAACGGCGAGGGACCGTATCATTGAGTTCATGGCGCCCTTCGTGGATGCGTAGTGCACGCTGCGCGGTGCGCCCGACCAGGCAGACAAGCTGGTGGTGCCGATCAGGCGTCCACCGGGGTCTCCCGCTTCGGCGCGTTCCCGCATATGAGACGCCGCTTTCTTGAAGGTGTAGTACACGCCATCCAGGTTAACAGACATCATTCGCCGCCAGGCGTCGTCCGTCATTTCGTCAAACATGGGCCCGCCGCCGCCTATACCTGCGTTCGCGAAACAACCATCTACGCGGCCGAAATCTGCAAGGACCGCCGCAAAGCAGGATTCCACCTGTTCGGAGTCGGAGACGTCACATTTCATCGCGGCGACCTGAGTACCAAACGTCTTCAGCTCTTCAAGGGCGGCGTCGTTCTTGGATTCGTTCGTCCCCCAGATCACCACATTGCCACCAGCCGCTGCGATGCCTTTGGCGAATCCGAGGCCAATACCACCATTGCCGCCAGTGACCAGCGCCACTTTTCCTGAAATGTCGAAAGGTGCGAATGCCATATCTGTTCCCTTATTCAAAACGAGGCATGAGTCATGCTGAACACCAAATCAGGACCGTTGACCAAAGTCAAAGCGGGGTATCGAAGGACGTTGCGTCCGGCTGGACGGAATTTTCCGTGAATGGTTAACTGACACCTCGCGTTGGAGATTAGTTGTGAATCAAAGACCCGCACCGGTACCCCAGGATCCAGAAGCTGCGTTTTCGACAAAGACGCCGCCAGCACTCATGCCCAGAACTACGCCGACTGCCGATGACCCGGCCGGTGCAGATCGGCTTGGGCTGACACCCGAAGAGATTGAGCAATTTCGGCGTGACGGTTATCTGATCAAACGCAATCTCCTACTAGGCGATCTCTACCGACCTATTCTCGACCTATTGTGGCAGCAGCCGCCGATCACCCAGGCAGGTGTCTTGAGGGATCGACCTGAAACGTGGGTGTCACCCGGTGACCGTTGGCCCAAGGAAAATCGATGGGGGCTGTCGAGCAACTGGATGGGTAGTGAACCGTGGCCAAGACCTGATGACGCGCGACCCGGTGGAGCCGTTGGTGAACGCGTCGGCCGTCTACCGTACAAACTGACCCGGGATCGTACGAACGATGTGTGGCGGTGGCATGGGATTGGCCATGATCCTGATTTTGTGGGTCGCACAACCGGTCATCCGAATGTCATGCACATGGCAGAGGCGTTGCTGGGTGGGCCCATCAAGAAACCGTATCGCAATCGCGGCGTGTATGCAGTCTTCCCCTGCGATCTAGAAGGGCCGGATTCTGCGCTGGGCGCCCATATGGATCAGAACATGACCGAACTCATGGTGGTCACGTATCTGGATGATGTTGAGCCCGGGGGTGGTGGGTTTACCATCTGGCCGGGATCTCCTCAGATGCTCTATCCAACGTCTGAACAGGCGTTTAACTGGGTGGCGACTGGTGCATCGCATGAGGCAATGGACAAAGTGAAGGCCGAGGTTCAACCGGTGGAATTTACCGGCAAGGCGGGTGACACGCTCTTCTGTCATGGACTGATGGTGCATTCTGCTGGGATTCATCAGGGACGCGGGATCCGTTTCGCCTGCATACAGGATATGAACAAGTCCCGTGCACGAACCCATATGCGCTGGACGGTTGCCGGTAAACATGGTGGGCCACGTATTCACTGTGACATGGATGGAGTGATTCGTATTGATGCGTCGACCGGGGACGACCCCGCCGATGGTGATCGCGAGGTTACCAATCAATGGATTATGGATTCCAACGAGTTTGTGGTGTCGCGGGAACCTCCGCGTTCGGATATTTTTGGCGAATGGAACCTCGGGCAGGTACCGGTGACGGGAGAGGTCGTTGACGAGCAGCCTTGGTGGGAACGCTACGATCTGCCGATGACGCCAGGCGAGGGTATGAGCCGCGGGACCGGTGGTACGCCGGCTGTGGCGCTTAAGGACATTGCGGACTACGAAGGTGAGGGAGTCTGGCGCGTGCGTCGACGTACGATTGAGGACGACACGACACGGTCACTTTGAGCGGAGCGAAACAGGGAGCTTGCGGTCCTGGTCTATTCCTGCCTTGTGCCGTCACATGATGGTGCGCATCACAGGATGACTCCAGACGATACGATGTCAGCCGGGTCCCAGTGCATCTAACGCATTCGCGCGTTGGCCAAGCGTATGAGCAATCCCGGACAACAATGAAAATGCTCTCGCGACCAACACAAAATCGGTAGGTACTTCAACGACCGGGTTCTCCCGAATCGCGTCAAACATCTCGTCCGTCATTTCTTCGGTGAACTCACCCTGGAACGATCCGGTATCCGAGCGGCCCACCATGCGATGAGCAATGTGAATCAGCGTGTTGTCATCGTCGTTCTTGGTTTTGAATCCGAGTTCCTTGAAGGCCCGAAGCATTGCGGATTCGTTAAACGTCATCATTGAAAACATCAGTTCAAACAGCCCCATGCCGAATCCGTCGGGAAGATCCTTGGCTAGCCCAAAATCGAGCAGAATGAACTCGGGGAACCCACCGTCACCTTTGGTCACAAGAATGTTTCCGGGATGCGGGTCTGCATGAAAGAAGCCAAATGCGAGAATCATCTTGTTGAATGCTCGCATCAGTCTGGGCATGAGCATGGAGACGTCGATACCGGCAGCTTCAATCTCGTCCTTCTCGGTGACCTTGATACCTTCAACGAATTCCATGACGATAATCCGACGTGAGCAAAGGTCGTGGTGGAATGTTGGGATATGAACGATCGGGTCGTCTTCGAACAGCGTGCGAATCTTGTCACCACTTTCCACTTCACGGCGGAAATCCAGCTCCATACGCAGGTGGCGTTGTAGTTCGTCGAGTAGCGGCAGGAAGTCCATCGGGTTCTTGTCAAAACGCTGATATATGGCCGCAATGCGACGCGATGAGAATAGATCGGTCTGAATGATGTGTTCAATGTCCGGATACTGGATCTTTACGGCGACCACCGTACCGTCATGCAGCCGTGCTTTGTGGACCTGGGCCAGTGAGGCCGACGCGATTGCTGTCTCTGAGAATTCCGTGAAGACTTCACTGATGGGTTTGCCCAACTCGGATTCCACGACCACGCGGACTTCGTCGAACTCACGCGGTGGCATGCGATCGTGACACTGGGACAGTGTCGAGACGTACTCCGGAGGGAACACATCAGAGCGGGTTCCGACGATCTGACACATCTTGATCAGCATGCCGCGCATGGCGACCGCGGTATTGAAGACCTGGCCGGCGTTTCGCTGATGGATGCGCCGCATGTCACGTTCGTCTGGATCATTACCTCGAAAACGATCCCACCATTGCGGCACCTTATAGCGTAGCCAGACGCACAGCGCGGTATATCCAATGCGGCTGGCGCGATACAGCCGGTTCAGAATCTTCGGCACAATGAGCTCGTCAGGCGGCTTCAGTCAGGATGTTGAGTTGTTCGTCCTTTGCGACCGGGAATGTCCATCCGCTGTCGAGGGATTCAAAGTGTTTGCTGATCTTCTCTGCTCGGTGCACGTCCTGGATCTGTTCGTGGATTTCCTGTTGCAGTTGTTTACGCGCTTCTTTGGGTCTGTTGGAAGCTGATCCACGAAGCAGTCGGCTGAAGATGTGATCAACCACTTCGTTACCCTGGAAGGTTTTCTTGCCATCCTCTGAGACTATAGTGCGGCTGCGCAGTTCGGACAGTGCGACGGTGAGGTAATCCACATGTGGCTTCTCGTCAATACGCACACAGTCCACAAGGTGCGCAGCCTGTTTTGGATCCGCGCTGACCTCTTCGTCACCCAGTAACTCCATGGCCCAGTCAAAGACGTCTTCGGCAAACGTTTCGACCACGAGGATGTTCGCCATGCTGATGATGGTCTGTTCCATACGTGCCGACAATTCAGGGTAAATCCGTTCGGATTTGCGGTTGCCGCTACCACCACCCATGAGGCGCATCAGTACATCACCGGGGATCTTGGGCTTGTTGAGACCAACGTCTCGAGCGGCTTCCCACATCTGCTTGTGACCGCCCTGATCGCGATGTCCGGCTTCATCACGTGCATGGGCTTCGAACAGGCCCTTGTCCAGATGTGTCAGTGCGGTACCGCTCAGATCCTCAACAACCTCCTGGCTGAAATCCGGTAACGCGACATCCCTTATTCGGGCACCAAATCCTTCAAGAATGGAAATTGTGGTCAGAGAACGAGAGACCGGCTGGACCAGCCCTTCTTTCATCAGGAACTTGGCTTGTTCATAGTTGGGATAGTGTGGTGGCACGTAGGCGTCGGGAACATGGATCAATGGCTGACCTTCATCCGCCAGCCGGGCACGCCAGGCCTCGATTGCAGGACGGCGAACTTTGCCCCTGGGGGAGACATACTGATCATTGATGTAGCCGCCATGGCAGAGAACGTCACCACCATAGAGCGGGTTTTCGTAATTATCTTCGCTCATGAGTTCTTCGGGGCTGTATTCGATCTGTGCTAATGTCATCGGCTCATGCTCTGTTCGCGGAGATACTATTTAATCACGATCCTGTGCCTTAGCAAGGCTCCCTGACGGAGGAAATGTAAGCGCCCCGCAATCTTTTTGACCGTATACTGCAGCTGGGTTCACTTTAGGTAATTTCAGATGGATACCCGACGTATCATTGGTTCCAGAATCTGTTATTTACTGGCTTTTGCGCTGTTGTCTCCATCTGTGTTGGGAGAGACAGACAGTGGCGAGGAAGCTAGTGAGAAAATCTCAGGCTGCAGGACCTGGGTTCAGCAGGAAGCAGTTGCCCTGGGTCAATGGGAGTCGAGTAAGCTGCGTGCACATCGCCAGGCCAAGAGGCGCCTGTCTGATGACCAGAGTGCCAGGATTGCGCGCACGCACGATGCTGTGGTGGTTGATAGTCGACTGCAAGATGTTGAGATCACAACCGGCGAGACCAAGGCAGGTTACCACCGTCGATTTCGTGCGATAGGTACGTTCGAAGTCACACTCAGAAGTCACGCCTGTGGGAACAGATGACAGCTTCCGTCCGTTCCCACACCGTGATGCCCTATTGACCTAGTCTCCTTGCGCGGAAGCCGCCGTCTCAAGGTAGTCCGCCACTTCATCCTGGCCATTGAAGCGAGCCCACCCTGCTGCAGCGGCTTCGAAACGATGATCCGTGATTGTCAGGTCTATACCGCGCTCAACAAGATATTTAGCCTGCTCAAGTCGACCTGAGATGGCGCACTCGTGCAGTACGCTTGCCGGTTCATGCGTGCTCCATCGGGTATTGATGTCAGCACCGTATTGCAGCATGTAGTCAGCAACGTCGTATTCCCTGTTCTGCACCGCCCAGGCGAACGCATGATCCAGAATGTCCTGTTCCGTAGCTTCGGGATGATGTTCCGGAAACGGATTGTGTTGAGAGATGTCCCCCAGCTGGGGACGTCCCGTGTTATCAAACCAGTTTTCGACGTAAGCCAGATGGCCCATGGCGGCGGCTGCAGGTAGTCCTTTTGAGGTGGGTCACATACGCAGACGCGTAACCGTACTCCAGGGCGTATGAAACGATCGGCGAGCTGACATCCTGGCGTTCACTTATATTGTGGGCCAGGACATGGTTCACGATCGCTTCAATGGTCCCCTCGGAAAACGCGGCAATCTCAAGCATTCGCACGAGTAAGCGGAACTCCTGTGTGAGAATGGGTTCCGCGTCCAGCAGGCTGATCACGGTCTTTGTATCCGCTTCTACCAGGGTAAGATTGAGCCTGAGTTCGACCGTCCTGATCCAGGTGAGATCCTCAGAAGGATTGAGCTCGGAACCCATGCGTGCACCTTCCGGGGTATTGGTCAGCATAAATTCGTGTAGTCGTCGATTGTCAGCCAACGCTTAATGAGTTCTTTCAGTGCCGGCTGCAGACTTAGGCAACGGGCGAGCAGGTCTTTAGCAATGGACTCATGATTCAGGTGGTATGCGTATAGAAAGCCATCGCTTGCAATGTATGTGTAGTCATTAGGATCGGGCCAGCCGCAGTCTACGTAGTCACTGTCCGGCCTTGCATCGTTGGTTAGGACGCTGCC
>MDTB01146564.1_pt1 | contig 27841 bp, 27 predicted proteins | sample 811161 | NCBI WGS metagenome assembly MDTB01 (sample SAMN05326650, study PRJNA326480) | marine metagenome | isolation source: seawater | place: Mediterranean Sea | collected 2009
CACGTTGATAGGCTGGATGTGGAAGCGCAGTAATGCGTGCAGCTGACCAGTACTAATAGCTCAATTGGCTTGATTTATGCACTGAAAAAAATTTTTACATAATTTAATTTTACAAACCCCAGCTTTGGCTGGGGTTTTTTTTTATCATTCTGTTACAAGAGTTGTTATAATCATAACTAATTTTATGAATAAAAATTCGATAATAAACATCAAACCAAAAATTAGAGACAAAATAATTAAAGATGAAAATTTTTCTAACGCTAATAATGAAAATTTATTACTGAGCTCAAAAAATATTGATGAAAGTATATCCGAAACAATAAGAAAAAATTTTGAAAATAATGACAATTTGAGTGTTAAAGATAAAGATATAATCTTAACTGTTTTAAATAGTTATAAGAAGAGGTCTAAAAACCTTGTTCTTGAGGATGCTGATTTTGTATTGACTAAACATGAAATTAACGAGTTTTTAAGTTTAGAAGATAAAAATATATTAAGATATATAGTCTATAGATATAGATACAATCAATTTCCCAAACTAAAAATATTAGAAGAATATCCTCCAAATATTCAAATAGAACCAACATCTATTTGTAACTTAAGGTGTGTAATGTGTTATCAATCAGACAAGTCATTTTCATCTAAATCTGCTGGATTTATGGGTTATATGAGTTTTGATCTTTTCAAAAAAATTATTGACGAGATAGAAGGAAAAATTGAAGCTGTAACTTTTGCATCAAGAGGAGAACCAACACTGCACAGTGAATTAGATAAATTTTTAAAATATTGTGACAATAAATTTTTAGGACTTAAACTAAATACTAATGCAACACTTTTAGACGAAAAAAAAATTAACTTTTTGCTTTCATCAGATCTTCAATCCTTGGTTTTGTCTATAGACGAATATAATAAAGAAAATTATGAAAAAATAAGAGTGAATGCAAAATTTGAAAAAATTATGAAAAATTTAGAACTTTTAAAAAATATAAGAGAAAAAAATTATAAAAATTCTAAATTACAAATTAGAATATCTGGAGTCAAAATTAACACTGACCAGAATGTGGATGACATGAACAAGTTTTATAAAGAATTTGCAGATGAAATAGTATTAGTAGATTATGATCCATGGGAAAGTTCTTATGATAATGAGATCAACGATATTGAATTAGTATGCTCTGAGTTATACAGAAGAATGTTTGTATGGCACGATGGCAAAGTCAATCCTTGTGATTTTGATTATAAATCAACTTTAGGAAAATGGGATGCAAAGAAAGATACCATTAAATCTATTTGGAATTCTGAATATTACAATGAGATTAGAAATTTACATAAATTAAAAGAACGAAAAAAAATTGAACCATGCAAAAGATGTATAAGTACTTAAAAATATGTATTATTGGAAACGGTATCCACTCAAAAAGAATTCAAAAAATATTAAGTAAAAAGAAATTAAATTTTTTTATATATAAACCAAAATCAAAAAAAAATTTTAAAAAAGAAAATTTGAGTGTACTAAAAAAATACAATGTTTTTTTTATAATTTCACCTAATCATACTCATTTTCATTATATCAAAAGCTTATATGAATATGGATATATTTTCTGCGAGAAACCCCCTGCAAATAATGCAATTGAATTAAATAAATTGAACAAAATTAATTCTAAAAAAATATATTATAATTTTAATTTTAGGTTTAGTAAAATTGCAAAAATTTTACGTCATGCAGATAAATACAAACTTGGCAATCTTCTTCATGCTAATATTTTATCTTGTAAAGGCATAGCTTTTAAAAAAGATTATAAGTTTAATCCCAGATCTAGTATGAAAACCTGTCCAAAAGGAGTATTGGAAATGGTGGCAATACACTGGATAGATCTATTTTATTATCTATTTAATGTAACCAAAGTAAATAAGCCTACTTTATTAAATTTGAGTAAATTTGGAAATAGTTATGACAACTGCAATGTAACTTTAGAAATTAATAAAAAATTTTTAGTGTATATATTTTGTTCATACACATCTCCACTGATAAATAAAAAAACTTTTATATATGAAAATGGAATAGTGGAGCAAGATGAGAATTTTATAAAAATTAAAGGGCCTGCGCTAAACTACGATTCAAGAAAGTTTTTAAAACCACCAAATATAATTAAAAAATTTAATATAAGTGATAAAATAGACTACTCTGAGTCTTTAAAAAAAAGTGTAGATTATTTCTTTTCAAAAGTTGTTAACAAGAAAACTTTTTCGAAAAGAAATAATCTAATGGTTTTGAATATAAATAAATTGATTATTTAATTAAGTTCTCTTTCAAGAGATATTTTGCAAAATTAAAATCATTTTCATCATCAATATCAATTTGATGTGGGATAATTAAAAAGCCAGTTTTATTATTACAAAGAGAATTAAATTTTTTTATCACCTCAATTTTGCAAGCAATAGCGTTTGCTCTAAAATATACATTCTTTTTTTTTTTATTGATTTGTCTATTGTTATTCCTACCAACATCGATACCTTTATTTGTACGATATGATACGAGATATTTATTTTTATTTCCTAAAATTTTTAAAGCTTTGTAAGGGTGCTGTTTAGCCTCAGATATTATTACAGCGCTATCATATTTTTTTTTTAAAATTAAATTTATTGTTTGGTCTATATCTTCAGATTTTTGAAATGGAACAGTTGCAAGCAACCTTATTACAATATCTGGGACGTAACCTTCTCTTTTTTTTAAAAATTCCAGCATATGTTTAATAAATTCCATCTCATGAGAATATTTTGATGCCAAAGCTTTTGGTCTAAGATATGGAACTTCTGCTCCAATTTTTTTACAAATATTCAGATACTTCTTGCTGTCAGTAGAAACCACTATTCTATTTATAAATTTTGATTTTTTTGCTGCATTTATTATCCAGTTTATTAACGGTTTCTTACCTAAATTTTTGATATTTTTATCTTTTATTGATGAGCCCGATCGAGCACCTATTATTGCAAGTATCTTTTTTTTGGTCATTACTTACTTATCTCAACAATGATCTAATTTTATCTCTATAATATCTTAATATTGAGAAAAATAATTTTAAATTTGGTTTTGTAGTGTTACCAATTTCATTTAATCTTTTTTCTATTCCATGATTTCTATTTTGAATTGCCCCTGTACAAGAAAATAATCTTAAATTTTCTATAATTTTATTAGTTATATCGGTTGTTTTTATTGGGATTAAACTTTTATTATATTTTGAATTTTTTTTCATGAAATCCATAATTAAAATTATTCTAGGTAATTTTTTTTCTGTATTAGAATGAAAAGAATTTATATTAGATATTATTAGTGTCCCAGGCAAATAATCACAAACAACTATTTTTTCATCAAGTTTTTTTTCTTTTATTATTTCACTCGATAATTTATGTTCAATTTCATAATCTCTAATGTGTGTACCTACCATTTGTCTAAAAGCACCTGTATCTTTAGTGCCACCTTGCAAATAAATAAATGCCCTGTACATTTCAGAAGTGTTATCTGTATGCCAAAATAATTCATTATTTGTGTCTTTTAAAATATCAATATTTGTTAATTCGTAGTCATTGATTGTAAATTTTTTATTAAGTGTTTTCATTTCATTAAAGATATCTACTGCCAGTTCAAGCAAATTAAAATTAATTGAGATTGTTGGACAAGTAATTGCAAAAAAATCAGGCTTAAATGTAGTAATTTGAGCTCCCAAAGCTGAATTGTCTAATTTATTATCAAAAATATTATTTGCACTATCTAAAATATTTTTTAAAGCTTCAAAGTTTAAAAATTTTTTTTTTACATATATTCCAGTTTCATCAAAATACTCAGGAATTTCTATTTTATTGTTTAAATTAATTCTCATAAGTCTTAAAACTTAGTTATTATTTTATACATTTATAATAATATATGAAAAGAAAAATATGTGTGGTGTACTAGTCATTTATTCTAAAAAAAAAAGTTTAAATAAAAAGAAGTGCCTAATAGCAGCAAAAGAAATATACAATAGAGGTCCTGATCATTTTAAATCTTCATTTTACAGAGATAACAAACTATTTATTTCTAATACTGTTTTGTCAATAACAGCAAGCAGTAGCAGTTCAAGTATAAAACCTACCCAATCTTTAAATAAAAATTTTGTAATTAGTTTTAACGGGGAAATATATAATTACGAGTTACTAAGAAAAAAATATTTAAATTATAGCAAATTTAAAAAGAAAATGAATGATACTGAAGTTTTGATTAATCTTTATCAAAGATTAGAATATAAATTTGTTCCTCAAGTTTTAAATGGAATGTTTGCTTATGTTGTTTATGATAAATTAAAAGATAAACTTATTATTGTAAATGACATTCAAGGAGAAAAAAATTTATACTTTTATCAGGATGAAGAATATTTTATTGTTTCTTCAACAATAAAAAGTATTCAAAAATTTTTATCTCATTTAAATCTTAATTCAAATGTATTAGCCAATTATTTTCATACAAGGCATTTTATGCCATTAGATGAAACTTGTTTTAAAAATATAAATTTATTAAGTAGCTCCTCTAATAATATCTTTAATTTAAAAAACGATAAATTTTTTAAAAAAAAATTTGATTTTCCCTACAATCTTATTTCTAAAAAATTATATTATAAGTTTTCTAAAATGAAGGAAAGCGAACTAATTTCGTATTTTGAAAAGTCTTTAATAAATCAAGCTAAATTAATGATACCAGATAAAAAATTTGGATGCATCATATCTGGAGGAATTGATTCAACTTTACAAGCCGCAATTATTAATAAAATTAAAACATCAAAAGTAAACTTATGTATAGATCATAAAAACAAGGATCCAATAATGAAGTTTATAGAAAGATTTAATGTTTATTTTAAAAATAAGATTAATAAAATTAAATTAGGTAAACAAAATTACAAAAAATTAATCAAAAAATGTTACAGGATAGTTTCAAGTCCACTACAAACTCATGATCTACCTAGCAGACTTAAATTGTCAGGCTATTTTAAAAAAAGAGGTTGCAAAGTTTTCTTTTCCGCTGATGGCTGTGATGAGTTGCTTGGCGGACAACAAATTTATAAAGAGATTTTTTCGAAAAAATTCAATATTCAAAACAATATTTCTCCCTATTCTTCAATTTTAAAATCTCAAGTTGAAATTTTTGATAAGACTTCAAATAAAAAGTTATTATTTAAATTTAATAAATTTTGGAGAAAAACACTAAATTCCTATAATTTTATTAAAGATAGAAAGGAAAGGAATATTCAATCATCTTTATTTTTAGATTATTTCATGCAGGCTACAAATGTTGGAAATAGATCTAACGATCTTGTTTGTTGTGATAACTCTATAGAGCCAAGAAATATTTTTATACAAAAAAATATTTTAAAAATAATTGTTAATTTACCACTAAAATATAAAATAAATTTTAATTCAATAGATGAAAAGTTTGCTCAAAAATATATTTTGAAAAAATTGTTTGCAAAATATTTTGATAAAAAATTAATATTTTCAAAATCAGGTTTTTCTGGTTTTCCAAATTCAATAAAATTAAATAAAAAGAGTGTAAAAAAAAGAATATCAAAATTTTTAAATTTGAAATTTAAAAAAGGATCAAGAAATTTTGACAAAAAAAATATTTCAAGAGATTTAAATTGGAAAATTATTAATATAAATAACTTTATAAATGAATTTAAGTAATTTTCTGCTTTCAGTTAAATCAGTGTTACCAGATCTTAAAATTTTAAGATTTATTAAATTTAACAAAAAAAGGTGGATTAGTAAAAATAATTTAAAGGAAGGTGTAATTTTGTTGGATTTCTTTGACTGGTATCCTTTAATATATTTTTGGTCTTATACAGTCAATTTTTTATCTGAAAGAAAGAATTTAAAAATTAAGTATTTTTATTTTCCAATTTATAAATCTAGGTTTTTAGGAAAAATAAGATATTTAGTCTTAAAAAAAATATATAAGTCATTTAATTGCGAAGAAGGTATTAAGCAAAATTTTAAAATAACCAAAGAAGTCTACAATAAATACTACAATCTTTTAAAAGAGAGAAACTTTAAAAAAAAAGAATTATTAAAATTTTCTAGAAATGGGATAAGGTTTGGTGATTTAATTTATAATTCCTACTTAAGATCAAACTTAGTTCCAACAATTAACGATTTAAATTCAAAAAAATTTATTAAATTTTTTATTGAGGCAAATTTAATTTTTGATCAGCTGGAAAATTTTTTTAGTAAAAATAAAGTTAAATATGTAATTAGTAGTCATGTTACTTACTTACAATACGGTTTGGCATCAAGATTTGGTGATTATTATGGTGCTAAGGTGATAAAATGTCATGATAAGGGAATGGGCACAAGTAATTTTGGATTAAAGACAATGCACAAAGGTCTAGTTCTACAAGATTTCCCTTATTATCAATATAATTTAGATTTTAAAAAATTAGAGGCTAAAGAAAAAATTTCTGCAATTAATATTGGTAAGGAATTAATCGAAAATAGATTTAAGGGTATCGTTGACTACTCAACTCCTTATATGAAGAATTCAGCATATTCAAATAATCTTGAAGGAGAAATTCTTAATAAAAATGATAAAAGAAAAATAATTATATTCTCTCATTGTTTTTTTGACGAACCTCATAGATATAGAAGAATGTTATTTGACGATTTTTTTGATTTTATAATAAAAACTGTCAATTATTTGAAAAATAAAGAAAACTTGGAAATTTATATTAAACCTCATCCTAACGGCCTTCCAGGTAATGAAACTATTTTTAGAAACATAAAAGAAGAATTCGTGAATATTAATAATTTATTTTTTATTGATAAAAAAATAAGTAATAACGATATATTTAAATCTAATCCAAACTTAGCAATAACTGTTCATGGAACAGTTTCACATGAATTAGCTTATAACAAAATAACAACAATAAATGCAGGAGATAATCCACATATAAATTATGATTTTAATTTAAACCCAATAACTCAAGATGAGTATTTTGATATGATTGATAATACTGAAAAATATATGCATAAGCTAAAATTTGACAAAGAAAAAATATATGAATTTTTATACATGCATTATCATCATTATTTGTATCACAATACTAAGAAGGATCTATTACCAGATGATTATTTTACAAATAATATGTTCCATAAAAATAAGAAACTTTTTCATAGCAAAACAAATAATAATGACTTATTAGATTATTTTATAGAAAATGATGAGAAAGTTAGATTAAATATTGAAAAATATTTAGCTAATTTTTTTAGCAAGTTATAAATTTAAAATTTCTCTGTAAAGGTTATTGGCATATTCAAGCTTTTCTGAATTATATAAATTTTCTTTTTTTGAAAGTTTGATATTATTAATAGAATTCACCCTTTTAAAATTAGGCTCTTTTTTTTTTATAATTTCTAAAATTTTAAAATTTGGATTTTTACAAAAATTTTCGTAATCAATAAGGTATAAATTATCGTATGAAATAAATTTTTTTAAATGATTGTAATAATTAATCCATACATCTAACCAATAATCTAAACTATTTATGTTAGTGTTATTTGATAAATTATCTTTAAAATTAAATTTTTTATGACCTTTACCGAATTCATGATGTCCTAGCATATTCATATACTCTAAAGTAAAATCATCATTTTCTTGATTTTTTAAAAAAAGTTGATGCATTTTTTGAAGAGAAATAGTGTGTTGCAAAGGTTCTCTAATTACAAATATAAATATTGAGTTTGTGAAATAGTTTAATAAGGATTCTAATCGTAATATGTTATTATTGTTCTTACTAAGATAATATTTTTTTTTGTATTTAATAATTATTGATTTTATAAATGATTGATATTTGTTAATAATTAAATTATCTAATTTATGTTCATCTAAAAAATTTTCTTTTACAAATTTATTTTTAAGAAAAAGTTTCCAGATAATTTCATCAAATGCTTCAGGACTATCAAGATTAAAATTAATTCCATCATTATGCATCCTAGAGGTAGTTTTTTGTTTTTTTTTTGTAATTTTTGGATATTTTATTCCATAAATTTGGCGCACATATTAAGGGCATATCATTATAAGTTAAACTTGCAAAAATTTCCTGTTTATAAAAACACTCTAAAATAAAAGTGGTACCACTTCGAGCCAAACCAGATATAAAAAAGTTGTTATCAAAAAATAAATTTTTTTCCTTAACATATAAACGCTGTTCAAAATCAAAAAGCATTTCTTGTAAAGAATTATTCTTTAAAATTAATTTATGAAAAATTTTTTCTAAAAAATTATAATTATTTTTCATATTAAAATCTTAACTTAATATATAATATAGAAAAAACTAAGCTTACCAACAAACCATTTAAAGAAATTAAATAAAGATAAAATTTAGAAACAAAAATACTTAATAAAATTTGAGGAAAAAAAATAACAATAATTTGAATAATCAAAAGAAAACTATTAATAAATAATAATCTATTGATATTGATAATTCTTTTTTGAATAATATCCAAATTTTTTTTTTTATTTTTAAATACTTTAATTATTAAGTTTATAATTTTTTTGTATTTTTTTATATTTTTTAGAAAATTAAAATATTTGAATAATTCCAGAGAGATTACTAAAGATAAAATAAGTAAAAAAAAACTCGTCAATTTTTATTTTGTTTATTTTCAGGCTTTGTTTCTTTTTTTCTATGAATAAATTTTTTGATAGGTAAATAAATTAAAGCAAAAATTGCTAAAAATAATGAACCTATTAAACCTAAAACCACAATTATAGAACCGAGACCAAGCCCAGGACCAACATAAGAATAGGCAAAGTTTGGAAATAAAAAAGATAAACTAAAATAAATGGTAAAATTAATTAGTTTTGTATGCATTTTTTTGCCTGCATTTTTATTTTATCAACTTTATTTTTTTTAATACTTCTAGACCAATTAATTCTGTAAATATCACCTTTAAAACTATTTGTATATGTCCATAATAAATTTCTTTCTGAAAATTTAACTAATCTTCCATTTTTTGTATCTTCCACAATGATATTGTTATCATTTATTTCAGTTATTAATCCTTCAGTAATAGTTGCGATATTATTTTTTTGCATTTGGTCAGAGTATAATTTTTTTATGAATTCTCCATTTTTATTTATTAACAAAATTTCGTTAAAATCTAAAACCTGAGTTTTATTTGAATCTAAATTATTATTAAATATGACAAGTTGTTTGTTTAATAAATCCACATCATGCTGATGCACCCAATTACCTTGTTTGGCCCAGACAATTTCTTTTTTTTTATTATCATATAGAGCTATTGTTGAAATATTTCTCAAGCTTAGAAAAAATTTTTCACTATTTTTCTCTTCAATTGAAATATATGGCTGAATATCATTAATGTGTATAGGATCATTACCAGAATAAATATTAGTAAAAGGGTATTTGATATTATTTAACAATTTTGAAATTGAAATTTTGTCTAATATTCTACCGTCTTGACTTACTTTAGCTAAATAATCATCAAGGAATCCAATTTTGTTTGTTTTAGTATCTGCTATTGCAGTCCAGATGTTTCCTTTATTGTCAATTTCTATAGAATGGTGAAAAATATCATCAATACTCCAAATATAATTAGAACAAATATCAATTTTAATTAGCGGAGAATACATTCCATGAAATAAAATTGACCCATCATTCATCAATAAAGGATGAATTATATTATATCTATTGTTTGAAAAATCAGTTTGTAAATTAATATATTTTTTATTTAATTTTGAAAAAGAGTTAATTTTATTAATGTCTGGTTGCCATTGATGAATTATTTGATTATTTTTAATGTCAAATAATTCTACTATAGATCTTTTTTTTTCACCATCATATCTAGAGATAAGAATATAGTCTTCTTCAAGGGAATTTTGATAAATTTCAGATAGTTCTAATTTAGGTTTATTAAATTCTTTGGCATTTTTTTTGTTAGTTTTAAACGATTTATATGGATCAATTATTTTAAATACATTACTAATCACCATAGAGAGTTCATTAATTATAGGAGAAAGTTTTCCAAACTTATTTCCTCCAAGCACAACATGTCTAACTATTGAACCATAAACAATTGCAAGTACACAAAAGATAACAAATAACATTAAAACTTGCCACAAGAACAATCTTTTAGATAAGATTTTTTTTAAAAAGTTTAAAATCATTTTTGTGTTTTGAAATATTTTAAAAACCTATATTATAGATTTTATAACTTTCAATGAAATTAGATATAACAAAAAAAAAAGTATATATAATCGCTGAGATTGGCCATAATCATCAAGGTAATTTAGAAACAGCATTTGAACTTTTTAAACAAGCAAAGCTTGCAGGTGCTGATGCTGTTAAACTTCAAAAAAGAGATAATAAAAGTTTATATACCAAATCATTCTTCAATGAAAAATATGATCATGAAAATAGTTATGGAAAAACTTATGGGGAGCACAGAGAATATTTAGAATTTGGAATAAGTGAATATAAAGAACTTATCAATTATGCTAAAGAAATTGAAATTGATTTTTTTTCAACGCCTTTTGACTTTAATAGTATAGAATTTCTTGAAAAATTAGAAATGCCAGCTTATAAAATAGCTTCAGCAGATTTAACTAATACTCCTTTACAAAAAAAAATAGCTGAAACAAAAAAACAAATTTTCATGAGTACAGGTGGAGGAAATCTTGATGATGTAAGAAGAGCCAAGGATAATATTTTCGCTATTAATCAAAATCTGGCTATATTACACTGCACCGCATCGTACCCTGCAAAAGTTGAAGAAATGAATCTTTCAGTCTTGAATACTTATGCAAAGGAGTTTCCAAAAATTAAATTAGGATTATCTGATCATGAAAATGGTATAGATGCAGGTCCTATAGCTTACATGCTCGGCGCAAGAGTTTTTGAAAAACACTTCACATTAGATAGAGCTAAAAAGGGTACTGACCACTCATTCTCACTAGAACCACAGGGGCTTACAAAATTTGTTAGGAATATTCATCGAATAGATAAAATGCTTGGATCTCCACAAAAGCGATTATTAGATTCGGAAAAAAAACCTCTTTTTAAAATGAAAAAATCAATTGTTGCAAAAAATAATTTGCACAAAGATCAATTGTTAAAATTATCTGATTTAGACTTTAAATCTCCTGGTGGTGGACTTGAACCATATGAAGCTGACAAATTAGTAGGTAAAAAATTAAAAAAAAATATATCAGAGGATGAATATATTTTGTTTGAGGATTTAGATTGAATAATAAAAAAAAATTTAATTTAGTAAAATTTCCATTAAAAAAAAATGTAGGAAAAAGAAAATGGGGCAAGGAAATACTCTTAGTTCTAATTCCTAAACTTTTAACATTAAAACTTTTAATAATTAAAAAGGGATCAAAAGGTGGATTGCAGTATCATAATAAAAAAAATGAATGTGGTTATATTTTATCTGGAAAATTGAAATTTATTTTTCAAAATAAAAAGGGAAAGTTGACTAGAAAAATTTTAAAAAAAGGTGATGTTTTTCATATTCCTCCACATTCAATTCACCAGGAAGAGGCAATAACTGAATGTAAAATTATTGAGGCTTCATCTTCACATTTTAATGATAGGGTTCGAGTTGAAAATATGTTTAATATTAATGACACTAGAGGCCTTAAAAGCACAAAAATAAAAGATATAATTCATCTTTAATTAAAATCCGTGCACTTCTTTATTTAATTTTTTATTACTGTATCTGTATATATTTAAGCCTGGATTAAAATCTTTTTTTAAAACTTTGTGAAATCTGCACAAAGCAGAAAATCTAAATTTTGAGCTAACATTTGATCCACTTCTATGCACCAAATCCATGTTCATAAACAGTATGTCCCCCATATTCATTTCATAATTAATAATTTTATACTTATTAGTCAAAGTTTTAGGTAATGTTCTCTGCAAAGATCCATAATTCTTTGATCTTTTTTTTTTGACTCTAACTAATCCTAAATTATGTGATTTACTTAAGATTTCTAGGGGACCCATATCAAGTTTTAAATTTATTAGAGGCGCCCAACAATTTATTCCATTTTCTCCTTTTTTATTTTGTCTAAAATAACCTGAATCTTGATGCCATTTTAATTTATTTTTTTCATCTACAGGAGAGTCAACTCTTAATAATAAGTCAGTTGCAGAAAAACATTGAAGTTTTTCATTAGATAAGTATTTTAATGTTTTTAGGACTTTATCATTTGTCCAAAATCTCAAAATACTAGTTGTAGTTTGTAGACTATCAAAAAAATATGAGAATTTTTTTGGGTTTTTTTTTCTTAATTCTATAAGTGCGTTATTTAATTTAGTATGATTTAAATCATTTTTACTTATTTTTTTTTTAGTAAATTTATTAAATATTTTTACTATACTTTGATGAAGTTCTCTAAAATCAGATTTGTTTAAAACACCTTTGATAAAAATAAAACCATTTTTTTTATAATTTGAAATATATTTTTTTGGATTTTTTGAGAAAGATGCTTGAGAAACTATCATAAATATATTAGTGAGGATTTAATATATTAAACCATTTATCAAAGCAACATGATTAATTTAAACGAAATATTAGCTTACAAAGTACAGAACAAAAATCTAAACTACAATAATTCAAAAAAATTAAATAAAAAAAGTTACTCTTATTGTTTTAATAATCTAGGTAATATGCTTCAAAAAACTCATAGCCCATTATTAAATGAATTAAAAGTTTTAATCGTTTTAGTTTTGAAATGGCACTTTGATTATTTGGCAAAAACAAGAAGCAATCCAAATGAATTAAAAAACTCCGTTATATATTGGATCCAGATAATTAGTATTTTTAGGGATTTCGCAGAAAAAGGTTGGATTAAAAATTACTCAAATAAAAAAAATAAAAAAAATGATATTTGGAAAATTACAAAAAAAGCATTTAATTTTATGTGGCCTAAAAATACAAACAAGGAAAAATTTGTAGCATCTAAAATGTTAGCTGATTTGAGAATGAAACAAATAGTTAAAATGATTTCATCTAAGAAAAAATTTTTCCAGAATAAAGTTATACTAGATAGTGGATGTGGTCCTGGAAGATATATTGATGTTATGTTAAAACACAAGCCTTACAAAATAATTGGTATTGATAGCGGTAATTCGATTATTAAAGAAAATAAAAAAAAATTCAGAAAATTTCAAAATGTAAAATTTATTCATTCAACTATAGATAAATTAAAAATTGAGAGCCAAAGTGTTGATTTCCTAATTTCAGCAGGAGTTTTGCATCACACTAAAACAGACATGGAAAAATTAATTAAGGAACATGCTAGGGTTATAAAAAAAAATGGTCATTTTTTTGTATTTATAGCGGGCAAAGGTGGTATGGAATTAGAACTTTGGAAGCTTTGTAGAAAAATTATGTCTACTGTAGATATGAATACACCTTTTAATATGATGAACAATAAAATTTCACCAATGAGACTTCAGGGTTTTTTAGATCATAGTTATGGTGAATATAAGTCTACTGATAGAAGTAAATTTGAAAAAATGCTTAAAAAAAATTTTTCTAAAATCATCAAAATTCATGGAATTGATGGTGCAGATGTTACACCACATACATTTTCAAATGATAAATACTTTAATCAAAGATTTGGATCAGGAAACTTAAGATATCTTTGCATTAAATAAAAATGAATTTAAAAAAAAAATTCATTCGTATTATTCCAAGACTTGACATTAAAAATAATTTTTTAATTAAAGGAATTAATTTAGAAGGTCTAAGAGTTCTAGGTGAACCATATCAGTTTGCAAAGTTTTATTCAGAAACAGGAGCAGATGAAATACATTATTTTGACTCTGTTGCTTCATTATATGGAACCAATAATTTAGAAAGATTAGTAAATAAAACTGCAAAAAACTTAAATATTCCACTTTGTGTTGGTGGAGGAATAAGGTCAATTGAGAACATAGAAAATATTCTTAATTCTGGAGCAGATAAAATTTCTATAAACACAGCCTTTATTGAAAATCCTAAATTAGTTTCACTTGCAGCAAAAAAGTTCGGATCTTCAACAATTTCAGCAAGCATAGAATATATAAGAATTGATAAGAGAGTTTATATTTCAAAAGCCAACGGTAGAGATCTTGTAAAAATTGACCCTGTATCATGGTCAAAAAAATTAATTGATTTAGGAGTAGGTGAGTTAATTGTTACATCAGTAAATCATGAGGGGTTAATGAAGGGTTTTGATAAAGATATAGTAAAAGAGATATCAAGTTTTTCTACAGTTCCAGTACTAATTCATGGAGGAGCGAAAAATATTACAAATATTTATGAAATAATCTCTGAAACAAACATCGATGGTGTAGTAATAGCTTCAATTTTACATTATGAGACTTTAAAAAAGTTTAAGGTTCCCAAAAATAAACAGATTGGAAACCTAGAATTTTTGAAAGAAAAAATTAAAGATTCTTTTAATAAAAGAATTTCTATTTCTGAATTCAAAAATTATTTAATAAAAAAAAAAATTAATGTAAGAAATGATTTTTAATAAAATTAAAATTGGAATAATAAATATGAACTGTAACAATCTATACAGTATATTTAATTCATGCCAAAATATTGGTTACAGAACATCAATTATAAAAAATAGCTCAAATTTGAGGGCATTTGATATTATAATTTTGCCTGGAGTAGGATCTTTTAAACAAGCAATTAAATACTTAAAATTAAATAATTTTGATAAAGAAATTTTAAATTTTTTGCAATTAAAAAATAAAGGTGTTTTGGGTATCTGCTTAGGTATGCAACTATTTTTTGAAAGTAGTGAAGAATTTGGTTTTACAAAAGGACTGGGAATTTTGGAAGGTAAAGTAAAAAAATTTGAAATTAATACAGATAGGATCCCTCATATTGGTTGGAATAAAATTAAGTTTAAAGAAAAAAATAAAATTTTTGATAAAGAGTTAAATAACAAAAATTTTTACTTTGTGCATTCATACTATTGCAAACCAAGTAATAAAAATAGTATTCTTTCATCAACGAAATACAATGAGGTAGATTTCTGCTCGTCTATTTTAGAGAAAAATATTTTAGCAACTCAATTTCATCCAGAAAAAAGTGGTAAATATGGTGTGAAATTTTTAAAAAAAATTATAAGGATTTTATGAGTCAAAAAGTTTTTTATGGCTTACCAAAAAAGGTTCAGTTTTGTAAAAAAAGTTTAATGTCAAACCAAAGACCAAATTCTGTTGCTGAATTTTTGTCAAAAAAGAATTCTTTAAAACACACTATTGGATTTAACAATAAAGGTATTTCTGAGTCCTATCTTTATTCACTTCAGAAAGAGAAAATTAATTATAAAAAAAGAGAAAAAGAATTACTTAAACTTTTAAATAGACATAGAGGCAAGCATGGTGAGTATGATTGTATAGTTCCCGGAAGTGGTGGAAAAGATAGTTGTTACGCTACACATGTTTTAAAATATAAGTACGGAATGAACCCTTTAACAGTTACTTGGCCACCAATTTTATATACTAATTATGGTTATCAAAATTATCTAAACTGGATTAAAAGTTGCAAAGTAGAAAATATCGCAGCTAAAAGGGATGAAAAAACAATGATAACATTAACCAGATTAGCTATTCAAAACTTATTTCATCCTTTTCAAACTTTTATATTGGGACAAAAAATATTTGCTACAAAAATTGCTCTAAAATATAAAATACCATTAGTTTTTTTTGGAGAAAATGAAGCGGAACATGGAAATCCAATTGCAGATAATTCTTCTTCAATTAGAAAGTCATCTTATTTTGCATCAAATGCTATGGACAAAATAAGACTGGGTGGTGTTTTGATAAAAAATTTAATTAAAGATCATGGATTAAAATATAATAATTTGGAAGTTTTTTTACCAATAAAACCAGAAGAACTTTTATCCTCAAAAATTGAAGTTCATTATTTAGGATATTATCTTAAATGGATTCCACAAGAAACATATTACTATGCAGTAGAAAATTGTGATTTTAGACCTAGACCATTTAGAACTCAAGGCACATATAGTAAATATAATAGCATTGACGATAAAATAGATGATCTTCATTATTATACTACTTATATAAAATTTGGAATAGGCCGAGCAACCTATGATGCAAGCCAGGAAATTAGAAATAAACATATATCAACTGAAGAAGGTAAAAAACTAATTAAAAAATATGATGGTGAGTTTCCAGACAGATATTTTAATGAAATCTTGAGTTATATAAAATTAAAACCTGGAACTTTTTTTCAATTACAAGATAAATTTAGATCTCCGCACTTATGGAAGAAGTTAAATGGTAAGTGGTATTTAAGACATAATTGTTGGGGAGGTGGAACAGATGATTAAAAAATATAAAAGAAAAATTAATTATAATAAGTACAAATCTCTCAACTTGCTAGAAGCAAAAAAAAGAATGCAAATAAGGTTTGTAAGAAATAAAATTTCTTTAAATTTGAGTAAAGGATCTAAAATTTTGATATTAGGAAGTTTAGACTATATTTTAGGAGTTGAAACGTTGGGTAAAAATGAAATTTATACCTGCGATGTAGTTAAGAGACCAAATTTTATAAAAAAAAAAATCAAACATTCAATTACAAATTTAAAAAATTTAAAATTTGATGATAGCTTTTTTGATTTTATTTTTTGTAATGGAATATTATCTCATGCAAAAAATCATTATAACCTTTTAAAGGAAATGTATAGAATCCTAAAGAAGGACGGTAAGGTCTGGTTAAATGTTTACGGTGAAAGCAAACTCTCTAAATTTGAGAATAGTATTAATAAAAAGTTAGACTATAAAGACAAAATTAAAGCAAAAAAAATACTACAATTTTACAAGTGGAATCCATCAAAAATAAATTTCATATTAGAACTATTTTTCTTTGACGAGAGATATGTTTTTGAAAAAAAAATATTAGAAAAAAAATTGCAAAATTTAAATTTTAAAATAATTAAATTTTGTAAAAGAGGAATAGATACTGACTTTAGTGAAATGGTTTATAGAAACCCTAAATTAAAAAACCTTCTTGGTAATGGCGACCTAAGATTTCTTTTAAAAAAAGTTTAAAAAAAATGATAAAATTTTTACAAAAAGGACACAAGAATTTCATTAAAAATAATAAGTTAGATAAAAAATACTTAAATATTAAAACTAAAAATAAAATTCTAGTAGATTTTTTTGATGACTATTCAGTTATATTTACTTTTTCAGCAATGAAAAAATATCTTCAACAAAAATATAATTCAAATTTTGAATATTTTACATTTAATGAATGGCAAAATGTTCAACTTAGTTTTAACAAGGGATTAGTGCAAAATCTAAAATCATTAATTCGAAAATTTAGGACATATAAAATTTTAAAAAAATTATTTAGTTCATTTGGTGTCTCGCAGGGGGTAATCATAAATTACAATAATTTTATTTTTTTTGAAAAGGCTGAAAAAAAAGCATCAAAAATTTTCAATAACTTAAAAAGCTTAGATGATATTTATAAAATAAAATATAAATCTATTAATCTCGGTAAGTATATTTATCAGTCTTACCTAAGAGATTATAACAAACCAACTATTGATTTGAACGATATTAGGTTGAAGAAAGTTATAAAAAAATCTTTTATAATTTTTTTTAACGTGCAGGAATATTTTAGTAAAAATAATGTTAAAATAGTAATACCTAGTCACACTGTTTACTTATATTATGGTATTATTACTGAGTATGCTTTTAAAAGAGGATGCAAGGTTTTCAGGATTAAACAATCAGGATTTAGAGACACAACATCTACACATTTAATTAGAGTAGACAATAAGATCTCAGAGGCACCACCAACTCATAATTATAAAAAAATATTTGATAATTTTAATCTTAAAAATAAAAAACTCTTTAGAACTATTGGTAGAAAACATCTTTACGATAGATTTCAAGGAAAGTTAGAGATTAATTTATCTGGCAAAAATATTATTTATCATAAAAAAAAAAAAAAACTTAGCTTCAATCGAAATAAAAAAAAAATTCTTTTATTTTTACCTTGTTTTTTTGATGGACCTGGAAGACATGAAAATCTTATATTTCCAGATTTTTACCAATGGATATTGTTTGTGTTGGATCATGCTAAAAATACATCTTACGATTGGTATATAAAACCACATCCTAGTGGCATAAAAGAAAATGATGAAATTATTAAAGAATTAAAGAGAACTTATTTAAAAAATAAAAATCTTATTTTTATCAGCAAAGAAATATCAAATAGTTATTTGATCAATCAAAACTTTCAATCTCTTTTTTGTCATCATGGAAATGTAGTACCTGAATTCGCATATAAAAGTATACCTGTGGTGGTTGCTTGCAATGATTTTGCTTCTTCATTCAATATAGCGGTAAGAGCAAAAAATAAAAATCATTTAAAAAAATTAATCAGAGAAGCTGCTAACATAAAATTTAAGGTTAACAAAAAAAATATTTATGAATTTATTTATATGCATTTTATTCATTTTATGGGATATAAAAAATTTAATAGAATATTTAAAAATAATTTAGAAAATAAATTAAAGTCTTTTCATGACTCGCATAATGCTAATATAACTAATCATAAGTTTTTTAAACTATTTAACAATAAAGATTACAAATACGCAGAAGAAAAAATAATAAATTTATTAAAGGAAATAAAAATTTAAATGAAAAAATATTTTTTTAGGTGCAAAGAATGTTTAATGACATCACTTAGACCCAGGGTAACTTTTAACAAAAATGGTATTTGTAATGCTTGTGAAAATGCAAAAGTGTATCGAAATATTGATTGGCTAAACAAATATAAAGAATTAAAAAAAATTGCTCAACAAATTAAAAAAACTTCTAAAAATCACAAATACAATTGCATAGTGCCTGTTGGTGGTGGAAAAGATAGTTCTTACGTAGCTTGGAAGGTTAAACATGAATTAGGCTTAAAACCACTTTGTGTTTTTTGTGAACCACCATTGTTTACAAAAATAGGAAAACAAAATTTAGAAAATTTTAAAAATTCTGGTTTTGATTTGATCACTTTAAAGTTCACTGATCATTTCAAAAAATTTGATAAATTGATGTTTCAAAAAATGGGTTTACCACAACAATCATGGTTGATCTCCATTACTGTATTTCCAATTAAAATAGCAGTAAAGTATAACTGTAAATATATCTTTGAAGGTGAAGAAGGAGAAAGTTTGTATGGCGGAAGTAATAAAAATTTTTTAAAAAATAAAGTTGTAGCAAGTAATAATATTAAAAATTACATTGAAAATAATGACGTTAGAAAGTTCTACAGTGGACAAATTTTAAAAAATTATAAAAATCTTTTTTTAACAAAAAAAGAAATTTTAATGGGACAAAAAATCTTCAAACTTTACTGGTCTAATTTTGAATATTGGGACGAGTCAAAACACTTTGATATTCCAGTTAAAAAGTGTGGATTAAAATTTCCAAAAAAAAAACAATCAAACTCCTTAAACAAAAATTCACATATAGATCAGGAGCTTTATCCTTTGCATATGTATATTGCATATTTAAAATTTGGCTTCTCTAGAGCAACTACTGATACAAGCATAGAAATAAGAAATCAAAGATTGAAAAGAAAATCCGCAATAGAAATTGTTAAGAAAAAAGATCATATTTTTCCGTTAGAATTTCTTAATAAATATTTAAAGTACTTCAAAATTGAAAAAAAATTGTTTATTAAAATTTTGAGAAGTAAATTTAATAGAAAAATTTTTAAAGATAGTAAAAATATATTTAATGTTAAATTAAGAAAGTTTGAGTAAGTATTTTATGAATTATCTATCCTCTTTTGTAAAAAAAGAAAATAAACCTTTGATTAATATAAATCAAAATATTAGTGAGGCTTTAAAGCTATTAAATCAAAATGATATTAAAACACTTTTTGTAGTAAAAAAAAAAGATAAAAAAAACATTTACTGTGGGACCATTACTGATGGTGATATTAGAAGATTTTTAATAAAAAAAATTAATCTTGAAAAAAAAATAAAATATGTTTTTAAAAAAAAATCAAAATACCTATTCAACGATGATAAAAATTTTTTAAATAAAATAAGGGTATTTTACAACAAATCTTTAATAAATATAATTCCTATCTTAGATAAAAAAAATTATTACTTAGGTTATATTAATTGTGATCAAGTTATTAATAGTTTTGAAAAAAATAAAGAACAAAAACTATACGATTTATTTATTATGGCAGGTGGTTTCGGTAAAAGATTAAGACCACTCACATATACATTGCCAAAACCATTGATTGAGGTCAATGGCTCCAATATGATTTCAAGAATTATAAACTCTACAAGAAGTCAAAGTATCAATAAAATCTTTATATCTTTGTATTACAAATCTTCATTAATAAAAAAATATATCACTAAAAATTTTAAAAATAAAAATATTATTTTCTTAACTGAAAAAAAACCTTTGGGAACCGCTGGTTCAATCTCTATGATGAAAAAATATAATCCTAAAAATGATTTTTTATTAATAAATGCAGATATTTCTTCAACAGTCGATTTTAATTCATTTTTCAAGTTTCATGCACAAAATAATTCAGATTTGACAATTTGTTCTTCAAAATACGAAATTGATGTTCCTTTTGGGGTTATGCAAAATGATGGAAAAAAAGTAAAAAAGTTTTTCGAAAAACCAAAATATGAATTTTTAATTAATTCTGGAATATACTTTATGAATAAAAAAATACTAAAAATGATTAAAAAAGATAATTATTTAGATTTAAATGATTTAGTTTTAAAAGCTATTCAAAAAAAATTAAAAGTTTTGCATTATCCAATGTATGAACAATGGATAGATATAGGAAATAAAAATGATTTAAATAAAGCTAGAAAAATTCTTAAAACTGGATAATGAAAAATTATTTTGAAAAGATTTTTTATCTCTTAGATTCAAAATTAAAAATAAGATTTTATACTCTTGCAATATTTACTGTTATTGCATCTTTATTTGAATATTTAAGTTTAGCTGCTTTATTTCCTTCAATCGTTCTAATTACAAAAAATAAAAATAATGAATTAGATAATAATATTTTTATTAATCTGATTGAGGATTTTAATTTTCAAAATCCAGAGTTAATTTTTATTGCAACATTTTTTTTTATATATTTAATTAAATTAATTTTTTTATTTTTTATTATAATTCATCAAAATAAATTTATTTATTTACTAAAAAAAAATATTTCAGATAAAATTTCTTACAAATTCCTAAATAATGATCTATTGCATCAGGTTCGGAAAAAAACATCAGATATGATAACTATTTTAACCGATGAGATAGCACAAGTTGGTCAATTATATTTTCATTTAATTATGATTTTAACTGATATTTTTTTAATATTTTCTATTTCAATATTTCTCTTTATATTAAATTTTAAAGCAACATTTTTTATATTTTTAATTTTATTTGCAGTAATATTAATTTATCAAATTTCGGTAAAAAAAATTGTTAGCATAAAGGCTAAGGATAGACAGGAGCATTTTTCTAATAGAATATATCTTTCTAATTTCATTATAAAAGCATTTAAAGAGATAAAAATTTTTAAAAAAGAAAATTATTTTCTAAAATTATTTGAATTAAGTACTATTAAAAATTTTAAATCTCTTGCAATAATCAATATAATTCAATCTATACCAAGATTAGTTATAGAGCTAATCCTACTTTTTTCAATAATAGGTTTTTTACTATTAATTGTTTTAAATAATTTAAATTTAGAAATTTATTTACCAATAATTGGGATATACTTGTTTGCAACAATGAGATTGATACCAACTTTCACAAAAATTTCATCATCGATAAATTTAATTAATTTTTGCAAACCTTCTCTTAATATAATTCATAGAGAAATGAAAAATTCGGTAAAAAAAAAACAATTAGAGAATAACAAAAATAAAAAATTTTTTTTTAGAAAATATATTTCTATTCAAAAGTTAAGTTTTTCTTACTCAAATAAAAAAGTATTCGATAATCTTAATTTTAACCTTAAAAAAAATGAAATTAATGTTATTGCTGGAAGATCTGGATCAGGTAAAACTACACTGCTAAATATTTTGATGGGTTTGATTACGACCTATCATGGAAAAATTTTAATTGATAATTATGATATAAAAAATTTGGGAAGCAAGTGGATTGAAAAGTTAGCATTTATTCCTCAGGATATAAATCTTCTCAATTCGGATATTAGATCAAATATAGCATTCGGAGAGAACAGTGAGGATATTGACGATAATAAAATAAAAAAAATAATTAAATTACTTGATTTCAAATACTTTATTAGTCAACTCTCAATGGGACTTAAAACTAAAGTTGGTGACCATGGTAAACTAATATCTGGAGGTCAAATTCAAAAAATTGCTATTGCAAGAGCTTTATATAAGGATGCTGAAGTCTTAATTTTTGATGAACCCACAAGTTCATTAGATAAAAAATCGGTTCTAGAATTTATTAAAAATGTTAGAAAAATTAAAAAAAAAGAACAATAGTAATTGTAACTCATGATCCCACTATAATTAGAAATTTTAAAAATGTTTTTTTAATAGAAAATTAATTATAAATATTTATCGCTAGGCTTACGTTTTTTTAAAAATTTTGATGGCACACCTGTGTAAATAGAGTTTTTTTTTGCATTTTTTCTTAAAAATGAACCACCTGCTAAAATAGTATTTTTATCTAATATAATATTATTTTTTATAGAGGCATTTATACCTAAAAAAACTGATTCTTTAATAATTACATGACCACCTGTTGTAACACCAGGTCCAGTTGAAACAAAGTTTGCAATTATATTATCATGATCAATAGAGTTTTTTGAATTGAATATACAGAGATTACCAATCTTGGTATTTAAATTTATATTCGTATTTGGACAAATTATATTACCTTTACCAATTTTAACATTTTGACCAATTAAAACTGATGGATGAATAAGATTTATCAAGTTAATTTTTTTAAACTTATTTAACAAATATTTATAAGTTTTCATCCTTCTAAAATTATCTCCTATTGCCAAAACAAATTTATATTTAAGGAAATGATGCTTAGTCAGAGTTTTAATATTTCCTAAATATTTAACTTTGAATGTATTTTGATAAATTGATTTTTTATCATTTATATAGCCATGTGTGTGATTTTTGTTTAATTTTATTATTTCTGCACACACATTAAGTAACGATCCACCTCCAATGATAATTATTTTATCTTTCATTATCAATTTTTAATATAATTTTAGATATTTTTTTAATATCATTTTTATTCAAATCTGGAGAAGATGGAAGAGTAATAATTTTTTTCCAAATATTTTGACTAACTGACTGTTTTTCTAATAAAAATTTTTTATATGGTTTTTGTAAATGCAAAGGTTTCCAGAAATGTTTTATAAATATTTTATTTTTTCTTAATTCTGAAAAAGTTTTTTTATAATAATTAGTTTTTAAACCATATACCCATGTCACAAAATCATTATTAGGGTTAGAATCAATTTTTTTAAATTTAATTAAATTTTTAAATAAAAAATCATAAGAATGATAAATTTTTTTTTTGATTTTTTTTATTTTGTAAAAAGTTTCTAGTTGTGCCAAACCAACTGCAGCATTTAGGTTAGACATTTTATAATTATAACCGACATCATTGTATCCATATCCATTTTTATTTTTACAAATGTTTGCAAAATTTTTAAACTTTTTTGAAATATTTTTATTATTTGTTGCAAAAATTCCTCCTGATCCAGTTGTTAAAGATTTATTTCCGTTAAATGAATAGCAGCAATTTAGATTATATTTAGAAATATTATTTTTTTTATAGGATGAAAAATGTGCAGCAGCAGAATCAATAATAAGTGGACATTTAAATTTTACACTTATTTTTTTTAATTTTTCAAGATCTGGAACTTGACCCAACACAAGTACAAAAAACTATGGCACTAACATGTTTGTGGGATTTCTTATGGTAAAGCTTATTCTGCTTTATATAAGTCTTAATTTTTAAAGTATTTTCAAGTAAATTAAGATCTAAATTTAAAGTTTGATTTATATCAAAAAACCATGGTTCCGCATTACAATATATGGCTGCATTTGCAGTTGCTGCAAAAGTATAACTTGGCATTATTACCAATGTATTTTTTTTAACACCTATAGATTTTAGAGCTAGATGTAGAGCAGATGTTCCAGAGTTAACTGCTGAGGCATATTTGAAACCATAAATTTTTTTAAATAAATTCTCAAATTCATTTACATATTTGCCTACTGTGGAAACAAAATTGGTTTTAATGCAATTTTCTAAATATTTCTTTTCATTTCCTCTAAGAAATGGGATTGAAAGATTGATCATTAATTTCTAAAAATAGCTGATTTTGTGTCAATTTCATTATTATTTTTAAGTAATACTAAAATTTCTGATATTGCTTCTTTAAGTGTCTTGCTTGTTTCATATTTTAAAGTTTCTTTAATCTTTTGAAAACTTACTCTATAACTTCTCAAATCTGGATCTTTATCTGTTACTTGAATATTCAATTTTGGAAAAAAGTTATTTTTTAAACATTCAGCAATATGTATTTTTTGGAAGTTTTCATTATCAGATCCTAAATTAAAAATTTGAGATTTTATTAATTTTTGGTCAGCTTCAAGAACTATCTTAAATATCCTAGCCGGCTCTCCCACCCACATTAAAGGTCTCCACATTTTAGGACCAAAAACAGAAATATTTCCATCATTAAAAGCATCTAGGGTTAAATGATTTACAATTAGGTCAAAACGCATTCTTGGAGATACGCCATGTACTGTGGATGGTCTAAATATAGTTATATTTAAATCCTCAGAAAATTTATCTAATAGTTCTTTTTCAGAATTAATTTTAGTTATAGCATAAAGAGAAACTGGATTTAATTTAGTTTTCTCGTCTGCGATTTCATTTATATCTTGAACACCATAACTACTAGCTGTAGACATAAATATAAAATTTTGAACACCAAACATTTTTGATTTTTTTGCTAAAGATATTGTGGCATCATAATTTATTAATTTTGACTCATCTTCATTCCTTTTACATGCAGCCTCACCAACTAAAGCTGCAAGATGTATCACTGCCGAAAAATTTTTGTTTTTAAATAAGTTATTAAGTTTTTCATCTTCCCTTATATCAAAATTGAAAAATTCAAAATTATCTGAACCTAAAAAACTAAGTAAAGAACTGCTACCAAACATTATTTTATCAACAACCGTTACTTTATAATTACTTTTTAGTAATAAATTGACAACATGTGTACCGATATATCCAAGACCACCTGTAATTAATATATTTTTTTTTACAACCATTGATTTGACCCCGCTAATTTATATTTTACATTTTTACTATTTAAGTATTTCTTATTATTTGCAAAGTGACCAGTATTATCAAAAAATATTTTGCAATTTAAATTTTTTAGTATTTTATTTTTATTTTTAATAAAAAAATTATGCCCTACAGCAAATACAACACAATCGTAGTTTTTTAAATTAGTAGGAAATTTACTAATTTTTTTACAATTTGTAATTTTTAATGTTTCCTCATTATTAAAATATGGATCAAACAGATTTACAACTTTTTTATTTTTTTTCATAAATTTACAAAAATCAATAATAGGAGATAGTGTTGATACCTTTAAATTAGCTTTATAAGATAAACCTAGTACAGCCACTTTTTTAATTTTATGTTTAATTAAACTTTTGGCTATCATCAAATTTATTTCTTTATCAATCTTTATTGTATTTTTTAAAATCGATAATCTATTTGCGAAACTAGATCCATGTAAAACATATTGACTAGATAAAGGTATGCAATACCCACCACTGCCAAAGCCAGGATAAAATGTTCCTATATTCCATTTTGTTCCAACTAATTTAAGTACTTCTCTTATATTATCATTTGGGTATGCTACAGAAAGTTGATTTGCTAAAGCTATATCAACATGTCTGTAAGCATTTTCGAAACTTTTTACCATTTCAGCCACTCTATGAGAGGTTGCTTTATGAAGTTTTTTACAAACTATTGATAAAATTTTATTTATCTCATTATTATTTTTTTTATTATGACAACCATAAACCCTATCCATAAATTCTAAAGTTTTTGAGTCATCTACAAACCAATCTCTTCTAGGAGCAATTATAAATTCAAAATTTTTATTAAGCATTTTGGCAACTATTTTATCTCCTGTACCTGGTGTTAATGTAGATTCGATTATGATAAGTCCTTTTGATGTAATTTTTTGAATACTTTTAAGCGTTTTGACTAAAATTTTAGTTAACGGTTTACCGTCTTTTTCAGTTGGAATGCATATAAAATGAACTTCAGGATTTACTTTTTTAATTGTTTCTATTTTATTGGTAAATAAAAGCCTTTTTTTTTTAATTAAACTCTTAATGTCAAAACCAAGCCATTTTTTGAAATCGTCGTTTTTTACTCTACCTTTATTTAAATCATCAATAAGGTTTTTATTTATGTCATAACCTAAAGCATTAATTTTATTTTTTGCATAGTATGCAAGTGTTGAGAGTCCTATATATCCAGTACCCCAAACACATATAGGTTTTTTGTTTCTTTTTAAATTGTTGTAAAATTTCATTTTTTTAGATCAATAAACTTTTTGTTTATAAGTATATTTTTTTTTATTCCTACGTAAAAATTTAATCCTGATTTGATTTTTTTAAAAGAATTACCCTTTCCGTAAGGGTTTTTCATTAATTTTAAACTTTTTTGGAATTTTGAAGATAAGGCGTATTTAATTGCTATTAAAATTTTTTTTTCATTATAAATTACATTTATTATATTTTTTCCAAAAACACGCCCATTTTGTCTATTACCTAAATTAATAGTTGGTTTTTTAAAAAATCCTGTTTCGATTATTCCTGCCGATGAGTTACCTAATATAAGGTCACAGTGTTTTAAAGCACTTGCAAAATCGGATCCCAAGGTTGTTGTTACTTTGATATTTTTAATTTTTTCATGTTTAGAAACAACTTCTCTTATTGAGTTGCTATCTAGATCAAAATTCGGCAATGTAACTAACATATTAAAATTTAATTTTTTTAATGAATTGAATAATATATTTGTATTTTTGTAGTTATTTTCATATTTAATCGTTTCAGAATTAATTGATACTAAAATTGTTTTTTTATTAATGTCTAGAGAATATTTTTTATAAAAGTTTTCTTTGTTCAGAAGTTTAGTTGTCTTTAAATTATCCAAACCAGGGGCGCCTACATTTTTAATTCTCCACTTCTCTTCCCCGATTTGAATCAATCTTTTTTTGTAAATTTGATTGCTAACAAAATGAACATGAGAAAGTTTACTAATTGCATGTCTATAAGAATCATCTAATGAACCTTCCGATTTTTCACCACCATGAAAATGAAATATAGGAATAGAAAAAAAACTTGCTGTAGTTGCAGCGGCTAAACTTTCAAATCTATCTCCAATTAAGCACAAATAATCAAAATTATTTTTTTTAAAAATTTTTGAAAATTCATTATTGTATCTGGAAAATTGTATGGACAAGTTTTTTGGAGAAGACTTTCCAAATTTTAAACTAATTTTTTCATCTATTTTGTTCTTATTTGATAAAATATCCTTATATGAAAGCCCATATTTTTTATTGAAATGCATGCTAAGAGCAATAATTTTTAACTTAAATATTTTTAAACTATCAATTGCTTTAATTATTGACTTCCAGATATTCCAATCTACCCTACCAACTGTTACTATAC
>MDTB01094134.1_pt1 | contig 27839 bp, 28 predicted proteins | sample 811161 | NCBI WGS metagenome assembly MDTB01 (sample SAMN05326650, study PRJNA326480) | marine metagenome | isolation source: seawater | place: Mediterranean Sea | collected 2009
GGTGTTGCTTACAATAGCAACCAAGCCTGATTAAGCAATTCTGCTAAACAGTTGCACTGACTCATCACCCCAGGTGATGGTCTGATTGAGGCTTAATCTTGCATCAATAATTACTAAGAACAAATTATTAAGGATATAACTGGGTTTTATTAATAATTATCAAAACGTGAATTTAGGGCGAACATATGACATTTACTTCAGAGTATGAACCATTTTTCCAACCACCAGGATGGATTGTTGGTCCGATATGGGTTGTATTGTATACGACACTTGCAATCAGTTTTACCATGGCATATGAGAAAAGGTCAGAGTTTTCAAGACCATATCTAATCTTTGGACTATTTTTTTCTCAACTTGCGCTTAACCTTTCATGGGTCGATGTTTTCAATTCAGAAAAGTATCTAACATCATTATTAATGCTGGTATTGATGATAGTTTTCACTATTCTCTATGCCTACATGACTTACAGTAAAGCTAAGAAAGCATCTCAATTAGTTTGGCCATACATTGCTTGGATCTCATTTGCAGCACTTATCAATACTGCATATTATCTCGAAGCATCTTAGCGATTTATTGCAAATTTATCAAAAAGATTCGTTAATGAATTAACTTCATGTTTAATTGATAAGTACTTGCCATTTAGACATGCTCAGTGAGAGTATGCGTATACAAGTTTTGATGATTGTATTGATAGTTATGATGCCAGGGTGTATTACAGAGGAAGAACTGAATTCAATAATGGAGGTATTAGACGATCCCTACACTTCAGACTTGGAATCAAGTAATGTTACATTCAATATTTTCAATGGGGAAAGTTTAGCCAATGCGACCGCGAACTATTCGATTACAATCATGCTTAATCACACGGCTGCTCCAGCTCACTCTGATAATTTCAGAGGGCATGTGCTTGCTGGAAATTATAATATGACACATTTCCATAGGATTATTGATGATTTCATGATACAAGGTGGCGACTTTGAAAATCATGATGGTACAGGTGGTTATGCATCTGCATGGTTTGGAGTTTGTAATGGAGACATAAATGTAAATCAGAGTGATTGTCCTAATCAAGAATCTTGGAATGTTCCTGATGAAGCATATAATGGACTGACCCATTTACCTTGTACAATTTCTATGGCCAAAACCTCATTTCCAAACTCCGGTGGTTCTCAATTTTTCTTAATGCCTGATGATATCTACAAACATACATGGTTGGATGGCGTTCATACTGTATTTGGTGTAATTACCGATGGTTGTGAACATGTGACAGAAATTTCAGAGGTTGCAACTGGACAAAATGATATTCCTATAATGCCAGTAATGATCTACAATGCCACTGCAATGGATTGAAATTAAAGTGAGATTGAAATGTCCAAATTTCAAGACTTAATGTCTAATCCTGTAGTGCGCTCTCTTTTGATTTTTTCAGCCTTTAGAGCCGTATATGGCGCCGGTATACTGGTTGTGACATGGTTTTTGGCAACCAGTGATAAAACCCCATTTTGGGTTTCAATAGTATTCTTGATGTGTTCAATGGTATTTTCAAGAGTCCTGTTCAAATATCTTAAGAAAAGATGGAGTAAAGATGAATCTAGTTCAGATATTGCCGCTGAAGGGATTACAAGTTGAATCCTTCAACAGAATCTTTGATGCAAGATTCGAGGCTCTCCCACTGAATTCCAAGTACCTTTGTCGCTTTATCGGATGAAAGATTTGAATCACCCTTGAACAATCCCTTGGCTCGCTTCCTAGTCATCATACGCTTACCGCTTTTCATCCCACTAATCCAGTCGAACAAAACAGCAAGGAACATCAGAGAACGAGGAATTGCAATTCTTGTTGCCTTACTGTTTGGATATAATTTTCTTGTTGTCTTGCAAACATCTGCGAATGTCAAATTCTTGTGCGGTGCAACAATAAATCTACCTTCAGCCTCATCGACTTCATATGCTCTTCTGTGAGCTTTAGCCACGTCTTTGACATGTACTATCGGTATGGGAATCTTTGGTGCCATTGGGACTTTTCCTGAGATTATATTTGGGAAAAACTCTACACTAGGGGTTGGACTGACAAAACTGCCTCCAAGAACAGCACCGGGATTGATGACTCGTAAATCTAAATCCAGTGATTCGGCTAGTTCCCATGCACGTTTTTCCGACTCTGTTTTGGCAATAGTATATGGTGAGTCTCTTTCGGTTTGCCAGTCTGCTTCGGTCTTTTCTCGGCCTTTGGGAGTATTTCCTACTGCGGCTATACTGGAGGTGTAAATCACACGTTTTACCCCTGCGGTTTTGGCAGCGCTTAGAAGGTGAACAGTTCCTTTGATAGCAGTATCAATAATCAGTTGTCCATCATCGGTGTTAGAATAAATCGTAGCGGTGTGAAATAATGAATCACACCCCGAAATCATTTCACTCCAACCATCAGCATCAAGGATATCTCCTTCGACTAATTCCAACATATCTTGGCATTTTAGGTCTATTGCATGCTGCCTTACATGGTCGACTTTTTTAGGGTCATCAAGAGAGCGGACTGAACCCTTGACGTAGTATCCGTTTTCCAAAAGGTCACGAACAATATTATTGCCAATATGGCCATTAACTCCGGTCACGAAGATTTTCTTGACTTCAGTACCACTCTGCGCCATGAGATGTCCAAGTGCTCTTCACTCTTAACTCCCAACATTTTTTCAGCGGTTTGATTTAATAATTTCTTGATAATCAATACCGCTTTGTTTCAGAGTTCTTTTTTGAGTCTTGTAATCAACATGATATAATCCAAACCTCAACTTATATCCCTCCGCCCATTCGAAATTATCCATCAAAGACCAATGATAGTAAGAGCGTATGTCATGACCTTCAGAAATTAGTTTAGATAGTTGCCATATATGTCTTTTCAAGTGTATTGGGCGAAGATTATCGTCAGAATCTGCAACTCCATTCTCGGTAATTTCTATCGGTACATTTAGTTTCGAAACTAGTTTTACTGCACGTTCCAATCCTTCAGCATACATGGTATACCCGAATTCGGTCATGACCTCATGTTTTCTTTTAGGCAAATCAATTTCAGTTGATTGTGGTAAGAATGGGCTAGCCAGTACGTGCGTGTAATAATTCAAACCGATAAAGTCGAAGGAATTTTTTGCATTTTCAATTTTTGAGCCGAACATTCTTCCACGTTTTAGGGCAGAAATTATTGCACCATTCCAAATGTAGTTCAGTGCTACTGAGGTAATCCAGTGTAGTAAGTTCCATCTTTTCAGCGGGTCAAATAATGTTACATTCTTAGCCAAACCAATTCTTGCTTGTGGATTGATAGATTTCAATTTGGGATAGAGTGATGAGTGTGCATAAATCATATTCTTCATCACACGGATTGTTTTGAAAACAGAACCCTCACCAGGTGGAAACATCTTCATGTGATATCCCATGATGGAGAATACCTCAGGTTCATTGACAGTACACCAGTCACTAACCTTGTCATTTAATTGTTCAAATATTCGTAGGCAATAATCAACCCATAATTCGATATTTTCTCTGTCGGTGAAACCACCCATTTTTTCGAACCAAATTGGATGTGAAAAGTGATGTAAAGTAACCATTGGTTTAATGTTTCGAGAAATTAAATCATCGATCATTTCACTGTATTGGTCAACTGCTGCCTGATTCCATTCTCCTTTTTTTGGCTGAATACGACTCCATTCGATAGATAATCGATATGAACTTACACCTAAATTTTCAATCAATTGGAAATCTTCTTTCCATCTAATCCAGTGTTGGCAAGCAGAACCGCTTTTCTCCAAACCTTTTTGATTTTCAAAATCTGACCAATTATTGATATTATCGCCCTCGATTTGATGTGAAGCGGTTGCAACTCCCCATGTGAAATTCGTTGGGAATTGATAATCATTACAATCAATATTTTCCCAATCAAGATACTTTTCTGGAAACCTAATCGAAAGAATGATGATTATCAGCACATATCCTGCCAAAAAGGCGGTCAAGTAAATCCACCAAGCCATGGTTTGCGATATGGCTGTTGATGTTATCTCTTGCGGTTGTAAATACAGATCTTTGAATCACAGTCGGGGAATCATTGAAGAAAGAACGGCTTTACCAAATGCTATGGATAGTTCACCATCAGGTCTAATAGAAGAAGCGTTAGCAGAAATTGGAGATGCTATTGGAGAGAAAATTGACCATAAATGGTGGTCAAAAATGTTGTATCCTATGTTTGTACTGATATTCCTTTCAATACCAATAATTTACTATTTTTGGTAATCATTTCTTCGAGAAAATCCAACCGCAAGAAGAATTGCACTCGATGCAATTATTGCCGTGAATCCTGGAAGACTTTCATCTTCACCAGTACATCCTTCCTCGGTAGAATCAATCCCTCCAAAAGAACCACCATCATACCAGCATGAAGACCATGTTTTATACCAATCTCCGGTTGGGTAATTTGTTGAATTTCCATCTTCATAAATTGCTTTAACTCTCCAGTTAACATAGGTGTGGTCGCTTGGTGGAGTTACAGAAACTGTGTGTTGTGCTCCGTTTACTTCAGCGTCCATTACTACAGGAGGGTCGCATACTCCATCATTTAGACAAATTTGGGTAGTAATTTCAAAAGTAGTATTATTTTGATATTCACCATCATCCATAGTTATTGTTAGTGACCATGATTTTGAATCCATAGACGGAGTATCACGTGAATCAATGGTGAATGGGACTTCGTTTTCATCGGGATTTACATCTTCTCCGCCTTTTACTTCAGCTGCTGAAGTGAGAGGTGAAAGTAGAATCATCGATAGTAATAGTGCGATAATAATCTTCTTTTCCATACAACTGCTAAGAGTATTGGTTATTTAGAATTAGGCATTAATGGTTTTAATTGGCTTATGAGGAAAATCATTGTTTTTTGACTTGGATGGGTAAACCTTCTTGAGTATAGAGTTTTCCAATATATTTTACCGAACTCTAGTAAGGTACTTTCGATGGGGTGGAAAAATGAAGACAACTTACAGAATGATGGGGATTGCAGATTTCATTACATTAGCCAATGGTTTACTCGGTGTCGCAGCACTAATGTTCATCATTCTAGCAGTCGAAGAATTACAAAACCCATATTTCGCAGATGGTGTGAAAACAAATTATATTTGGGGTGCTATGGTATGTATTATGCTATCGGTAATCGGTGATATCATCGACGGTCCAATCGCTAGAAAATATTCAAAGCGAAAATTACTAGGTGGGACATTAGATGTCATGTCCGATTGCATATCATTTTGTGTGGCCCCTGCACTTTTGATGTTTGTAATGTTTGGCCGTTGGGGTGAAGCATCTCCGCTTTGGACGGTATCTCTTGGAATTGCTTCTTGTTGGGTAATTGTTACTGGTATGCTAAGGCTGGCCAGATTCCAATATGAACAGGCGTCTGACAAAGCATATTTCCATGGATTAGCCTCTCCAGGTAATGCCATGATATTGATTACAGTTGCAGCATTAATTTGGCTACAACCATCTTCTGGCTTTGGACCTGGAGTTACAACCGATGGTCTTTTTGATAGTTTTGGACCTCATAATGACTCTTTGGTAGAAAAGCCATTCTTTGATTTCTTAATTCTACCAGTAATGTTTATTTCGGGAGGGCTAATGATCGCTGACCGTAAATTACCAAAAAATAAGCATGGAATACCAATGAAAGTTTCAGCAATACAAGGTCTTGCAATTTTATTTGGGACCTTGTTATCTTGGACACAATCCACTGAATTTGCGATTGATATGGATAATACAACGCCACAATTTTTGTTGTACTCAATTTCAGCAATCCTGCTTATATTTTACATACTTTCAGGGCCTAAAATGTCTGAACTACAGGAACAACAAAATTTTGAATCAGAGTGATTTAGAAACTTTAGTATTACTTCTATCTCGCAAGTAATTGTAAAGAAGTATATGAGCCATAAATCCGAGTAAACCTAGTGCGAAGATTATATCCCAAGAGATCTTGAAAATAAGTCTTGGAAGATTAGGGGATACGGATAACTGTAGACTAATTAATGAAATTCTAGCTACTAGTAATAATGCAACATAGTGAACAGGCCATCCCATTTTGTTAAACAGGCTCCACCACATCATGGACATAGCAACTGTTGCTCCTGCACCCATGAACCCAACCCAAGCATTACTCGGTGAGAATCTATCTCCAATGTAGCCTCCATTAAGGAAAATATTTCCGGGGTCGACATCTCTAGGATGTCCTAATCCGTCGATTTGGCCAAGTGCAGCCCACCATGTGAACCAAACTACAAGAGGGAATAAAGCGATAATTACATTTCTTGCAATTTCCCGATGTAGAATTTCACATTTTTCTGTTAGCAATTTCAATTCTTTCCCTAAGAATGATTCGAAACTTGCATACATCACCATGGTTGCAGCACATGCCCAACCCCCCCAGGTCATGGTCAACCAAAATAGCGTGCTGTAGAGATAAATATCATGGGCATTCTCATTTTTCCTAAATGCAAGATAACTTGCATATAATACGCTAATTATGAGCCCGGTTAGCAATATCCAATCAATAAAATTACTTTCTTGAGCAATAAGCGCGGGTATGGCAGTAAACATTATTGCAATAGTGGCTCTATGTGAGTTTTTACTGATTTTTTCATTCCGGCTAAGGAAAAACATAGTTGAAATTAAGATTAGTGTACTTCCAAATAAAACAGATAGAAGACTTTGTTCGAATGTAAAATATATCATCATTCTTGGTAAGGAAAATCCAATCGATCGAGAATGTGTAAGGAATATAGTTGGTATCATTACTATTACATAGAATATTTTTAATTTATTTGTGGATTTATCCTTAACATCGATACTTCTAAAGATAGGCATACCAATCATAGCAATGAGAAGTAGTCCAAGTGCGGAAAATCTTGTTTCCACAAATGATAACATCAGCACAATAGTCGCCAATAACATACAGATTGCAGCATTGATTACTTTCTTATTCTCTGATTTTGTCGATATAAGGAATAACGATAACACTGCTACAGAGTATGGAGCAATGTTACCTAGTGGATAAAAAATACCAACAAGGACTTGCCTGTTAGCAGCAATATAGGATGAAACTGCAAAAATCAAACCCAAGACTGCACCGCAACCATATGTTTCTTTATTAGTAAATCCATTTTTATTCATCAAAAACATAACAGCACTACAAATTAGAATGAAGAATAAGCCAGAAAGTAGTAAATCAATATTACGAATTCCCATTTCTTCAGGAGATATTTCTTCCCACTCAACTACTTCTGAGGTTAATCCTTCGACATATGGGTGGTCATTTTCTTCCATCCACTCATTTCGCTGAACCGTTGCATCCCAGTTCCATTGCTCTAATTGTTGCTTATTTTCTGGAGTGATATCTAACATGTCTAATGGAAATTTACCATGGTTTGCATGAGGTAGTGGTAGCGAAAGTAATAGCGATGGTAAAGTCGCCAAATCTCTCTGGTCTATCTGCTTTTCAACAGTATGTCCTTTCTTGATATTAGGTCCCCAGACCCAAGCACCGACTTCACGAATTATTTCATCGGGAGAACCGTGTTGTCCGGTATCGGTCAATCCATGGTCGGAAGTAACTACTACTGTCCAATTTGAATAGTTTAAGCGAACTTTCTCGAAAATTATAGCAAAATTATCATCTAACCATTTCAGTTTATCCATATATTCAGTAGAATCTTTCGAACCATATCTATGGCCAGTACTATCAAGTCCGGATAAGTGTGCTACTATGACATTAGGTGTTCTGTCAAATACAACATCTTCTTTGGTATTACTCGCTGGTATTTCTCCATCAAGCCAACTATTGATCGTTTCAAATGATTCGGTATCTCCTCGCATATAATCTCCATGACCATACCGGTGTTTCATGAAATTAATTTCATCATTTTCAGCGTAAAGGTCTCCCCATACATAGTCACCAACAATGGCAAATTCATTATCTGCTATGCCATCATTATCTCCATCATATGAACTTGCTAATGACCATCCATCGGGGGTGCCGGGGTGTTCAGGGTGGAAATTACTCAATCCCTCATTAGGCCTTGAAGGAATCCCAGTTGCCATCTCTTTGACACATGAAGCAGTCATCGTTAGAGGGTTAGTGAAAACATCAATGTAGGTTCCATTATTTGACGTCATTGAATTTAGAGTTGGCATTAGATTAGGATCTTTCATCATATCTCTTCGGCCTCCATCTAAAACGATGAAAAATAATCCTTCGCTGAGTTTTTCATGCCCTTCAGGAGGCATTTCAACTCCTTCTTTTGGGGCTGGTGCGTCTGCGATGATGTAAGAGCCGGTGTGAATTAGAGAAGGCAGGGAAAGAATTGCAACTGCAGCGATTATCTGCAAAATCAATCCCTTTGACAATTTCCCGCTTAGCACTGACTCACCAATAATGCAATTCTTTGTTGACCCATACTTAAGATTCATCATAAACTTGGTCGCAAGAAGCACTTTTGACCACTAATGAATTCAATTGGAAGTCAAAGTATGGCAAATAATTTTCAGCGATGAGAATTAAGATTAATAATTCCAACTTCAAGTCTTTCATGAGTAGGGTGAACCTCAACTAACTGTACAGGGACTTCTAAGATATTTGCAATTTCTTCAGCGATAGATAAAGGCAATTCAATACGTTGATTTTGAGCATCAAATCGAATCCAACCATCATCGATTTCAAGTTCCTTTTTTAGTTCCTCAATATCCTCTTGTGCATCTCCAAGACTTGTTGGAATTGCTCCAAAAATAATCGTATCATCATCACTCAAAACTTCATATGGTCGAAGATTTGCTTGACCTCTTCGCTTAAATCGGGCTCTTAGTTGTCCTGCATCCTTGAATTTAGCTGTACAGAACTTCAAATGAAAGTCCAGTTCCTTTGAGGCTTCTTTAATCTTCATTCCTAATTCAAAAGAACCTTCTGCAGCAGCAGTTATACCACCGCTGAGATTAAATCCTCTAACATCCATATTATCTTGATTACCAACAGTGATTTCCAATTCATTTAGATTTAGAAATTCTACCGGTGATACATGAAGTTGTTCGATTAGGGAGAATAATTGTTCTTCTTTATCTGGTTCACATGGCAGTTCAACACCGACAAAAATGCCAGCATCTTTGCAAGCCTGCATTACTTTCAGGTATTTGTCGACAGTACCATCGAGTAAATGGAATCTTATTTCATCGAGTCCAGCATTGCCAAAATCAGCAGCACGATTGTGGTCAAATGGTATCGATGTATACAAGTGAATATGGTGCTTTGGGCCAAATGCAGATTTGAGTTGCTTTACTGCCTCTAAGGATTTCTCCAAATCAAGCATTGGGTCTCCTCCAGTGATCCCAGTTCCAGTTGCCTTCATGGCATGTCCCTCTTCTATCACTTCTTCCCAAGAATTACATCTTCGTTCGTTAGCAAACATATCAGGGCTTTCTCTACGATTTTCGGAAAGCGGACAATAATCACAGCCCCAGTGGCACTTTCCAGTTACGAATAATACCAGTTTACTACCCTTTTGACACTGTATACATCCTTCAGCTTCGCCTTGTTCGGCGGAAAGGATTTCAGTTGCCATCATTAGAGACCTAGACATGTCAAACAATACCCCGTGTCGACTCATTGGTTTGAAACTCTCGCAAGAATTTAGGAAAAATTATTCTTTGCCTCAACAATAAGCCATCTGTGGAATCGACGGTCTAGTGTTAATTCAGGGTGAAAGGTCAATGCCAACTTCATTCCATCCAATATTCCTACGACTTCTTCTTCCAAAGTTGCTACTGTAGTACATTTAACCGAATTCGCAAGGAATCTTGGGGCTCGGATAAATACTCCTGGGTAAGACTCTGAATCACCAATTGCGGCTTCGTGGGAAATTTTTAGTGGCTTGTGATTGAAATTATCACGTTGTAATTCGAGTTCCTTAGTCGGATTCGATTCTGGGGTCTCTAGTTCAATCTGTAGTTGCGCTTCAAAAGATTGCCGTTGACGACCCCAAGCATTTCGTGATATTTGTGCTGAAATGTATGGTTGTCTTTGTTCCCCTGGATTTGATAAAAGAATTGCCCCAGCACAAGTTCCTAGAACTGGGCGATTAGGAAATTTATCCATCCAATCAAATATACCATCAAGCAGTGACTCACTTTTACTTGCTTTACGCATTGCTGTAGATTCGCCTCCTGGAAGTATAAGTGCACAAATATCTGAATCGAGTTGAGAACTTTTACGCAATTCGATAATTTCAATTTCTATGTCAACTTCCTCTGAAGCATGTATCAGCGCCTCGATGTGTTCATGTCGCGCACCCTGTAGCATCGCCAAACCGATTCGCAACATGTATTGCCGTACGGCTCGTCCTCTATCAGCCCAACGCTTGATGAACAGTCATACAAGGTGTTGAAGAACTTCCTCCAACTGCGATAACATAATGGCATCTTATGATGGAGACTGCTTCCTTGTTCCTGGACCAGTTAGAATGAATCAAGCATGCTTAGATGCGATGGCAACTCCTACCATCACCGCCCGAGGTCCAGAGTTTAGAGATGTGATGGCAGAACTAAATTCTGGCTTGAGATATGCATTCAATATTGCTCCTTCTAAACCAGAAAGAAAGAATCATTCATGGGCAGGAGATGATGATTACAAAGTGGTTGTAGTTTCAGGAAGTGGAACTGCTGCTATGGAAATGGTAATTGCTAATCGATTTCGTTCTAATGACCTAGTTTTAGTTCCTACCAATGGTAAATTTGGGGAACGTGTGGCAGAGATATGTTCGAGATTTTGTAATGTTAAGCATATCAAATACGAATGGGGTAGAGCATTTGATTTATTCGAACTTGAACAACAATTAGAGCGTAAATGCTACGCGGGATTAATCATTTGCCACAATGAAACCAGTTCAGGAATTACTCAAGATGCACCAGCGATTGCTGAGATGTGTCAGCGCCACAATACACCATTTATTCTAGATGGAATCACATCTATTGGAGGACTACCGGTGCATCTTGAGAAATGGGGCGCAGAGGCTGCTGTAGTCGGTGCACAAAAGTGTACAGCAGGTCCTTCTGGAATTGCTGCAATCGCTATTAATTCACACTTTATCGAACGAAGTAAAGCGATTAGAGAGCAAGGAGAATGTAGCCCAACTTACTATCTTGATTTGATTTCAGCACTTAAGAAAGGTGATGACGACCAAACTCCATGGACTCCAGCAATCAATTTAGCAATGGGTTGGAGTAAAGCGCTTAACACCCTAAAGGAAGAGACACTTGAAGGTCGATGGAATCGATGTGAGATGCTTTCAAAGGGTGTTCAAAACTTATTTTCTCATTTAGGATTTGAATTACTTGCCGACCCTTTTCAGCGTAGTAGTACCGTGACTGCAATAATGTATCCTGAAGGGGTAGACGATACATGGAGAGGCGATCTTAAGGACAAGTATCAAACTCAAGTGATTGGGGCACAAGACCATCTCAAAGGTAAGATGTTCAGAGTTGGTTCAATGGGCGAAACAACTGTTGAAGAGATGGTTGAGGGATGTAGAAGAATGATTTCGTGTTTCAAAGACCATGGTGTGGATTTGCCAGAGGTTGAAGTTGAATCCTTTTTTTGAGGTCTTGAAATGAACTACATTGTTTTAGGACGCTTTCAGCCCTTACACAATGGACATGCATTACTAATTGAAAAAGCATTAGAAATGGCATCTGAAAATGATAAAGTGACTGTAGCAATAGGTTCTGCTTCATGCCAAATGGAACCACGTAATCCATGGACGGGGGATGAGAGAAAAGAAATGATTGAATCTTGGTCAAGTACGGTTGAAGTTGTTTTAATCGATGATATCGATGACCCGCCTAATTGGGTAGAACATGCTTCGAAATTCCATGGGGAAGGAATTTTGGTCACTTCAGATAAACAAACAGCTGAACTATATCGCTCATCGAACTGGGAAGTTATTGATGTTGAACTGGAAAATAGAGAAAATTTTGAAGGTTGGAGAATAAGGCAGACTATCAAAATGCTCTCAACAGTTGATGACTTTGATGCAATTCGAGAAGTACTTTCTGCAACCCTTCCAGTTGCAGTTGTCGATTGGTTGATTGAAAAAGATGCTTTGTATCGCCTTTCCACTTTCCAGACCGGCGTCTATGCTGGATGATTAATCAGAAGCGACAACAACTCTGGCAGCGATGAGTACTCTTTGTTTGTACATATATCCGGCTTCTAAAACATCAACTACCGAGCCACTTGCGAAGTTTTCTGATGCTGGAATAGTTGTTATTGCTTCCATTTTTGCAGGGTCGAATTGCTTACCTTTTGCTTCGATTGCAGTAACGCCCTCTCCAGATAACTCATGCCACATCTTGTTTCTAAGAAGCCTAATTCCTTGAGCGACAGGCGATTGGTCATCATCCTCAATAGTAGACAATGCTCTATCAACATCTGATAGAATGGTGAGCATTTTTCTGGCAAGACCCATTCCACCATATTGAATTAATTCAGACTTTTCTGCCATCATTCTTTTACGGACATTTTGAGTTTCTGCTTCTTTGTAAGCGATTTCTTTTTCCGCTTTTTCGGCTCTTGATAATGCTTCTTCAAGTGGGTCTAATTCTTCTTCAACCCCAACTTCCATAGTTTCGCCTTCTTCATCAACAACTGGGATTTCATCATCGATATTTTCGATAATTTCATCGTCATCTTCGGGTGACTTGTCATCAGACATTGATTGCCGGTCACATAACTATTGTTTGAACCCGTCGAAACTATGAATTCAAAATATTACGGATATTGAACTCTCCATGGCCCCATTTATTGGCATCCATATGTTCTCTACCAACAATACCAGTTAGTCCGTCTTCTTTGTTCCAACGTGATATTGTGTGAACCAATAATCGAGAGGTTCTGTCATGAGCCTCATATGTAGGAATTATCTTTGGGTCTTTGGCTTCATCAAGGGTTTCTCCAAGTTCTTTTCTTCTATCCATCCAATCAAGACAGACATTTTGAGAGAATTCTTCTTCAGGAATTCCTGCCAGTGATTCAATCATTTGACTCCAAGTGGAATGCGAATATAGGTCATCTCTATTGGCGATTTCCCGCTTCAATGCTACATCTAAGTAGAGATATGTTCTTGCTTCCCAGGAAGTCCATTGACCTGGACTTGCCCACTCCATAAGTTTGAGAAGGCCTTCAGAGCCATTATTGATATTCTGAAGAGATGATTTGACATTCACACTTGGTTCACTTTCTACAGAATCCATCCAATCAAGAATTTCTGCTTCACAATCAATATCGAATAAACGATTCAATCTTTCATCACTTTGAGGTCTAGATTGCCTGAACTTGCCCTTTTCCATGCCGTTGTATAATTCATCCCATGTCAGTGCTAGAAGGTCATCTAAGCAAGATTGTTCCAACAATAGAACAACCGTTTCGATTCCCATGATGATATCCAAATGGCCGAGTGCTTTGAGTTAATCGCACAAAACAATTTACCTTTTTTTGGTTTTCTTAGCGGGAGCATTGAAGAATGTGCATCATTTGGCCGCAGTTAGAGGGTTTTTTGTGGCGACAATCAAGGAGCAAATCGATTTGATTCGCGCCGAGATTGATAAGACTCAAAAAAACAAGGCAACCAATGCCCACATTGGTAAACTAAAAGCCAAAATCGCTCAATTAAAAATCAAGGAAGAAAAGGCTCATGCGCACTCAAAAGCCAGTGGCGGAGGCAAGGGTTTTGAAGTCAAGAAATCCGGTGATGCAACAGTTGCTCTTGTAGGATTTCCTTCAGTTGGAAAATCAACTCTAATCTCTAAGGTCACCGATGCTCACTCGGAGGCTGCTGGATATGCATTTACTACCCTTACCTGTATTCCTGGCGTTATGGAGCATCGTGGTGCAAAGATTCAGATTTTGGATTTACCAGGTTTGATCAAAGGGGCTGCTGAAGGTAAAGGTCGAGGACGTGAGATTCTCAATGTCATTAGAAGTGCTGATATGGTATTGTATATTGTCGATCCATTCCAAGAGGCTCACTTCAATGTACTGCATCGTGAATTACACAATGCAGGACTGCGATTGAATGAAACAAAACCACCAGTATTCATCAAGCGTACAGAGCGTGGTGGTATCGATGTTAGAACTACGGTTGAACAAACTCATTTGACCAACGAAGAAATTGGTGCTATTATTCGCTCATTTGGATTTACTTCAGCAATTGTAACTCTTAGAAATGATACTACAGCTGAACAGATTGTCGATTGTTTGGCAGAAAATAGGATTTATGAAAAAGCGGTAATTGCAATAAATAAGATAGATATTGCTACTGAAGATGAACTTGTCAGAGCAACAAAAGCATTGCCTGAAGACTGGCCAATCATGCGAATTTCTGCATTCAAAGATATCGGACTTGATGAATTGAAAGACTTCATTTATGATAACTTAGGTTTCATGAGAGTTTACCTAAAACCACAAGGCCAAGAGGCTGATATGGAAGAACCACTGATCGTTAAGGATGATTCTACAGTTGGAAATATCTGTAATAAATTACATCGTGACTTTTATCGGAAATTCCGTTATGGTAGAGTAAAAGGCCCTAGTGCTAAGTTTGATTGGCAACGTGTAGGTCTTGACCACACCTTGAAAGATGGCGATATACTAACCATTGTAGTAAAGCGTTAATCCCAAATGCCCATATCCATTTTGGCATCTTCATTAGCGTGTATTTTAGGGTCCCATCTTGGAGTCCAAACCAAATTTACATGAACACTATCAATGCCTTCAGTTTGTAAAGCCGCTCTATGAGTTGCTGCCATTATCTCTGCTGCTGCCGGACATCCTGGGCTGGTTAGAGTCATGTCGATTTCTGCATGCTGTCCTTCATCTTTAGTCTCGATTCGCACATCATATACGAGCCCTAATTCTACAATAGAGAGTTCCAATTCTGGGTCCTCTACATCATCTAATTTCTCAAGTACTGCTTCTTTGTTGACCATTTTAACACCTACATTTTATTTTGAATTTCATTCATGACTTTATCGAACATATTTCTAAATCCATTTGAACGACTTGGTGAAAGTGAGTTTAACACACCCATTTCACCTGCGAAATCAGGAGTTAATTCGAGGGCTTTAGAGGGGCTGATGTCTCGTAATGCGATCGTTAAAATCCCCATCAATCCTTGAACTAACTTTGAATCTGCACCGGCTTTCAACTTGACAAGTTCATTTTCTATCGATACCAATACATGAGCCTCTGATTGACAACCTCTTACCCGTGTCAAATCAGTCCAAAATTCTACTTCGAGAAAATCAACTTCTTCAGATAGTTCGAAAACCATTTCGAGTCGTTCCATTTTGTCATCTACATCTTGGAATTCTTCGATTAGTTCTTCAAGAGTAATCAGGTCACTCAAGCAAATCTCTCCAAAATATCTGAAAGTTGTTTGACAAAGTTTTCTACTTCTTCTTTAGAATTATAAAAGTACAACGATGCTCTAACTGTACCGGTAATGTTTAACCTTTCAAGTAGTGGTTGAGCGCAGTGATGGCCGGTTCTAACTGCAAATCCTCGTGCATCTAATAGATGAGCTAAGTCTTCACTATTCATTGTTGGATGTAAGAATGAAACAACAGCAGCGTCATCATCATCGTGACGACCATAAACAGTCATGCCCATTTCTCGTAGTTGTTGAGATAACCATCTTGCTAATTCTAACAAGCGAGAATGTTCTGAATCCAAATCGATCTCCTCCATCCATTCTAAGGCAGCATTCCAACCAATTGCTTCAGCAATCTTTGGAGTTCCTGCTTCGAATTTATGTTCATTTGTTTGATAGGTGGAGCCATGAATTGATACTGTTTCTATCATGTCACCACCGCCCATGAATGGTTGCATTTGTTCAAATGCATCATCGGCTACCAGTAGCGCACCAATTCCGGTTGGGCCACACATTTTATGGGCCGAAAATGCCATGAAATCGGCTCCCATTTTTTGGAAGTCAATCGATTGATGGGGTACACTTTGGGCCGCATCCAAGAGTACTCTTGCACCATTTTGTTTTGCTAAAGAGATAATTTTTTCAACTGGATTACAAACTCCTAATACATTTGAAATATGAACTACACAGACTAGTTTAGCACCTTCGAGTGATGCTTCGAAAATCTCCATGTCAAGGGTTAGGTCTTGTTGAACAGGAACATATCTCAATTCGATGTCGAGTTCTTTTGCCAGCATTTGCCATGGGACAATATCGGAGTGATGTTCCATTTCAGTTAGTACAACAGCATCTCCTGGTGATAGGTTTGCTTTACCCCAAGCGTGAGCGACTAAATTTATCGCCTCAGTAGTTCCGCCAGTAATGATGGCTTTTTGAGCATTGAATCTATTTTTCAATGTAGTTCTACAAGCCTCATATCCATCGGTAGCTTCTCCTGCTAAAGTGTGAACTGCACGGTGAACATTGGCATTAGAATTAGTGTAATAATCATTCATTGCATCAATAACAATTTGTGGCTTTTGAGTGGTAGCAGCATTATCGAGATATACCAAAGGATATCCATTGACTTCACGTTGAAGAATTGGAAACTGCTCTCTCATGTAATCACCCAATAATTCCACATTCTAGATGAATTTTAAGTCTTGTTTTTAGATCTTCAGAGATAGTTTGATTCCTCAAAGATGAGAAGGTGTTGACAAGAAAACCTTCCACAATTAATGCTTCAGCATTATCGGGTGAATAACCACGTGATAATAGATAATGTAATTGTTCTTTGTCGATAGGAGCACTTGCAGCACCATGTGCAGCACTCACCTCATCAGATAGAACTTCAAGTTCAGGTATAGCATCCGCTCTGGCATCCTGTGAAAGTAGTAGATTGTGGAAAACTTGCCCCGCATTGCAGTGGTTTGCTTCCTTATCGATGAATAATTGTCCAGTTCCAATTGAGCGGCTTCTTCCACCACATGCTGCATTCATGGTCAAAGACGAATCGGTATGCTCAACCATATGCCTGATTTCCATATGATGGTCATCATGTCTTGAATCAGTGCCATAAACTGCAACAGTCTGATTTAATGATGAATTAGAATCACGTAGGTTAGTTCTAATATCGGTCTTATTTCTAAAACCGCCAATTGAAAGTTCACCATACTCCAAGGATGAATCACGGTTTAAATTCCAATCTTCACATCGAAGTAATTTAGAATTGGCATTTAACTCATTGACAAAAGCATATCCAATCGATGAGTTTTTACCAATACTTCCTGTAATATGTAAACCAGTCCAAGTACTAGAGCCTGAAAGGTGAATGATTATTGATGCTTCACCTTTACACTGGAAATCAATATGGCTGACTGATGTATCACCAGATGCCATTAAATTAATATGAATTGTTTGACCTTTGCCATCAATTTCAATTACATTCACCTTATTGGTACATTCACTTAGAAAGACACGAGAGATATCATTTGAATCAGATATTTCTCTCACTGATTGTTTTATTGTACAATCACCTTCGTGACTGAAAACAACTTCTTCACAACTCGGAATAATGTCAATTTTAGATGGGTGTATACGCTTCCAGGGTGTGTATCGCCATAGATGTGAAGAACGTGAAGGGATTTCCATATCGAGGTATGTCATCCGATGGAACCCTCCATCTCTAATTCTAACAACTTGTTTAGTTCAACAGCGTATTCCATCGGAAGTTCTCGAGTAAAAGGTTCAAAGAATCCATTAACAATCATTCCCATTGCTTCCTCTTCACTAAATCCTCTACTCATGAGGTAAAATAATTGATCTCCAGATATTTTTGATACACTCGCTTCATGTTCCAAATCTGCTGTTGCATTTCCTATTTCCATGGTTGGATAGGTGTCAGAGCGAGATATATCGTCAAGAATAAGCGCATCACAAACGATTTTAGATTTACAACCTTCTGCTTTAGGAGTGACTTGGAGCATACCTCTGTATGAGGAACGTCCACCATTCTTAGAAATCGACTTTGATAGAATATTGGATGTTGTTCTTGGGGCAAGATGGTGAACCTTCGCACCAGCATCCTGGTGTTGACCTTCTCCAGAATAAGCAACTGAAATTACCTCAGCATGGGCTCCTTCTCCCTTTAGGATGACTGCAGGATACTTCATTGTTAATTTCGAACCAATGTTCCCATCTACCCATTCGATAACTGAGTTAGAGTGTGCGATACCTCTTTTGGTGACTAGATTGTACACATTTGCTGACCAATTTTGGACTGTAGAATATCGAATCTTAGCATTATCCATGGCTATTAATTCAACCACTGCTGAGTGTAGTGAATCTGTAGAATATGTTGGTGCAGTACAACCTTCGACGTAATGAATACTACTGCCTTCGTCTGCAATAATCATGGTTCTTTCAAACTGACCCATATTCTTAGCATTGATTCTAAAATAGGCTTGAACAGGCATCTCTACATGTACATTTTTTGGAACATAGATGAATGAACCACCTGACCAAACAGCAGTGTTTAACGCTGCAAATTTATTATCGGTATAAGGAACAACGCTACAGAAATATTTCTTGACAATTTCAGGGTGTTCCTTTAATCCAGTATCCATATCGAAGAACAGAACGCCTTGTTGTTCCAAATCTTCTCTTATTGAATGATATACTGCTTCTGATTCATACTGAGCAGTAACTCCACCAAGCCACTTTTGTTCAGCCTCAGGAATTCCCAATCTTTCGAATGTATTTTTGATGTCTTCTGGAACATCATCCCAGTCTTTCTCAGTTTGGTTGGATGAACGCAAGAAGTAAGTGACATTCTCAAAGTTAATACTATCCAGCATGTTACAATTACCCCAATCAGGCATTGGCCTTTCTACGAAGTGATGATATGCTTTGACGCGTATTTCTGTCATCCATTCAGGCTCATTCTTCAATTCTGAAATATCTCTTACGACTTGTTCAGACAGTCCTTTGTCAAATCTGATAGTAGATTGTTCAGGGTCATGGAATCCATAGCGATAATCGCCAACTGCTTCATGTGCTAAATCACTCATTTTTAAGCCTCCAACCAATCATATCCATTTTCTTCGAGTTTTAATGCTAACTCTGGCCCACCTGATTCGACAATTTCCCCATCAATCATCGCATGAACGAAATCAGGTTTGACCAAATCAAGTAGTCTTTGATAGTGTGTGATAATTAGACAACCAGCATCTTCAGCAATTTGATTAATTCCTTTCGCTACAACACGCAGAGCATCAATGTCAAGGCCAGAATCAGTTTCATCAAGTAGGGCCAATTGTGGCTTGAGTAGTAACATTTGTAGGGTTTCCAAACGCTTTTTTTCTCCACCGCTAAATCCATCATTGACGTAGCGGGATAAAAATGATTTATCCATTTCGAGTTGTTCCATAGCCCCATTGAGTTCTTTTCTAAATTCTCTAGCTTTTAGTTGCTGATCTCTGACCGATGCAACTGATTTTTTCAAAAAGTTTCCAACTTGTACCCCTGGTATGGACGGAGGGTACTGGAAAGATAGAAACATTCCAGAACGTGCTCTTTGATGAACTTCATAATCATCGAGAGGTTTGCCAAGGAAAGAAACATCTCCTGAAGTTATTTCATATGCTGGATGACCCATGACTACATTCGCTAAAGTTGACTTCCCAGCCCCATTGCGGCCCATGATGGCATGAATTTCACCCTTGTTAATGGTCATTGAAATCCCGTTGATTATGGGGGTGTTCTCCACAGATACATGCAAATCATTGATTCTCAAAACTTCCACCTTGACTCCCCCTGTAGTCTAACCTCTAATTACTCCTTTATGAAGTGGTGTAATAAAGTGATGCGTAGTAATGCGTTTTTAGGGCATCCTAAACTTGGATTCTATGCCAATAAAAGAGTTCAAATTGATGGCGGTGGAGCGAGAGTCATGTCCGATGATGATTTGGTGTCAAAATATGCGGCTGAAGCACTTGCATCAATGAAATTAGAGGCAAAAAAGCGTATCGATGATTCTACCGATATAGAAGAAGAAAATAGATTACGAAGTTTGTCTTTAGTCGAAATCATTGAATCAAAGCAAATAATCCCTGCTTTACTTTCACGATTAAACGAAGTAAGAGCCGCACTCGATGGTCATGGAGGGGGCATTGAATTGACCTCATATGAACTATTAGATTCGGCTAAAAGTTTGAATATAGTTTTAGATTTGACCGGAGCATGTCTTTCATGTGGTGCTGCACCTGGTACGCTTGAAGGTGTAAAGGGAGACTTGGAATCAGATGATGAAATTTCTTCAGTAAAATTCTCCAGCGCTTTATTGGACTCATTTGATGAATTGGGCAGGGAATTCATATTGGCACATGGCAAGGTAGAGTTTGTTGATTAATGCCTATTTTACACGTTTTTAATGGATGGTTTGAAGGAGGCCGCCAACCGGCCAGCAATCATGGCAGCATGGCGTGATGGTACTCGTGAAGACCCTAAGCCTTGCAGAGAACAAGATAAAGGTAAATTCGAGATCATTCATAGAGATGGACGTGCTCGAATTGGTAGGTTGCATACCGACCACGGTATTCTAGAAACACTGGCTTTACTTCCAGTAATCAATCCTAATATCAGGACAATTGAACCCAGAGAAATGTGGGATAGATATGGAATTGGTGCATTAATTACCAATTCATACATTATTTGGAAACATGAAGAACTCAAAAGTAAGGCTCAGAAAGATGGTGTACATGAACTGATAAATTATCCCGGAGTTATAATGACAGATTCTGGTACATTCCAATCTTATGTCTATGGGGATGTCGAAGTGGGTGTTGAAGAAATAGTTGAATTTCAGCGTTCAATAGGCGTGGATATAGCCACTATGCTCGATGTTTTTTCACGCCCAGACATGGTTGAATCAGAAGTGGAGAAGTGTGTTGATGAAACTTTGGCAAGAGCACAAATCAGCGTTGATACAGCTCAAAATACCATGCTAAATGGTCCAATTCAAGGTGGAGTTTTCAAAGAGTTACGAGAAAAGTCAGCAATGGGGATGGGTAAATTTGACTTTTCTGTCCATCCAATAGGAGGAATTGTTCCTGTTATGGAACAACACCGCTACAAAGAATATGCAAAAATCATGTTATCTTCTTTACCGAAATTACCTCCAAATAGGCCAGTACACATGTTTGGATGTGGTCACCCAATGCTATTTCCAATGTCAATAGCACTTGGTGCTGATTTATTCGATTCAGCAGCATATGCTCTTTTTGCTAGAGATGGTAGACTTTTGACTCCATGGGGGACTGAGAAAATTGCAAATTTGGTTGACTGGCCAGTTACAACCCCAAGTATTGCTTCTTTGACTCCCGAAGAAGTGAGGGACATGGATGGAAAAGAGAGAACAAAACTTCTTTCAAAGTATAATCTTGAAGTGACTTTAGCAGAATTGGCAAGATGCAAACAAGCGGTCCGTGATGGTACTATTTGGCGTATGGCTGAAAGGCGAAGTCATCAACACCCGGCATTACGTGAGGCGTTTTTATGGCTGATTACCAATCCATCGCTCGGACATATCTCGAATATAGCCAAAGATGAAATGATATTGGATGAGAAATTAGCATCTCAGGAAACAGGTTCACAAAAAGGAGCATGGGAGTCGAGTTGGGATTGGATTGTCAAGTCTCAAACTACTCCTCGTAAGGGTGGAGAGTCTTGGGGTGGCAAAGACACCTTGGTAAGACCTCACATTATTGCTGCAAGGCACATGATGTTCACAAGGTGGCATTCACAAAACCCAACAGGTACAGGTTCCACTGATGTTTTAATCTTACATGGTCGTTCAGGTCCTTGGAGAGAGCGATGTGACAATCTTGTCACCAGACTTATTCATCATGCCCCAGGTCTTGAAGTGATGATATTGACTCCTATTGGTTTGATGCCTTATTCATTAGAAGATGTCAATCCATATACACACATTGTCGGCCCTGAGTGGATTTGGCGAAGTCGTCCTGACCTATCTCTGATTAGGGAGGATTTGGATAAATTTTCTATGGGTGATAGAAGAATAATTACTCTTGACCTCAAGGGAGATAATTTAGTTGATAGGGCATTCTCTAAATTGATTGAAATGGAAGTTTTAGGTGATTCGGTAAAGGAAGAATCTATTGAAGCAAGCGATTTCGATAAATGTCAATTACAGATGCGGAGAAGGAAAGCGGCTGATAAATTTGCATTATTCTTTAATGTCCAAAGTGAACTTTCACATGAAATGACGAGTCGATCTAATTTTGTAATCAATCGTCAAGGAAGAATAAAAAATGTGCTGAGTTCATCCGATAAACACCTAGCCAGTTTCCGCCTTGGCGATGGTGGCTTATCTCTCAATAACGAGGGAGCAATCGAATTATATAGCCATAGAAGAAGAAAGTTGCCTACTGGTTTTTCTGAACCCGAAATTTTCGGATATTGCGGAGAGGGGCTAGCGCTTGTCGTAGTAGATGATGATGCTGAGCCGTTCATTAGACAAGGCCGAAATGTGTTCCATGGCTTTGTAATTGCTTGTGACCCTTGGTTAAGGCCAAATGAAGCATGTTTGATTGTTAATCAGAAAGGTGAATTACTCGGCCACGGTACATCTCAGTGTACATCTAGTGAACTTGCAACGTTCCAAAAAGGAGTTGCAATTAAGACACGTGATGGAATAAAAACTGAATAATTCATCAACTCATGTAGTGGTATAATTGAAGAGGCGTCTTCAATCTCATCGATTTAAGGGAGTGGTAACATGGTTGATGATTATATCATAAACACGACCAATTTATGCAAATCCTATGGTCCACACATGGCACTAGAAGACCTCAATTTGAAGGTCAAAAAGGGTGCTACGGGGCTTCTTGGACCTAATGGTGCAGGCAAATCTACATTCCTAAAAACGATACTTGGGCTAATCCAAGCAACATCGGGAGAAGGAACCGTACTTGGTCACGACATCAGAACTGAAGGAGCAGCAATTCGCTCCCGTATCGGATATATGCCAGAGTATGAAGCATTGAATCCTGATATGGACGCCATATACCAAGTTAGATACTCTGGTGAATTATTGGGTATGAATCCAGTCGTAGCAATGTCAAGAGCCCATGAAGCATTACAATATGTCGGCCTTGGTGAACAAAGATACCGTAATATTGGAAGTTTTTCAACAGGAATGAAACAAGCCACAAAACTGGCTTGTGCAATTATTCACGACCCTGAATTAATTATTGCTGATGAGCCTTCAAATGGCCTTGATGCAGTTGCTAGAGAATTTATGATAACAACACTCCAAAATACTGTCAAAACCGGAAATAGATCAGTCTTGATGGCATCTCACTTAATGGACGATGTTGAAAGAGTCTGTGAAAATATTGTACTTTTACACAAGGGGAAATTGGCAGCACAGGGTCGTATTGAAGACTTAAAGGACATCGATAGAGAAATCGAGATACATGTTTGGGGTGGTGCAACTAAACTTGAAGAAGCCATGGCTAAAGCTGGTTTGACTGTTAGAAGAGAAGGTCGAATAATGAGAATTCAACATATTGGAGAAGATACCACTACACTAATTTTGAAATGTGCGGCAGAAACAGGTGCACAAATTCGTAGAATGCATGAGTATGAAGCCTCTTTAGAAGATTTATTTTTGGTAATTATGGAAAACCTTGGCTATGAAGTAAAGACCAGTGAGGATTTACTTAGAAGCCCAGTCCAAGCAAGGCAAGTAGATGCTCCAAAAAGTATGGGAGGTGGCTCATAATGGATGGTGAAGAAGAGATTCAAGCACCTGAGTCTATCTCAATTGATTTATCCGAACAAGATATTTCCTTTGATGCTGATGCGCCAGTAAAAGGGCAGGGTCGAATGGAAGCAGCTTGGGGTTCTTCCCAAGGTGATGAAGTAAATACTGCTCAAGTCTCACCATCCAAAGATACTACTGGATTTATTTTTGAGCAAGTGTATCAGCCGTGGAATGGTACTTTGAATCCCCGATGGATGAGGAATTGGGCGATATTAAGACATCATGTAGCGGGTATTTTTCGTAAAGGACATAGGCCTTGGAGTATTCCGACCAGACTTTTCTTAGTGGTGGTTTTTATTGCATCTTTAGCCGATGTTGGATTAACTTTACTTTCTGCCCTAATCGGTAGCGCTGATCTACATTCGGTATGGGGTGTGAACCGCGATAATCTCTATGGCCACGTCCTTGGTTTCTTCCCGAGAAATGTTCTATATTTCCCAATAGTTGCAGCACTACTTGTTGGTGGAGTAATTTCCGAGGATAGATTACATGGGACATCTGCTCTTTATTTCTCCAGACCTATCAATCGTTTTGATTATGTCATGATGAAATACATATCAGTTGCCTTAATCCAAGCAATGATTGTTCTGTTAACTTTATGCTTGTATTACTTTTCTGAAATAATTAGCATGGGCCGTGGTTGGGCTTGGATTATCGATACTTTTCCGTTATTTTTGGCAGCATTTATTGGAGGAACTTTATTGATTATCACCTACACAAGTATCGGTCTAGGTCTTTCCAGTGTATCAAAAGGTAAGTTCTTCCCTGGAATTGGTTTGATTGCGATTGTCCTTGGAACCAAAACATTAGCGATCATCGTTTCTCAATTATTTGACCGTGAAATTCTGTATCTTCTCTCACCATACGACTGTTTGGCTCATGTTGGGCAGGCGATAATTGGCACTGAGCCAACCTATAATCAATATTCTTGGACTTGGTCATTGGCATCTTTAGTAGCGATGAATGCATTGTCGCTCTACGTTCTAAGTTCTAGAGTTTCTTCAATGGAGGTGACTAGAGAATGATGCCTGATTTTGACCAAAGTGGACTACCTGAAACCAAAGAGTGGGTTCCAGAGCAAACAGCACCAGTAATACTCCTTGAAAATGTCTCTAAAACCTATGGTAGAATTCATGCATTAACAGGAATAACACTCTCACTAAGTGGCGGAGTTACTGGAATACTTGGTATGAATGGGGCGGGGAAATCAACCTTATTCAAGATTCTAATGGGTAAGATAAAACCTAGTTCTGGCCAAGTTAGACTATTTGGTACTAATCCATGGAAAAATCCAGCACCATATGCTAGGGTTGGATTTGTTCCAGAGCATGAAAAAATGTATGATTGGATGACTGCGCATGACTTTATCTCAACATTCGCTAGACTGAATGGACTAACCCGTGACGAATCTAAGATTGAAGCGGACCGTGTTTTAGACTTTGTAGGGCTTTTAGATGTCGCTCACAAACAGATTGGCCGGTTCTCAAAGGGTATGCGTCAAAGAACCAAAATTGCGCATGCTCTAGTCAATGACCCAGACCTCATAATTCTCGACGAACCATTGCAAGGTTGTGACCCATTAGCTAGAACTACGATTATGAATGTGATTAGAGAACTTGGCCGAATGGGTAGAACTGTAATAGTAAGCAGTCATATTTTACATGAAATCGAAAGAATCACTGAACAAATTGTTATTCTTCACCATGGAAGATTATTGGCACTTGGTAACTTACATGCAATTAGAGAAAGATTGGACAAGATCCCTCATAGAATCGATATTGGTACAGATAATCCAAAACAATTGGCCAAGAGTATTATTGAAATTGATTCAGTTCATGGCATATTTTTCCCGCAAGGCAATAATTTATCGATACAAACTCATAATTTGGGTTCTTTCCATTCTAACTTGCCAAAAGCAATTATCGATAGCGGACAAAAAGTTGATTCAATAGATAATCCAGATGATGATTTGGAATCTATTCTAGGATATCTTACCGGTGGAGGGCGTATGTGATGGCAACTAAACCTGATACAATATTCCGAGCACTTGACCGTAAGGCCGCAGCAGTGACTGAGTTTACTATGCGCCAGTACAGAACTAAAATTTCGACTTGGGTTGTTTTAATTGTTGGATTTATGGTAATCAGCCTCCTACTTCTATTCTATGTAGATGGTATGCAAAAGGAATATGAGTCATTTGATAATGATGGAGATTCAGCAGATTGGGACGGAGATGGTTACCCAACTGGTCAAGAACGACTGTATGGCACAGACCCAAGTTCAGCAGATTCGCACCCCGGTCTCTTGGTTCCGCCTGTGGAGCCGGACCCACCTGAAAAATGGATAGATGAGGATGATTTTGACTGGGATTCAACACCAGGTGCAGGACAACAAATTTCAGTTGGATATGACGATGATGGAGATTGCAATCGAGATGATAGAACAGAATCTCAGAAGGATTCTAATGATAATAATATCCCTTGTGACATCCTTCTTGAAGGGCCTCAAGTAGGTATGGAGGAAAATGGATTCACTGTTGAAGCAGACAACTTTGTCGACGAAGACCCTGACGATGCTGCCTATGCTAAAGAAGCGATTCATAGAGCATCAGTACTAGCGATTGGCAAACTTGGATTTGTATTCATTATTGGGATATTTGTTCCCTTATTCTTAGCCACTGGACTAATTAGAGATGAAATGTCTTCAGGAACAATGCACTATATGCTATCTAAACCAATAGCAAGAACAGAAGTATTCCTTTACAGAATTCTTGGATATTTGGGTATAGTGTGGCCATATTTGGCAATTTTAGTATTCATTTCTGCATTAGTCACAGGATTAGCCGGTCCTAGTGATTCATTTTTCAGATTCTCTGAATTTGGAATTTGGTTATCGGTATTATTTGCCGCGATGCTAGCGACATTGGTCTATGGTATGCTATTCTGTTTCCTTGGAGTTTTATGGCGGTATGGAATTATCTTAGCCATTCCATTCGCCGCATGGGAACTTGGTATGGCACTACTTTCAATGGGCGTTCCTGAAGCATCCATTCTCAGATTCTCAGTAATTGGATGGGCTTTGACAATAGTCGACTCCGCAGCAATGCTCGTTTGGCCTGACTTGGATTTATTCATTCAGATGGGATTATGGGGCGGTGAAGGAGATGGTGGAGGCCTATTTGGCAGTTCACTAGAAGGTGCAGCACCACTAAGTTACTTCAGTTCAAAGCCTAGTTTAGGAAACATTGGTCCATTTGTTTCGATGCTTATCGCTACAGCGGTCCTTCTAGTCCAAGCAGCAGTATTGTGGTTGGTTGGCGGAATACTATTCAAAGGAAAGGAAATCGAATGAATTCAGATATGGAGTCATTTACAGGTGATCTTTCACGAATGTGGAAATTACAAGAGAGGCCACCGCTAAATCATCTAACTTGGGATTGGTGGTGGTGGCTTTTGATGCTCGATGATGAGGATGGCAATCCAAGTGGCAAACAACTCATGGTTTTGTGGTCGACTAAAGACAACTCAAAAGTAATCGTCAGTGATACTGTTTGGGAGCCGAAAGGCCGACCAGGTTTTGATGATGAGAGTGGTATTGCTTTAGATGGAATGGTTTGTGCTTGGTGGTATGATGGGAAAAGGATGCATGAACCCCTAATCAAACGCAAATGCCGGATAATAACCATGGATGACACCCATTCAAAGTGGCCTGAAGTTTCACAAGATTCTGGTCGTGGTGGCGGTGCAGTAGTCCCACTTCTTGACGAAGACTTATCTATGGGTCTGAAAAGTGACCTATCTGAATTTTGGCTAAATTTGACCAGTGATGAACAACCAATTCCTGGAATTGTTCCACAGTCCATGAAATTCCAGATAACTCCTTGGAATGATGCGATGTCTACTGCAAGACACGCTACGGCAACTTATGCTATGAATATGGGTTATGATATAC
>MDTB01007206.1_pt1 | contig 27838 bp, 23 predicted proteins | sample 811161 | NCBI WGS metagenome assembly MDTB01 (sample SAMN05326650, study PRJNA326480) | marine metagenome | isolation source: seawater | place: Mediterranean Sea | collected 2009
GGTAGTTCTGGAATGTGGCGGCAAAAACCCCGCTGTGGTGTTCGACGATGCGGAGAACCTAGATCACGTGGCTGAACATGTAGTCAATGCAGCGTTCTGGAATGCGGGGCAGAACTGCTCTGCGACGTCTAGGTTGATTGTACACACCGCCGTGAAAGACACATTGCTTGAGAAAATCAAGGCGCGGCTGCGCGATTGGAAAGTCGGCGATCCTCTTGATCCCACCACCCACATCGGCGCGCTGATTGATGCAAAGCATTGTGCCAAAGTGCGTAGTTTTCTGGACGACAAAGGCGATGGCCCCTTTGTGTCCCCGATGATTTTCGAGGTCAAAACCGACGACCCACGCGCGCACGTTGAAATCTTTGGCCCGGTGCTTTGCGTGATGACTGCGGCCAGTAATGATGAAGCGGTGCAAGTCGCGAACGATACGGACTACGGTCTCGCCGCATCCGTGTTTTCCGCAGGTAACCGCAGAGCAATTCGCGCCTCACGTGATATCAAGGCGGGCACTGTTACCATTAATTGCTATGGAGAAGGCAATATCGCCACACCGTTTGGCGGGTACAAAAAGTCAGGCTTCGGAGGGCGTGACAACGGCCTACACGCCCATGACCAGTACACAGAAATCAAAACCATCTGGATCGATCTGAACTATCCCGCAGACGGGGATAACATCACATGAGCGCAGATGCAGTTGGCAAAGTCCGGCGTGGGCGCGGCGCGCGCGCAGCACTGCGCCAGACCCGTGACATAAAAATGCTACCCGGGCTTAAGCGCAAGCTGCCGCTGACTGAACCGATGACACCCGATCAGATCGCCAAGATCGATGCGGCATCCATGAACATACTTGAAAATGTTGGCGTGCAATTTCGCGATGATATCGCCTTGGCTGACTGGAAACGCGCAGGCGCCAAAGTTGTGGGAGAGATGGTCTACCTAGACCGCCACCTTGTGCGTGAACTGATCGTGTCTATCCCCGAAACCTTCACGTATCACGCGCGCAATGCTGGCAACTCCCTGCCTTTTGGTGGCGATCATGGCATGTTTATTCCAATGACAGGCGCGCCGTTTTTACGCGACCTTAACGACGTGCGGCGCAACCCGACTCTAGATGATCTGGCAAATTTCCACAAGCTCAGCCACATGCTTCCCGCAATCCATTCAAGCGCTCATCACATTGTCGAACCGTATGACCACCCCATCAGTCAGCGACATTTGCGCATTACCTATTCTTCGATGAAACATTCCGACAAGACGTTCATGGGCATGACCACTAGCCCCAAGAACGCCGAAGACATCATAGAGATGTGCGCGATCCTATTTGGCGATGATTACATCGACACGCACCCTGTCGTAACTGGCAATTGCAACGGCAACTCGCCCTTGGTGTGGGATGAAACGATGCTTGGCGCGTTGCGCGCGTTCTGCAAGCGCAACCAGCCAATCCTATGCTCACCCTTTGTGTTAGGTGGCGCCAACACCCCTGCTAGCGTGCCTGCAACGGTTGCACAGTTAAATGCCGAGGCGCTTAGCGCGTTGGCCTATACGCAGATCGTGCGCAAGGGATGCCCCGCAATCTACGGTCACTATCTTTCGACAGTTAGCATGAAGTCTGGCGCACCGATGGCTGGCACACCAGAAATTAGCTTGATGAACTTCATGATCGGTCAAATGGCACGGTTCTACGGTGTGCCCTGGCGGACCTCGAACACACTTGGCGGCGCCAAGACGTTTGATGCACAGGCTGGCTATGAAAGTGCAATGACCATGAACGCTGTGTTGATGGCAGGCGCAAATTACATGTGGCATTCAGCGGGCTGGAACGAAGCTGGCATGCATTGCTCAACCGCTAAATTCATCGTGGATGCCGAGATGTGCGAAATGGGCTACCGAATGGCCGAAGGTGTCAATTGGGACGACTTTGATGCCGCCCTGTCTGCCGTGCCAGATATTGGTCCAGGCGGTCACTACCTTGGCCATCCACACACGCTAGAACATTTCCAAAAGGCATTCTTTATGCCAGAAATGTTCGACAACAATTCAATCGAGCAATGGCAAGCTGAGGGTGGAATTGAGATTAACGAGCGCGCATTGAACAAGGCACGTGCGATGCTGAACGAATACCAAGAACCTAAGTTGGATGTAGACGTGAACGAAGCATTGCTGGACTATATAGCAAGACGGGAGCGGGAAATTCCTGCTGTCGACGCCCTTAATCAGGAACACTGACATGAGATTTGAAGGCAAAACCGTTCTGGTCACGGGAGCTGCGGGTGGTATTGGGCAAATCATCATCGCCACTTTTGCGGCGGAAGGCGCGAGCGTGGCTGTTACGGACCGAGATACAGCAAAGCTTACCACCGCCGATGCCCGTTTCGATGGTGACCTCACCGACCGCGCCTTTTGCGATGCGCTGCCTGCGATGGTCAATGATAGGCTTGGAAGCCTGGATATCCTCATCAATAACGCAGGAATTATCACCCGTGGCCCGCTGACGGTCGCCACAGACAACGATATTTCCTCGTCTCTTGCCGTGAATGTCGAAGCTCCCTTGCGGCTATGCCGTGCGGCAATACCCATTATGGCGGCACAGGGTGGCGGGGCCATTGTCAATACAGCATCTTGCTGGGGTCTGCGCCCCGGTCCCAACCACCCAATCTATGTGATGACGAAGGCGGCTCTTGCCTCGCTTACCCAATGCCTCGGGCGCGACCATGCGCACCAGAACATCCGCGTGAATGCCGTCTGCCCGAATGAGGTCGACACACCCATGCTTCGGTTAGGATTCGAAGCAAGAGGGCTCGATCCTGACAAGGCCATCGATGACCTTAATGCCTCTGTGCCACTCGGTCGGATTGCAGAGCCGCAAGACATCACCGATGTGATTACGTTCCTCGCCTCGGATGCCGCCCGATATATGTGCGGCAGCTTAGTTGAGGTGAACGGCGGAAAGCCAGTTTTATGATGGATTTTCAAGGCAAGGTTGCGCTAGTTACAGGTGCTTCAAGCGGGATGGGGGCTGAAACCGCGCGCCTTTTGTCAGAAGGCGGGGCGCGTGTTTTTGCAGCACAACGAAGCCCATCAGAGTTCGAAGATATAGCAGTCGATCTTGCTCACGCTTCCGCGCCTGAGAAGACTATTGACCACATCGCAAAGGAAGCGGGTCAGCTCGATATTCTTGTCAATAACGCAGGCCTCATGCGCGAAGGTACGGTAGAAGAAACATCGCTGGAAGAATGGCACCTTCAGATGCAGATCAACCTGACTGCACCATTCCTGTTGATCCGTTTTGCTATGCCACTGTTGCGCACTGCGCGCGGTGCGATTGTAAATGTAGGTTCGATCGAAGGGCTCGGGAACAACCCGCGTCACCCTGTCTACGGGGCGTCCAAAGCAGGGTTGCACGGTCTTACCAGAGCAGTCGCAGTCGATCACGGCCCTGATGGCGTGCGTTGCAACGCAGTTGCACCGGGTTGGATCGACACGCGGCTAAATAAGAATTTCATCGCTTCGCTGCCTGAGCCAGCCGCCTTTCCCTCTAAGATTGGTAGCATTCACCCGCTGGGCCGTATCGGTGCACCACAAGAGGTCGCTGCTTTAATCTGCTGGTTGGCATCAGATGCAGCGAGCTTCGTTACGGGGCAAGTCTGGACAATTGACGGTGGCCGAATGAGTAAACTTAGCCTGCCATGAAAGTGACACGCCTGCCACGCGACCCCGGTCCGGCCGGTTGGAACCGGCTGCTACCAGAGCCGGAACTCGCCACACCACTGGAAGGCAAAGTCACTGCAGACTGGGTGGTGATCGGCGCAGGCTTTGCAGGTTTGGCAGCAGCACACCGTCTGTCAAAACAGGCAAAAGGGGACAAGATCATCGTCCTCGATGCCGTGCGGGTTGGCGAAGGCCCAGCGGGGCGCAACTCGGGGTTCATGATTGATCTTCCGCATGATTTGACATCTGCCGATTATGGAGGCGGGATTGATGCTGACGTGGCGCAGACGCAGGATAATCGGCTTGGCGCTGCACATGCACGTGAAATGGCAATGGAATATGATCTTAGCGCAGAAGCTTTTGTTCTATCCGGGAAAATCAACGGCGCGGCTACCGCGAAAGGTCAGAAGCACAACAGCAGCTTTGCTAATCACTTGACCGCTATGGGCGAGCCGCATGAGGTCTATGATGCGCTTCAAATGCGCGAGATCACCGGCACGGATTACTATCAAAGTGGTCTATTCACCCCAGGCACAGCCATGATCCAGCCTGCAATGTATATCCGCGGTGTCGCTGAAGGTTTGCGCGGGGTTGGTGTTGCGATACATGAAAACAGCCCCGTCACCGCATTAACCTGCGATGGCGATTGGGTAGCCACTACCCCAAATGGTCAAGTGAGTGCGCCGCGCGTGATCCTTGCGGTTAACGGTCACCTTAACAGCTTTGGATATTTCAAATCGCGCCTAATGCATGTGTTCACCTATGCCTCGATGACGCGGAAGCTGTCACCGCAAGAAGTTGCCAAATTAGGCGGCGCTTCAGTTTGGGGACTGACTCCAGCAGACCCCGTTGGGACAACCGTGCGCCGTATTTCTGGCATCGGCGGCGATCGGTTGATCATTCGTAATCGGTTTACATTTGACCCAGCACTGGAAGTCAGCACAGAACGCGTTGCGAAGGTTGGCCGAGATCACGACCGTTCCTTTATGCATCGGTTTCCCAACTTGGACGATGTAACAATGGAATACCGATGGGGTGGACGGCTTTGCCTAAGCCGCAACAATGTGCAAGTGATCGGTGAATTGGAACCGGGGTTGTTTTCCGCCTGTTGTCAAAATGGCTTAGGTACGGCGAAAGGAACCCTAGCTGGTGGCCTCGCTGCCGACCTCGCGCTGGGCAGATCATCGCCTGCCCTCTCTCGTGCCTTATCCGCTGACGCACCAACGCGCTTGCCTCCAGCGCCAATATCGAGACTTGGTGCGAACCTATACCTACTCTGGCAAGAGAGTCGTGCGTATGGAGAGCTCTAGACTCGGGCCTCATGCTCGACAACAATCCTTCCTATTTTTGGCGTGTTCAGCACCATCGGCAGTGATAGAGAAGTGGCCGTTTGTTAATCATGTAATAATGTCTGCTTTGTCCGTATAGCTGCCGTTCGCTGTGCGCTGTACAAAGGTCAGCAAGGTGGACAAACCTGCCATTCGCTGCAATTTGAATGAATGACTGCTAATTGGGAAAGAGCAGCCTTCCCAGTAGATGGGTATGTTCTCAACATCATCGTAAATTTTTTCAGAAATGTAACTCCCTATTCGATTACCTCGCTTGCCTTTTGTTACTTCTTTCCCTGATTCAAAATTCTTGTTCCCTGCTATTTGAGTAACTGGAAAATGGCCTGCAACTTGTTATTTTAGATCAATAAATCGGAATAAAATCCTTAGAAACTGTCCAAAATAGACCAAAATTTCAACTTTTCCCTGGAAAATTCCTTGTTAACAGAGAATTCTGACCTGAGGCCAGTTCGCGACAGACTGCGTCTACCACCACATTCCAATTATTCGTTTGAGAATAATGTTTATGCATCTTAGAAGCCGCTATTTACGACCAATCTTTTAAAATGCAGATAATAGTACAAAGCATCTTATCAAATCTCTCGAAATTTTTCAGACGAGTATTTTTTGATCTTTAATTACTATTTTTCTGTATGTTTCCAGCAAGATCACACGTCAATTGCCAAAGCTCACAGGGCACCTCCACGCTGTCGGCACGTGTCTTACACTGACCAGGCAGACGGACTTTTTCATCTAGCGAAACACTCTCCATTACTTGGTGAAGGCGATCATAAAATGGACTACCGCAATCAGGGTTTATAATTATATAAAACTGTCCCAGATCATGGGGGGGGCCGTCTGGCGATTTAAGAGGATTTACATTTCGAGACACTAAACTCCCAGTCATCCCGGCTGCCAAGAGCTCGGCCATTAAACCAAAACCCCAGCCCTTATAGCCCCCCAATGAAACCAACGATCCTTTTAGTGCCACATCCGGATCTGTAGTCGGTTGACCATCTTTATCAAGAGCCCAACCTTCCGGAATTTTTTCACCCGCTGCTTTTGCCATAGTAATCTTTCCTAGCGCAACGGTCGTTGTCGACTGATCGAACTGCATCGCCATTCCTCCCTCTCCGTTCGGAACGGAAAATGCAATTGGGTTTGTACCAATAACCCGCGTCTTACCACCTGGAGGCGCAACGATAGGCGATGCATTTGCCAAACCAAGGCCTAAAAATCCTTTATTCGCAATCTGTTCCGTGAAGTATCCAAGCGAAGTGCAGGTATGTGCATGCCCAACTGACATTGTGGCAACGCCAAACTTCTCTACAGCGTCAACAGCCTTTGGCAACCCTTTTGCAAATGCAGGCTGGGCAAATCCCATTTTTGCGTCCACGTAAACTGCCGCTGCTTTAGTTTTTGACACAATCGGCTCTACGGTTCCCTTCACACGCCCAGTAACTAACTGCCGGCAATAGCTTTCGAGATAGTAGAGCCCACAAATACGGTTTCCAACACTTTCCGATTTAGCGATTGCATCGGCCACGTGATCTGCGATCCAATCAGCAGCACCATGAAGGATAAGAGCTTTTTTTGAATTTATGAAAATTTCTCTCACACTTATGCGGCTCATTTGTTGTACCTTTCTATTCAATGCGCATCGTGAAGGTTCATTTGCGCATCTGTTCTAAGGCCTCTTTGACTGGAAGACGTTTATCAAAGGCGCTTTGCAGGGTAAGTGCGTCATATTCATATTGCACCCAATCAAGAAACTCAATGTTTCCCTTTTCCAGTCGAGTTTTGTAAGTTCTGAAAAAATAGTCGATAACGCCGGTTTCCGTAAAATCCAAATGGATATGTCGGAAACTTAATTGTTTCATAGCCGTTTCAACTGAGACACCCTCAAATTCCATTAGATACAAGGTTGAAGCTAATCCAGCTCTGTCAGCGCCTGATTTACAGTGTAACAAAAAGGGCTTTTCAGCTCTTTCTATTACTTTCAAAAATCCAATTATTTCATCTTCTGTAGGTGCATTTCTTGCTCTTAATTTAAAATTGATTAATTTGAGATCCAAGTAATTACATGCACGCTCTTCAAAAAAATAATGAGCGTAATTGTCCCACCCTCTTAAGTTGACAACGGTTTTTAAACCAGATTTTTTATAGCTTTTTAGTCGTTTTTGTGTGGGCTGGTTAGATCTACTTACTCCCTGAGCAATTTCTGAAAAATTTGTCCATAGAACACGTAAAAACACATGATCAAATAAATTGTAGTGAACATATGCCCAAAAAACACCGGAACGTGTCGACAAGTTTTTCCCAAAGGAATGGCGCAACTTAACCCTAGCTGAAATATATTTCTTTTTTAACTTAGCTAACATTTGAGTGGGCAAACCTTTTGAGCCAACGCTTAATGGGTTGTTCGATGCATAGCAAGCGGCACAAGAGATTGACGTCTAGCAGAAAAAGAATACGTTTTAATTAACTTTCAGGAAACAAAATATGTCTCTTTCAAACGGTCGTCCATATCTAGCAATTCCCGGTCCCTCTGTAATACCGGATGAGGTGCTACAAGCCATGCATCGCCCTTCACCCAATATTTATGAGGGAGAATTGGTTGAAATTACCAAAAGCCTGTTTCCCGATTTGAAAGAAGTCGCGAGAACAGATGGTAATGTTGCAATTTACATTGCGAATGGACATGGCGCCTGGGAAGCTGCCTTAGCAAATATGGTTGAAGCAGGGGACCATATTTTAGTTGCATCTACAGGTCGCTTTGCACATGGTTGGGCGGAAATGGCGAAAAACCTTGGCGTGAATGCAAAAATTATTGAATTTGGAAAGCAATCTCCAGTAGACGTGGAAGTGGTGGAGGAAACGTTGCGTGCTGATACACAAAAAGAATTTAAAGCGCTTCTGACTACCCATGTTGACACCTCGACATCTGTTAAGAATGATGTCGCTGCCCTAAGGCAAGCTTTGGATGCCTCTGGGCATCCAGCCCTTTTGGCAACCGATTGTATCGCTTCTCTTGGTTGTGACGATTTTCAGATGGATTCTTGGGGCGTTGATGTCATGGTTGCTGGCTGTCAGAAGGGATTAATGGTTCCGCCAGGCCTTTCATTTGTATATTTTAGTGAACGCGCCAAAAAAATGCAAAAAATGCTATCTCGGGTGAGTTCATATTGGAATTGGGCCCCACGCATTGAGCCAAGCGGTTACTATGAATACTTCTGCGGTACTGCACCAACCAATCATATTTACGGATTGCGAAAAGCACTTGATATGATTCTAAGCGAAGGAATTGGAGCGGTACTAGCTCGGCATAAAGCACTGGCAGAAGCTGTCTGGACGGCAGTAGAACATTGGGGTCACAATGGCGGATTATTGAAAATGAATGTTCCACAACCTCAGTATCGAAGTCACGCGGTCACAGCTTTGTCAATAGGTACACCTGATGCCACTCGTCTACGCCACTGGGTTGAAGAAAATGCTGGGTTAACACTTGGGATTGGTCTTGGTATGTCAAGCGAGGAAGACCCCAACGCCGATGGCTATTTTCGACTTGGCCATATGGGTTATGTAAATGCTCAAATGATCATGGGAATGCTCGGGACTATCGAAACTGGCCTAATGGCTCTAAACATACACCATGGGAGTGGTGCATGTGAGGCTGCTGCGAAAAAACTAGCCTTTTCTGTTTGACCCAGCAGATTCGAGCGCCTTAGGAAAAAGCTCTGCTAAAAAATCAAGGTCCGCATCGGTTCCAGTGGTAACGCGAATACACCTATTCTGTGGGGCAACGAAAGGCATTCTTACAAATATTCCGTTTGCCAAAAGTTCGGCAAGAACAGCCTTGGCAAACGTGCTGCCTTGGCCACAGTCAATTGCAACAAAATTGGCTGCAGAAGAAACAGTTGCCAGACCATTATCCGCTGCAATTTTCTCTATTTGGGCTCTCGCCCGCGCCACTTTCTCACGGAGAGTTAAAAGCCAATCACTATCGTCAAGCGCGGCAATCGAGCCAATTTGCGCCGCACGATTCATTCCAAAATGATTACGTACCTTTTCAAACTGTGCAACCAAATTTGATGGTCCGAACGCATAACCAACCCTTGCTCCAGCCATTCCATAGCCCTTTGAAAAAGTCCTTAAGCGGATCACATTCTCAAAAAGTGAATTTGTATCAGGAGCAATATGTCCAGGCGCAAACTCGATATAGGCCTCGTCTAATGCCAATAAGCAAGTTTTAGGTAGGCAAGCGATAAAATCTTTGACCTTATCAGCCGCATGCACCGTTCCCATCGGGTTATCGGGATTTGCGAGGTAAACAAGTTTCGCGCCAGTTTCTTCTACTTTTCCCAACAGCCCATCTAAATCTTCATGATCACCTCTGTAGGGCACTTTATGTAGCGTCCCGCCGTAGCCAACTATGTGATAATTAAACGTAGGGTAGGCTCCGTCTGAGGTAACTACATTATCTCCCGGCTCAATTAGCATTCTAGCAAGATAGCCTAAAAGGCCATCAATACCTTCGCCGATCACGATATTTTCGAGCTCAATTTTAAGGAGCTTCGAAAGTGCCATTCTCAAATCAAAAGATGTCGGGTCACCATATTTCCAGATTTCAAAATTGGCCGTTTGAATTGCAGTAATAACCTTTGGAGAAGTCCCAAAAGCATTTTCATTTGCTCCCAAGCGCGCAAAAAAAGAAGTCCCGCGCTGACGCTCCTGGGTCTCGGGGCCGACAAATGGAACAGTCGCCGGTAAATCGCCCATCAAATGTGTAAACTTAATTTTTGTCATATCAGAAGATATGATTGATTTTAAAATTTACGCAAGAATGTTTCCTACTTCGCTCTAGTATTTTTTGAGTTTGGCCTTTATATGCCTACATTCGGCTTTTGAACGTGGCGCGAACCATTTTCGGTCTTAGGTTTGCGCAGTGAATAAAGGAAAAAAATTGTCACGTAATGTCCACCCTTTTGCCCCATTTGAATGGATGATTGCTTGGCGCTATGTGAAGTCGCGCCGCAGCGAAGGCGGCATAAATGTTATGACTTGGATTAGTCTTATTGGCATCACACTGGCCGTTTTCGCATTGATCGCAACATTGGCTGTGCGCAGTGGTTTTCGCTCTGAGTTCGTTGGGATTATCTTGGGCGCTAACGCGCATGTATCAGTCTACCAAATCCCAACCACAAATGAGTTCGGCAAATTGGATCGAAAAATTTACAATTACGCGGAAATGGCTGGGGCTTTAAAGGAGGTTCGTGGAGTCACACGCGCGGCCGCTATTATAAAAAGCCAGGTCCTGGCCAGCTATAACGGAAACCGAGCGGGTGTCCAGGTCATTGGTTTAACCGAAAAAAACCTTGCTACTCTTCCTCGAATTGCCAATCCGGAACATTCCCTGGGAGTCATTTCCAAATTTAAAAACGGTATTGCCATCGGCTCCGGGGTTGCGCGAAACCTTAACGCAACGGTAGGAGATAAAATAAAGCTTGTTTCGCCGGACGGATTGAAGACCGTCTTAGGCACCAGTCCGCGGGTGAAATCATACGAAATTGTATATATTTTCACCGCTGGTAGATATGATATTGATAAAACACGGATATACATGCCATTTGCTGAAGCGCAGCTTTATTTCAATCGCTCTGGTTCCGCCGATGAAATCGAAGTTATGGTTGAAGATCCGGATAATATAGAAGCGTTGAGTGAAGCCTTGTACAATGCGGCGGGCCCACGAGCTCAACTCTGGACATGGAAAGATGCGTCAGGTGCTTATCTACACGCACTAACCATCGAAGATAATGTCATGATGATTATCATGGGGATTTTGGTGTTGATCGCAACGCTAAATATCGTTTCAGGCCTCATTATGCTTGTCAAAAACAAAGGCCGTGATATCGGTATTTTGCGAACAGTTGGGTTAAGTGAAGGTGCCGTGATGCGTATCTTCCTTATCTGCGGAGCTTTTACAGGCCTAATCGGCACTATATTCGGTACGATTTTTGGATGCCTTTTTGCTATATATGTTGATCCAATCTTCGCTTTAGTAAATCTGTTGTCAGGAGGAGAAGTCTGGGACCCTTCAATCAGGGGCATTTATGCGATACCTGCACAGTTAAAAATGGAAGATGTGTTTTTTGCTGTGTTTTTATCTCTAGCATTGAGCTTTTGTGTTACGCTTTTTCCAGCGCGGCGAGCAGCTCGTTTAAGCCCGGTTGAGGCTCTTCGTTATGAATAAAGCACTGCTAGAGCTTAGAGGCCTTACAAAATCATATCATAGCGGAAAGCTCAATCAGATCGATGTCCTGTCCGGCGCCAATCTTAAGTTAAACAAAGGGGAGATAATCGCGCTTGTTGCTCCATCGGGTGCCGGTAAATCAACATTGCTTCAGATCGCGGGTTTACTCGATCTGCCCGATAGTGGAGATGTCATCTTGAATGGTGAGGTAATAAACACCAACAGTGATGCTAGACGCACAATTACACGCCGCCGTGACATCGGGTTTATCTATCAATTTCACCATTTGTTGCCAGAATTTACGGCTGCTGAGAATATTATGATACCACAAATGGCCGATGGGATGAAACGATCAACTTCATATGAGCGCGCAACTGAGCTTTTGTCGAAAGTTGGACTTGGAAATCGTAAAAACCAGAAACCGGCAGAGATGTCAGGAGGCGAGCAACAGCGAGTTGCTTTTTGCCGTGCATTAGCAAATAGGCCAATCATACTGCTTGCAGATGAACCAACCGGGAACCTTGATCAAACAATGTCCCATCAAGTGTTTGACATATTGCTTGCAATTGTCCGAGAAACACAGCTGTCTGCATTAATCGCAACCCATAACAAGGATATTGCAGAGCGCATGGATCGTACCGTAACCCTCATGCAAGGCCGGCTTTTAGAAGATTGAAGACTTTATTTTACTGATCTATCGTTTTCTTCTGCCAAATTTCTGGAGTCATAACCTAAAAAATAGCGAAAAACTCGCCACATGTTCCTAGTCCCTTGCCGCAACCAGCCCATCGTTTCATAACGGTCAGCACTGGTGGTGATCATAATAGGTGATCCTTTCAAGTGTCCCTTTAACCTCAGCACAGTCTCAATATCCTCCATCAAAGGCAATTGAGAATACCCTCCAATAGACTGCATCAGATCCCTATGTGTTAACAATGCCTGATCGCCGTACGGCAATCCAAACCTAAGTGCACGGAAATTTGCCCACCCAGGCGTAATGCGCCCCATAGGATGTTTGGTGTCAAATTTTAATTTATAAAATCAAGCTTTGTCGGGTTGCCTCAAATATAAGGAAAATCCTTCGCTCCAGCCGGTTTGCAAAGAACTATCTGCATGTAAGATCCAAGCCCAACTCCCCTGTGCTACAGACATCCCTAGTGCTATTTGTCTTCCGCGTCCTTTTTCTCCATGCAAAATCTTACATCCAACGTCTCTAGCAATTTTCAAGGTTGCATCTTGGGAACCTGCGTCAACCACAATGACTTCGCGGACTAACCCTACCTCCAAACCCTCAAAAAGGCAAAACAGCAGATTAGCAAGAGCCTTTTACGCATCAAAAGTTGGTACTATAACGGAAATGGGGGCACGCATGATTTTTATCCAAAGTCAACGCCAGCTTACATATGAAAAAAGAAAGGTGGAAGATCGAATGCAAAAAAATCATACGGAACGAAAAGTCCTTTGCTTTAGCGGAAAAGATGTAAGGAAATTCCTACAAGATTTGATCACTAATGATATTTCGAAGGTAGAAAAAGGCCTCCTATATGCTGCTTTACTTGGACCACAGGGGAAATTCCTATTTGATTTTTTTCTGTTCTCAAAAGACGATTATATTTTTCTTGATTGTCACACAGGATCTGTAGAAGCCCTATGCCAACGCCTCTTGATGTATCGATTACGAAAAGATGTCAGGATCACTTCAACCGATTTAATCGTAAGTTGCGGGATAAACGACAACCCAGAAGGTGCAATGGTTGATCCCAGACACCCGGATATGGGGTGGCGATATTATGGTGAACGCCTTGATGTGGACTTTGTGGATTGGACAGCACTTCGTATACGCTTGGGTATTCCTGCGCTTGAGAAGGAGTTATTGGCTGATACCTATATCCTTGAGATGCGGTTTGAGCAGCTAAACGGGGTAGATTTTCGCAAGGGCTGTTACATCGGACAGGAGATTACGGCCCGTATGAAGCATAAGACCGAGTTGCGTAAAGGCATCGCAAAAGCCAAGTTGTCCAAGGAAGTACCTCTGCACACCCGAATCACTTCCGAAGGGAAGGATATCGGATTTGTTTGTTCTCAATCTGCTGGCGAGGCGCTTGTCTATGTTAGGTATCAGAAAATTGGGGAAGCGATGATAGCAGGTGACGCAGAAGTCATGGAAGTCAATCCGGATTTTGTAACATAATATTTCCGCCCTTATAAGGAACAGTGATATCCAGGGGCTCATGCACGCTCTGAATATTCCATCGATTCGGTATTGATCACTATCTCTTCGTCTGTTGCGACAAACGGTGGCACTGCAACCCTCACACCATTGTCGAGCAATGCAGGCTTAAAGCTGTTCGCCGATGTTTGACCTTTGATAACGGGTTCGGTTTCAACAACCTTGCAGGTCACCTTTTGCGGTAAAGTAGCATTAAGCGCTTCCTCTTCGTAGAATTCAACTATGATCGTCATCCCATCCTGAAGAAATGGTCTGCGATCACCGAGCAATTCAGAAGGTAATTGCACCTGCTCATAGTTTTGTGTATCCATGAAGATCAGCATCCCGCCGTCTTCATACAAAAATTGCTGGTCTTTTTGTTCTAGTCTAACGCGTTCCACCTTATCAGCACTTCGAAATCTCTCGTTCAGTTTTGATCCATTACGCAGATTACGCATTTCAACTTGCGCAAATGCACCACCTTTGCCTGGCTTAACATGGTCTACCTTGGTGGCAGCCCAAAGTCCGCCATCATGTTCAAGAACGTTTCCTGGACGAATTTCATTTCCATTTATTTTCGGCACTCTTCCCTCTGTCTTTATTTCTTGAATTAACTCACGGCGAGGCTATATCCAAAGACGGTGAGTTTAGCAAGCGGAGCGACTACTGGTAACTATTTATCGTTGATTTGCACAAAACGCATAGCAGGTATGCGAAATTGCACTACCCGAATCAAAATTTTTAGTCCATAAGCTGGATCACGTCTAAATTAAAATGATAATTAAAAAGGACGCTGAGATGCGAGATTCCGTTGATGCAACAGCTTTCAACTCTGAGCAAGGGAACAGAGCACGAAAACTTTTCGCTGCTGTGGTACTGGCGGCTTTGGATGACGCAATTGCGGATGATAAAAAATACGGGAATGGACCTGAACAGATTGCCCGTTGGGCGCGTTCGCGTGATGGACGTGAGGTTTTGTCTTGCGCAGGAATTGACCCAAACGAGCGCGTTGTGGAAGGGCTTATGTTATTTGTTTCAAAGGGTATAAGAACATCTGTGGCGTTGTCTCGCGAAGAATGTGAACGCCGCCAAAATGCTGCTTTACAGCATCCAAAAGCAGCCTGAACAAGATTAAAATTCCGTAGCAAGGGTCTTCAAGTTTTGCCGTTTATAGGTGTCAGTGGTAGATTATTTTTTTAAATTTTTCGAAAACGCCTCCTCAATCTCACGATGGACCATTGCACGAATATTAGAAGTAATGCTCTCGCCTAACGAGCTACGTAATTCTTGGCGAATTATTTCAGCAACTATGAGCCGTAACGCTTCGTCATCAATATATTTCGAAACTTCTTCACTTTTTCCTGATGCGCCATTCCCCAAGCCTTGATAACCAACTTCCGTTTCCAAAGAATCTGTGGTGTCACCTTGAGCGACACCAACCTTTTGCGTTGGACTTTCAGTGTCTAAAATCAATTCCTCCAGTCGCAAGCTTTCACTTTTAGGCACTTGATATTCCTGTTCGTTTATTTCGGCGTTCTCGTCTATAATTCGCAGCGAGGAGTCCAGTAAAAATTTATCGTTTTGGTTTTCTTTAGTCACATGATCCTGGGCATCGTAATCATCTGAAATTATTTTCTTTAAAGACCCCAATACATCGGAAAGTTCATTTTCACCCAATGAGTTATTCATAGATATGTTTGCCTCCTGCACACTTGATCTGTATTAGGGCACAGTGCCAAGGATTTTCACGAAACTGCTATTTTGAAATAGCCTTTAAGATTTGATCGAGTTTTTTACCTCTATTGCTCATTGACGTTGGTGCCGACTCAACAAGGTTATAATACTCCAAAGGGTCGTATCTCTGAACCGGTAGATTCAAATGATCTACAGTAAGTTTACCCACTTGTACCAAAACGCGATAAGCCGCGATAAATTCATCCGCCTCAGCAGAAATCAGTCCGGCTTGAGCATCCAAAAGCTCTTGTTCGGCATTGAGGACATCAAGTGTGGTGCGCGCACCCACTTTGGCTTCCTCTCGCACACCTTCAAAAGCAACCCTAGAAGCACTTATTTGCTCTTCACTAGCCTTTCTCCCTGCTTTAGCCATTTGCAATAGCGCGAAAGCGCTACCGGCTTCCTGCTCCAATTTCAGACGTGTTAGATGAAGTCCAGAACGTTGCGCATCCCGCTGGGCTCTTGCCTTACGCAGTAGTGCTGGAGTACGCCCTCCTGAGTAAATTGGCCCGCTTGCCGATAAAGAAATACTTCCAGAACGTTGAAAATCATCAGCTTCTTGTTCCGTATAACCCAGTAAAGTAGAAAGTTTGACAGACGGTTTAAAAGCACCCCCTGCGCGCTTCATGTTAAACTCTGCTTGCTTAATATCGTGTTGAATGGAAATTATATCAGGATGGTTTTGAACTGATGCTTTTTTCGTGGCCAACGAAGAGCTAGGCAATTGTGGAAGCTTTCCAGGCTCGGATAGGCTTCCTGCTGGGTCGCCGATGGTTTGCTTGTAAACCTCCTCTGCCTGCGCCAAACTGCCTTTGGCCGATGCCAAAGAGCTTACTGAAGCTGCGAGACGTGCCTCCGCAAGCGCCACATCGGTCTTAGTCACCTCACCGACTTCAAAACGATCTTTGGCTGCCTTCAATTCTTCCTGAATAACCCTCACATTGTTCTTACGCAAAGCAACATATTTGCGTTCTCTTCGAACCTCCATAAAAGCTTGCACAGTGGTAAAAAGCACCATTTGCTCCACACTCACAAGCTTTTGGCGCGTGGACAAAACCGCCTCTTTGGCCGCCGCAACTGCGAACCTGTTTTGACCACCATCATAAAGTGTAATGCTCGCATTCAAGCCAACACTTGCCTCCGTACTAGCTGTGTCCGTCTCTTGGCGAACGGAAGAAGAGTTCAAGGCCTGTACTTTGTTACGTTCAATACTTGCGGACCAGCCCAAAACTCCACGTAAAAACGATGCCGCCACTGCAACATCTTCATCGGCAACTCTCAGTAGAGCTCGGTTTTGTTCAAGAAGGCCACTATTATTATACGCCTTTACCATCACCTGGCGTAACGACTCCGCATTTGCAAGCTGTGGAATTAAAGGGCATGCCACTATCATTACAACAGCCACTATTTTATAGAATTTTTTAATCATCTTCTTACCAACATACTTTAGACACCCCATTGGATATTACGTTGCCAATGAAGGGCCATTTAGAAAATTCAAAGAACAAAATTGCTCACTGTATGAAAACCTTTCAGTACTGGTGCGCCAGCATTAAATGCAAAACGCCAATTGATTTGACCATCAAATTTATATCCGATCCGAGCTTCTCCAAGCCGTCCTTCCATAAATAACGCCGCTATTCGTCCATCATTCTTTAGTTGAGACAATATGGCCAAGGGAATGTTCTCTACAGCTCCTTGAATTATGATTACATCATAAGGTCCATGCTGCGGTGCACCCTCGTGCAAAATTCCTTTTTGCACGCATATGTTATCAAGCCCCATCTCCTGTACAGTTTCTTCTATTTCAGCAATGCGGGCACAATCATCCTCCAGAGCAACGACTACCTCCGCAAGGCATGATAATATAGCTGAAGAATAGCCTAACCCGCTTCCAATATCGAGGACCAATTCGTTTTGACCTACATCTAGAAAATCTAAAAATTTTGCTAGAGTTCGTGGATCGATTACAACACGACCATCGTCAAATGGAACGTTTTCACCAATATATGCAACTTCACGTTTATCGCGGGGAACAAAGTGCTCCCTGGGAATCTTTAACATTGCTTCCAATACCGGAAATTTAGTTACATCTGCTGGTCTGATCTGTGTGTCGACCATAATTTCGCGTCTTGTTGCAAAATCGCTCATAGTTTGTCTCAGATTATTTAACTTCAAATTTGGTAGTGCCACATTCAGTACGCGGGAGCAACGGCCAGATGAATAAAGAGCACGTATTGTCCTTATTACAGAATTGCAGACCCCATTTGACATTGGGAGCCATGCTATTAACTAAATGTAACTTTTTAAAGTAGTGTTAAAATTTGTTTTTAGGCGCTAGTCATAGGTTGCATGCGAAAAACTTAGCTCGATGCGGATTTTTTAAGACAATATCTGAACGTTGAACTTAGGGGGCAATCCAATGCCCCAGCCAGTCACCATCAAAATAAAACTGCGCTCTGCAATGATTTTTTTTAAGATACAAAACGTCAATCTTATGCAGCCAGCAATCCACTACCACGAATTTATTCTCAGAACATAGCGTTTTGTAAGCATAGGGCGCCTCAATTTGAGTTCCAGTAGGTGGAGCTTTACCATAGGAAGTTTGGCTGATCGCGGGTACCCTTTCCCAAAGTTTTGCGCTCTTCTGATCTTGCCTCAGCCGAGCTTCCCCAGAAAGGCGCAGCTGCACTGAAAGTTCAGGTTTCCAAATCAAGATTTGCGCTTTGGGGTTAAGACAAAGACTTTTACATTTGAGAGAATCTGAGTCCGTATAGAATTCTAATAGTCCTTGAACAGCATCAAGGCCACGCAATACTACTGAGCAAACTTGAGGTTGGTTACTTGGATCCACCGTAGCGAACGTGATTGTCTTTTCTTCAGTAATACTGCTGCGGGCAGCACTCTCCAAAATACCCCAAGCATTCTTCAAAACGATGGCTAAATTAGGATCCATTAAACGGCTCCCTAAAAAAATTTTTGTTCGCCTAATTCATGACCCTTCAGGCCCGAATTAATTACCTGTTTGTAAAAACTTTCAAGTGTGTCACTACCATACTCCGGTGTCTTCTCCGCTGAATACCTTTTTGCATCTCGATCCCAAAATAACATCGACTCAGTTGCATAATAATGTGCGATACGCAGAAACTCTTGCTTATCAGATAGCCTCTGAGAGAAAAATCCAAGAGGAGCCATAAGCGTGCCTATGACGCTAAATGCTCCGCTTGGAATCTGGCGAATTCGACAAGGTTTATCAATTAACCGAAAGATCATTTCGCCCTGTTCCTTTAGAGACACCGAGGGACCTGGCCCACCTATCGGCAGTATTTTGTTTAGTTTTTCTGGCAACTCAATGCAATCGCACATAAATAAAGCTAAGTCTCGGCCAGAAATCGGCTTACAAGCGGTCCTCGTGCCATTATCAAAAACACAAAAAGGCTTTCCAGCCTTCACATTCTCTATTTGGCCTGCAAGTGATTTAAAATAAGCAGTTGGTCGTACGATTGTAAAAGGCATACCAGACGCTACAAGAACTTCTTCAAAGGCTAGCTTTGCAAACTGAAATTCAAGCCTCGGTTTTTGAACACAGATCGCGGACAACAGCACAAACTGTTCTGCATGTCCGCTTTGTGCAAGCGAAAGTAAATTTTTATTTGCGTCTAACTCTACTAGCCAGGAATCCTGTCGGCCTCCAGACCGGCTACCGAGACAGGATATTACCACATCAATTCGCGGAATTGAACCTTTTATTACTTCGATATCTGCTCTCGAGCACACTTCAACATTTATATTGCGATAAATCAAAGCATCTTGAGCTGGAGGAGTTGAACGTCCAATAGTGATTACGCGATGACCGCGCGAAACTAGGGTTTTACACACATATTGTCCAATGTATCCGGTAGCTCCAGCGACAATAACGGTTTTAAACTTGTAGCTTATGTCCAAATTCATGTAGGCTGTCATTTTTTGTCGCACCTATGCAGTCCCAATGGTGTGTTTACACTACATATGTAGAGCCTGCATAATTTATTTCGCCTGAGTGGCCAATAAAATCTCCAAGGGAAGCCACACTACTCAAAGTCTGAAAGGTGAGTCTTAAGAAGCTTAAATGCTTCGGACTTAATTTGAGATACACGACCAGGGGTAATATTTAGAACTTGCGCGATTTCATATATATTTAAGTCTTCCACATAATAGAGTTGCATCACCTGTGCTTGTTGCTTCGTAAGTGTCTTTAAGGCCGCTGCCAATACAACACGGAGGCCTTGACTATCAATAAGTCTCTCGGGTTCAATATTTGGCGCCGCAAAAACCATAGAATATTCGTCGTAATTTTCAGTTAAGCTTTCTGATACATTAGCTTCAAATAAGCGCATCCAGCGATAATACTCATCCATCGATAATTTGAGCGATTTTGCAATTTCCTCATCAGTTGGATTTCGTCCAAACTCAGACATCAGTTCAGAACGTTTTGCCTCAATCGTTTGCTTAACTTGAACTGCAGATCTATTCAAATTGCTGCATCTACGGATAAAGTCTAGCATTGATCCCTTCACTCGAATACTGGCGTAACTTTCGAAAGACGCCCCCTCTACCGCTGTATATTTTTGTGCTGCATCGACTAGACCCTCAAGACCGGACTGCAAGAGATCATCAAGCTCAATGAATGTCGCAACCCTAGAATGTAATTTAAACGCAATCCGGCGTACCAAGCCTTCATGCTGACGCACCACTCGATTTATATCGTTTGGGTTCTCTTGGTACTTTTGGCCTATCAAGCGGCTGTCCCTGACTATCTATATTATCAGTTTAAGATGTAAAAAAAATCATTTCAATTCAATTTCACTAACTTTGCAAACATTACCCTAATTTGTTGGTCTTTATTTTGTAAGTTTTGCAATCATATCATTATCGGCTTGGATCGCCTTACCAGCAGCAGAAAAAGCTTGTTGACTATTAATTAAAGTAACAAGTTCGGAAACTAAATCAACATTTGAAACCTCAAGATTTCCAGATCGTATCTCACCAGTTCCATTATCACCAGGTGTAAAGATACCAAAAAGGCTAGCATCCGGAGTTGCTAAGAAATGGCCATTTCCCAACTGTTTCATTGCAGAGGGATTATCAAAATATGCTAGTCCGACTTGTGCCCCGGGCTCTGGTGCTCCAACGCCATAAGCTGTCATTATAAAGCCCTGCGGATTTATATTGAATTGAGATAGCGGTATGCCATTTCTTTCATATTCTATCTGAATTGGTGTTCCTTCTTTCGACAATACAAACTGACCGTCGTTGGAAGTCAAAAATCCATCGTTATTTAATTGCAACGAACCATTTCTACTAAATGAAATATCCTCAATAGAATCTGGAGCTGCAAACATTAACATACCATGTCCATTAATTGCTATGTCTGTAGAAACACCCGTCCTTTTGAGGTTTCCCGGATGGTGGATGACACGGTTGCTATTAACAGTAGACCCACTACCTGGTTGTACGGGTGAGGACGCCTGCATATACATGTCTTCAAAAATTGCTTCGCTACGCTTGAAGCCGTTTGTGCTGGCATTGGCAATGTTATTTGTAACCACGCCAATTTTATGGGTTGCGGCATTGAGCGCTGTTTTGATTATATTGATCATATCTTAAAACTGGTCTGACTTGTTTCGTTTTAAGATCTCTTGCACGTTCTGTGCCAAAAAAGAAAAATTAACTATTTGTTACATTTCCACAAGCGGCGCAACGCTGAAATCTCTAATATTTTCAAAAGAAGCGGACCTCTTTCCATATAATGAACCAGTATTAAGAACTGGTTTCTTAATATTGTAATTTTTTGGTGTTGATTGATTAGAAAACAAATTTGTCATGTTAGGCAAGTTACCATCGAAATATGCAACAACCTCATAAATTGGCGTCTCCAATACTGACGGCAGTTTCATTGCCTGAAACTTTGAGAAATACACTTCATTAAATTTAGAATTTCGGGAGTGGTAATATTTTATCGCCTGCTCCCAAGATCCCGTTTCTGCGAAAAGTTTTTCGAGGTAGCTTGACGCATATGCGACATTTCCCAACGGCGAGAGCATTGCACTTAATTCATCAAAAGCGTTACCATGCCAGCGCAGGTTTAGTTGCATGCATCCAATATCAACATTTGTTTCACCGCTTTCACGCAGACTTACCAATGTTTCAAGGCTTTCTTCGAAGTTATCAAGAACATAACTTTCGCCTGCATTGTTCAGAGACCATGGCCAGCTCACAAACTGACCATCCACATAACGTCCCGACTCTAAGCGCGCAATTTTATATAGGATATCTATGGGCACTGTCGTAGATCTTGCAGCGAGCTCAATACTTTTATCACAAACATTAGTTGCATTTGCTAGTGATGGGCTACCAGATAAAAGCACTATCAAAGATGAAAAGAGGCCTAAAATTTTAGTGGTTTCAAACCAAATTATTAAGCTTTTTATAAGATCGACGATGTTTTTCATCTCAAAAAATCAAACAAACTCTGGCCACTCAATTTGGTATAAGTGCTCCTGGCTGCGTTCTGCGTAACAAGTAAAGATTGAAGATCTGTAATTAATTTCTGAATGTCCGCATCGTTTAACTTTCCAATTTCAGTTTTCACAGCGGTTGACCGGTTTGCTAAAATTGTCTCTTGAGATTGAGCGTTATTTAATCTTGCACCGGCAGTTGTTCGAGTAAGAGAAAAGCTATCAATCATTGCCGAGACCATGTCCGCTTGTGCATCTAAACCCTGAGAGAAGTCACTAACACGCGTAATTTGAGTTTCACCGTCCGGCATTAAAACTTGTATATAATTTTTGGGATCGACTTGGGCTATCTTGTTATCCTCGATCTGCAGATTAGAAATCTTAAATTCTCCTTCCGGATTACTTCGTACAAATATATTTCCATCACTATTCAAACTTGCTGTCAGTCCTATTGATGCATTATTGATGGCATCGACTAACGCATCACTAGAATCAGAGTTTATGGTCGCGGATATATTTGATATTCCCCCAGGTCCAGATATATCCAACGACCACAGTTGAGGTGATCTGGAGGCTTTTACGTCAAGTAAAAGACCGTTTTTTGCGTCTTGGGAAAACTCTTGAGTGAAATCCTCGTTGGTAAGAAGCGAATTTGCGAAGCTGTTAATAATATCAAACGAACTGTAGGTTTTATTATTGAAATTTACTTCTAAAAAAGCCCTAGAACCATTAATTGATGTTGGGAGCTTTATACTTTCAGAAACTTGTAGTGAGTGTTCTCCACCGTCACCATTATAGGTCACAGAACCGTCTAATTGCTGGTTAAAAGGGCTACTTTCTGTAGAAAAACCACCGAACAACGCGTCTCCAGAACTATCAACGGTATTAGCTATAGAAATTAAGGTTTTTTGAATGTTTATGACCTCGGTTCTTATGGCCATCCGTTCTGAATGTGTTAAGGTGTCTGTGTTACCCTGCACAAGCAATTCTTTAATTCTTATGGAGAGATTTACGCTTTCCTCAAAAACACTGTCGACCAGACTTAAACGATCATTAACTTTTCCCAAGTTATTCTGAAATTGTTCAATTTTTCTGTCTAATTCTTTTCTTGCCGAAAGCGTAACCGCATCAAGCGGCTGTTCTGAGGATTGCGGGATCCTTGTCCCAGACGCAATTTTAGTTTGAATACCCTGAAGGCGCGTTTCGATTGTCTTGAACTGATCAAGTGTATTATCAGCAAATAATTTATTTGATATACTCATACCATCCTCACATTATCGAAACCAAAGTATCAAACATATCACGAGCGGTTTGAAGAATTTGCGCTGCAGCTTTGTAAGCTTGTTGTTGTTCCAAGAGCTTACTGGCTTCCTCATCCAGATTCACGCCAGTCAATTCATCTTGCGCCGCAACGGCGGCATCTCTCATGGCCGATGCAGATTGTTCTGCCATCTTTCCTGACACAAGCTGAGAACCGACTGCTAAAGCTATTGATCTGAAGTCATCTTGGAAACTGGGCCGATCAGATGTCCTCTGGCTAAGCTCAATCATCGCCTCAACGTTTCCACCATCGCCGGCGCTAGACTCGTTCAATCGTACATCAAAGAAATCGTCTTGATCCGCAAATCCTGATACAATCATATTTCTGCCATCTACGAAAAAGTCAGCTGCGCCCGCGCTAAATCGTGTAGCTATAGAGTGGCCTGTCTTACTATCTAATAACTCGATTTTGCCAGTAGTCTGATCGGTCATTTGAAGGCGGTATGATTTGGTTTCATCTTCGATCACGGAATTATCTATCGTTTTGTATTTTGCTCCCACTCTTCGAGCCCCATCGGAGTTCAATACGACAATTAAGTCTTCAGGTGGAAGATTATCGATAGATAAAGTCTGTTCTTTCAGACCATCGAGCTCCAAGTCTATCACAGGTCTTTCAGAACTAGTCGATATTACGCTCAATCCATCTTTTGTTAATTCAAAGTCAAATGCCCCGGCTTGGAAACCAAGATCTTTTGAATCCGCGGATGGAATAATTGAAATTGGGCCATTTGATTGACTTGTAACAAGGCCAATGACCGGAGTGTTTTTTAAAGAATCTATGGTTACAGTAGGAACACTAAGCGTTTTATCACGTGGCGTTATTTTAATCACGCCAGTCCCACTATCAGAGACAGAGTAATTTTGATTAAAATCTGCATTAGCTGCCAATAAATTTGCTATTTGACTACCTGTCTCTGCAACTGTTGGAGTTCCAGCCCTGGTTAAGGAAATTGAATATGCGGTTCCATCAATGGCAACATCCACTTTTCCGCTAGAAGTAACAGCGGATGAAACGGTAATAAGGGATTTTTCTGGTCGCGGCGTAATAGTAATTGTTCCATCTCCACCGTCAGCGACAGTATATCTCTGGTTAAAGTCGGAATTAGCTGCAAGCAAAGTTGCAAATTGGCTACCCGTTTCAATTATCTCCGGCGTAGCGGCTTTCGTTAAAGAGATAGTAAAAATTTTTCCATCGATCGCCACATCTACATTCCCGCTAGATGTAACTGGCGAATTCACTCTTAGCGTGTTTCCTGATGCTAATACTGCCACCCCGCCAGCACCACTAATCGCCGATGTAACTACGCTATTTGCTATACCGAAGTTCGCAAGATCTGTCGCCTTTGCCACCAAGCCTCCAGCACCACCCACCCCAGATGGACCCACGCTGTTAGCTATACCAGAATTTGTATTAATCCCAACAAAATTTAATTTCTCATCATTTGAGTGAAGGGTATATTTACCTCTATGGTTTGTAACTGTGACAGTCGCATTACTATTTCCAACACTGACATCAAATGATTTCACTGTCCCTTTTATCAGGCCCAAAGAAGCACCAATTGTAGCTCCATTTTCATCAGTCAAAACACCGGAACTATTCATATTTAATGTTAATAATGTACCAACTGAATGGCTGGCAGTGCCATTGTCAACAACTTCAAATTTTTGATTTGATTTTATTAGTTTAATACCTGTTGCAAGCGTTTGACCATTCAGTTGATAGTTAGTTCCATTATGAGTCAGAACATGCGCACTACCGATGGTTAAACCTCCATTAGACGAATTATCGGCAACGATCCAAGAAGAGCCAACATCGTTGGTAGCAAGGTCACTAAGTGAGTGGACGCCAATAGAATTTAAAAAATCCGCATCCCCACCAGCTGCCTTTGTACCACCATTTGATGTGAGAACCTGGTTAACCGTGCCCGTCCCTAGCAGTGAGTTCGTGTTATTCTTAGTAAAAATCGTTCCAACTTGGGCTGACGTAAGCGAAGGAGAAGAAGTCGCATTAGTAAAATCAGTGGTTCCCATTGTGCTAATTATATATTTCTTCCCAGTCGTGAGGCCAGCTGTTACGGCGATTGCGCCTTCGTCCAGAAAGGCAAATGAACGCCCACGCAAAATTGTTTCCGAGAAAGGATCATTTGAAGCTAAGCCGAATTTTGTAGCATCAGTATTATCGAGCACCTCAATACTCCTACCACTCATTACTCCATCGGGAACAGCTAAAGATACCTTGTAGCCGGCAGCCAAGGTTTCTAAAGTCGCTAAAACTCTACCCTCTTCTGGGCCAGTAACGGATAATTTACCGTCTATAAAATTGATTTCGTAAATTGAACCGCCAACCTTTACAGACATTGACGAACCTTCTGGAGGTAAATTTCCGAGAACGCTTCCTTCAACAGAAGGGACTGAGGATACAGCACGGGCGGAGTCTACGAGCTTTTTTGAAATTTCATCTGAAGTGAAAGTATTTAATTCTGCACTTTTCAAATTTAAATTTATATCGGGGCCGGTGGTACCATTCATCTCGGCTTTTAGAGAAAATGTTACTCCTGGAGCCGCAACCCTTAAACCATTTGGACTAGCCTGTGCCGGGAGTTGCTCATTAGGTACGGTCCACTCAAAATTTGCAACTGAACCGCCTCTCTCAAAAATTCTTTTTAGTCCACCACTGAACAAGTCGCTGTTAGACGATTTACTAGACTGCCCATTATCAGATGATATATTAAATTCCCTAGTAGAAAGGACATTTAACGATCCGATGAATTTTGTCCTTTTGTCCAGGTTTAATTCACTATCGATCAATTTTTGAAATGAGTGATCTAAGACATTCGCCGCTAATAAAGCTCCGTTGAAGTTATCCAGAACAATATCATCACCATCGTCATCAACCAGTACCAACCTTTTTGCATTAGCAGTAAGTTCAGCCCTTATCCCGGTTTCTTCGGTAAAAACGTTTATTTGTTCGACTACCGCACTCAAGTTTTTATCCGAATACTCGGAAGATATGGATATAAATTTCCCATCCTCTGCTAAAATGCCAAAACCTAGCGATCCATTTGTCGAACTAGTTTCCGATAGCTCCAGTGAAGCGATGGTTTTTGCTTTTGCATCAAAGCCAAAGCGCTGCATGCTTTCGTTCAGACTTTTTGCGATATCTTTTGTGCTAGTTGCTTCAACGACTATAACCGTCTCTTCGACCAAACCATCTGATGTGGTAATATTAAGATTTTGCGCCTTTATTTGATTTAACGCTGGTTCTTGCTGTATGAGTTCTGAATTTTTATTGTCAGTTAGAATGCGGTTCACATCGTCTATAATTGCAGAGCCGCCTGGTATAACCTTTGTAACCTCAGCTCCAAGGTAGCCAATACCACCAAGAGTACTCAGATAGTCAGCACGGTATTGGGCACCAGCTCTAAATCCATTTTCGGTGGTAACTAAGAGATTAGCTTCAGATACATCTATCGGTTGTCCAGCAATTTGACGCCCTTCACGCGTAAACACACTAAAGCTCGATGCATCAACACCATCCTGCACTGTAGCGGGGGTTGTAGACCCGGCTTGTGTCGTAATTGTGCCTGAGGTGAAGGAAGAAGGTCCTGCGATCTTAAGACCGGCGTCTGAACCAGCCGCAAACAATCCTAAGTCCCTTAATGAAGCTCCACTTGTAGAACGTATCACCCCATTGTTTAAATATTCCGCAATCGTGTCAGCACTTAAATTATATCTTTCCCCAAGATCACCAACTGGAGTTAGGATATCTTTGGTATTTGTCGATGGAAAAGAATATTGTGTTCCATTTGAAATAAATGAAAAGCTAGAGAGCCCACTGTCTTCAGAAAAGTTAAATTGTATTGTTGGGCTTTGACCAAAAGACGACAATTCAATATTTTCCACGTTAGCTGGAATAAGCCCAATAGCGCCGCCTTTTCTAAATTCAGTGTAGGACACTGACGACAAAGAATTCGTTGTCAGACTAGTGATATCATTTAAATTTGCCGATTTGTCGACAGCAGTTTGGGTTGTAACTACAGCTGATCCAGTGTTTTTACTAGACGGTATCGTAACAAAATCAGAGGCGGCCGCAATTTCCTTCCCGTCCTTTAAGAGAAAGTGTAGGCGTTCCGCTTCGCCAGATACCCGCGCTACCCTAAAATTATCACCATTACGAGCATTTCCGCTTACTCGTATCACCATACCATCCAGGTCGATGGAAGTACGACCTTTACCCAGAACGTCCCCAGACCCATTTTTAGCACTCCAATAGTCCGTTGCATGATCGTAGGTAACAAACATGTCGGACATGTTGTCAATTTTGCCAGGTATTGGCAAAAAACTAATGTCCAAGCCCTTAGTATTTGACTTTGGTTGTAAGATTTCAAACTCTTTAGCGGAAAATATTTCCTTGCCTCGCTCTCCGTTATAATCGACCCCAGCAACGTGAGCTGCGTTCATTCCCTCTACAAAGCGGATTGCTAAGAGATCCAGATTTTCAATTGTAGTTTCTATTATTGCCAATCCCGTCGTCAGGCCCTTAAGCCCTCCACCGTCAAAGTGTTTGAAAGCAAGTCCACTGGAAATTGCTCCCGTATTTATTGCAATTGTACCATCGGCTTTCTCTTGGAATTGCAATCCAGAACCAACGTTGAATACGGTGCCTGAGATATCACTATGCAACACATTAATTGGATCGGAGTTATCTCCCTCTACAAGCTTAGGTCCACCAGTGTGTCTGCCAAATGTCATCGTTACATCAGATCTACTACCGTATTCTGTAGTA
>MDTB01069792.1_pt1 | contig 27833 bp, 26 predicted proteins | sample 811161 | NCBI WGS metagenome assembly MDTB01 (sample SAMN05326650, study PRJNA326480) | marine metagenome | isolation source: seawater | place: Mediterranean Sea | collected 2009
GTAGTTTAAAAAAATCTACAAAATTTCCAATTGGTATACATGCGCACAACAACATGGGCCTTGCCTTGGCAAACACTGTTGAGGCAGTTGATGCTGGAGCCGAATGGGTAGATATGACAATGACTGGAATGGGAAGAGGTCCAGGCAACACTCTTACAGAAGATGCTATGTTCTATTTTTCAAAACTTAAAACAGAAAAGAAAGTAGAACTTATTACTTTGTTAGAAAATCATTTTTATCCTTTAAAAAACAAACACAAATGGGGCTCAAGCCCTTACTATTTCCTTGCTGGTGTTAATAAAGTCCATCCATCCTATATACAAAATTTAACAAAAGATCTCGATTTTGATGTAAATGACAAGGTATCTTTGATAGATTCCTTAGGTTCAATAGATCTTGAAAATTCTCAAAATAGTGAATCCTATAATCCAGATTTTAAAGAGCAATACTTTAATTACTATTCCCTTTTAAATAAGGATGATACTCTTAATCAAAAAAAATTAAAAAATGAAAGCTTTTTAATTATTGGAGGAGGCAAAACGGCTGATAGGTATAGTTTGGAGATTGAGAAATTTATTAAAAGCCTTAATCTAACCGTCCTTCAATTAAATAATCATAATAAGATATCAGAAGGTTTAATAGATTTTAGGGTTTCGTGTCACCCACACAGGCTTTCATCAAAATTAAAAACTAGCAGTAATAAAACACCATTTATTGTGCCAAATCTGAATAAATCTATTGAGTTGGATCATCCAAACATTCTTCACTACGATATAAAACTAGAAAAGGATAAATTTCTAATAAAAGAAAATTACTGTATTTTACCCAACGCCCTTGCCCTTACATATTCTTTGGCCATTGCCTCTAAAAGTAGTAAAGTTCAAAACATTTATCTCGCAGGTTTTGACGGATATGATAGATTGGCTAATAAAAATAATGAACTTAATTTAACTCTTGAAATATTCAAATCATTTATGAATTGCAATATTTTATCTTTAACACCTACTAATTTGAATATTGAAACAAAAAGCATATATTCTTTTGATTTTTGAAAGTTAGTATATTTAATTTTAATTATATGACAATTAAGTTATTTTTGAATTCTTAATAATTAGATCAAAATAAATTATTAATGATTAATCATGCTTCCACTATTCATCATATATTGCATCTAAGAGTTTTAAGTGGGCTAGCTATAAATCATATTGAATAATTAAAAGAAATAAAAAGATAAATAGTTTTCTTTGGAGCTAAATTACTCTTTTGTTAAAAAAATTTATATTAATTAATTCAAAAAATGATTAAAAAAAGGTTAGTTATTCTTGGATTATTTTTTAAAATTTAGAAAATAATGAAAGTAATTTATTCTGAAAAGATTCAAATGTTAAGTATTCGTCAACTAATTTAGTTGGATCATAATTATTAAGATTTAGTAGAAATTCTTCAAATTTATCTTCAAACTCTTTATAGTTATTCACTATTATCCCATTGTTTTCTGACCAAAGTGTTACTGTGGTACCACTGAAGTTACCTCCTCCATAATATTTGGACAAACTTTCCGCATTTGATTTAAGATCGTCCCAGACATATAAAGGTAAATTACAGGCCATTAGTTCTTGTACAGCAAATCCTTGTGTCTCTACTCTGGACATGTAAACACCAAAACGATTTTTCTTTGCAGCTTTTAAGAGATCTTTGTTATTGTATTTTCCATATTCAAATAATTCATATTTTATATCCATTGATTCTAAAAAATTTAAAACTAACCTTAAATCTTTTTTTCTCTTTTTTTAAAATAAACTAGACACTTATCATCTCTTTTATATTCAGCACGATTTTTGTTTAGTTCTTTTTTTGATATTACTCCTGAGGGACATACGTAAACGTTTTCTGGTTGCACATTTAAACCAAGTTCATAAACAGCATTATTGTAAGCAGCGTCTGAGGCAACAAGTTTTTTAATATTTGGGTACTCGTTTGTATATTCAATCAATTTTTTTTGGTACTCAACATTAAATAGTGGCCCAATAAGAATTTTACTATTTGAATCCTTTAATAAATTCTGTAATAGACTTTCTGAACCAGAGTCAAAATTTACTATATAGTTATTTTTAAACTTTTTTTTATTTATCGAAAAATTCGGACCTTTAAAAGTTTTTAATATATTGTTCATCCTTTTATGTGGACCAGAAAATATGAATCGTTCAGAAATTGGAATTTTAAAAATATTTCCACTGTTAATAATCAAGTTAATAAATTTTGAATGCCTGAGACTTCTAGTCAAAAATACTTTTTTTGTTTTTATATAATTAATATCAAAAAAGATGTTCAACACATTTTAATTATATCAACATCTGGCTTTGTTACTTTTACAATATTTTTTCTAAATAAAAAGTAAATTTATAAAAGTAAAATAAAATCAGAATCTCTATAATTTGATTAATGAATTCCTTTCAAATTATTTAAATTTATAAAATTTGTTTATGAGACTTTCAAAAAAAGAAGAATACTTATGTCAAAAAGACAAAAAATTAAAGAAAGTAATTGATGAAAATGGCCATATTGTATTCAAGCCTGTTAAAAAAAATCAGTTTGATACACTCGTTGGTATAGTTATTTCTCAATTCATATCAACAAAAGCCGCAAGTTCTATTTTTAAAAAAATAAAAAAAAATTTTGGCTCAGAATATTTAAATGAATACCATTTTCAAAATCTAACAATTGGGCAGATCAAAAGAATGGGCTTAAGTAAAAATAAGGCAAAAAACAATAAAAGATCTTTCAGACTTATACTTGAATCAAAGTTTTGGAGATCTTTCAAAACTAAACAAAAAAAATTTAGATGATAATTTAATGTCAGTATTTGGAATTGGACCGTGGTCTATAAGCATGTTTGAGATTTTTTGCATAGGAAAACAAGATGTTTTCTCATCAAAAGACGCAGGTTTAAGATTGGCAATGAATAGATCTGGAATGATACCTCCAAATAGTGATTGGGATGTCTATACAAAGTATTCAGAAAAGTGGTCGCCTTATAAATCAATTGCCTCTTTACATCTTTGGAAATCTGTCGACTAAATGAAAATTAACTCAATGATTTAATCATTAAAAATAAGCACAAATTAATGTTTAGCTGGTTACTATAAAAGTATTCACAAGATTTTAAGTGTGTTTTCTAAATTGTAGTATGAATAACTTGATCATTAACAAAATTAAAAACAAGATCGAAGATAGGTCTTTAATAAAATATATTTTATGGAAAATGGGATTAATTAAACTTTTCTATTTCTTAAAAGATCCTATGTACATTATTAAATTGTGCTATTTATCATTTGTTCTAAATGTTATAAAAACAAACAATACTGAAAAGCTTTTAGAGTATAAATTTAAACTTCATAGACATAAAAAATCTGATATTTACGAACATATGGATCTTTTGTATACCTATTCACTCAAATGTCAAAGTATTTTTGAGACTGGAGTTAGAGGAGTTGTATCCTCTTGGGCATTTTTAAAGGGTTTAAATGACAACAATTTTGGGGAAAAAACTTTTGTAATGAATGATATTAATTACTGTAATACCGATAAAATTCAAGAATTATCAACCAAAAGCGGGATAGACTTTTTGTTTGTTCAAAAAAATAATCTTAGTTTGGATCTAAATAGGAAGTTTGATCTTACTTTTATAGATACATGGCATGTCTATGGACAATTAAAAAGAGAATTACAAAAATTTTCATTATTAACAAATAAATATATTATTTTACATGACACAACCATAGATGGGGAATTTGGTGAATCTTTAAGATTTAATTTAGATGTAAAAAAGCAGTCTGAAGAAAGCGGCTTTCCAATTAGTGAAATAGAAAAAGGTCTATGGCCTGCAGTTGAAGAGTTTATTAATGATTCTAGTGAATGGATATTAGAAAAAAGACTGACAAACTGCAACGGATTAACAATTTTAAAAAGAATAAATCAAAACACTTAACAACTTTTTTTATTGGTTCTCATAATCTTCAAGACATCTAGAACTTAGAAGTTCATTGTTACAAGAATCAATGATATCGTTTAGATTCCCAAATGTATTTTTTTGAAAATATGGTATTGAAATATCCACAAAAATAATAAAAATAATGACAAATCTAAGTATATTTTTCGGTTCAACTTTTTTTTGTACAAACAATATATAAGTTAAAAATATGATAAACATGAAAATAATTATCTTTTCATTACCAATAAAAATAGAAATAGATGAATAGATAATGAAAAGATCAAACTTACTATCTATTAATTTAAACCCTAGAAAATAAATCATTGATAGGATCACTAATATTGTGAAATGCTGTGAATAACGAATCCATTGTGTTGGACTTAATAACCAAAACCACAAGTAAATACTTAGTGTTGAAAATAATAAAGGAAAACTAATCAATCCAAAAATATTGTTTATTTTATCTTTGTTATTTAGGACTATGTAGATAAAGAATAATGGAACAACTAAAACCCTAAAAACCTCAAAAATGTTCCAATTTGAAACTTCAGATACTCCCGAAATATTTTCAATACCCGAACTTTGATGGTTTAAAATAACGGATAAAAGGTCATATATATAGTCAATTATATTTCCGGCATCATAATTATTACTTACAAGTACTAACCAAAAAAACAAAGGAAGTAAGAAAAACAGCATATCACTTAATAGCTTTTTTATTCTTTTTTCTATAAACAATGAAACTATATAAAATGCTACAAAAGGTAGTAGGGTTAATAATTTTCCAAAAAATATAGATAAGCTAAATAAGGTCATTGAAACTTTTCTTCTTTTATGAAAAAGATATATTGCATTTACAAAAATTACATTTGATGCGAATTCTCCAATCATATAAAGAGAACCCTGCCACCAAGGAACTAAAATTATGAAGAATGTATTCATAAATAAAATAAATTTATACTCTGATTTATAAATTCTTACAATAATAAATGAAAGCAACATCTGTAAAAAAAGAATCCAATAGAAATTTGATAACCTAGCAATAATTAGTTTTGAACTAATATTCCAACCGATCACTCCTCCAATTGCAGACAATGGACCAGAAGTTAGAAAAACACTATAACTACCCCCTGTAAAATCTCCAGCATTAAAATCCAAATTTCTAAAAAAGCTCACATTTGAGGCTAGTGAAATATATTCATCAATGAATGGGGGTATCCTAACTGCTTTTGTTCTTATATAATCAAAAAGAAAATAATTTTGAATTATAAAAAATAAAAATAACAATTGATTCTTGTATTTAACAAAGTTGAATTTTTTGGTTTTTACAAAAAATAGTTTTATATTTTTAAAAACTTTGTTTAAGAATTTATTTTGGTAAATTTTTAATACAAAAAAAATTAGAGATGTAATACCTAGAAAAATAAACGAGATGTCATAAATTGTTATTATTGAAGGCTGAAATCCCCCTTCAACATAATGCAAGCATTCACCGAAAGAATTTACTGTAACCGAATTACCCCTAAAATTTTGTAAATTTATTGAAGTAAAATTAGGATCTATTTGAAATATGTGATTAAAGTCAGAAATTATTTCTTTCTTAAAGTTTTTAGGAAATTGACCGCAAACTTTAATTATTTTCTCGTTAGTCATAACGTGATTATAAGAATTAATCATAATAATAAATGTTTAAATCAGAATAAATTATTATATATCAGAATCAAAAATTTTTAATATAAACTTAATGTACAATAAAACAATAAAAATTATTTATGAAAATATTTATAACGGGTATTGCAGGATTTCTTGGAAGTCATATAGCTGATCAATTAATCTCATCTGGGAATGAAGTCTCAGGGTGTGATAATTTAATTGGTGGTTACTTAGAGAATGTTCCCAATGAAGCAGAATTTTTTCAGGTTGATGCTATTTATTTAAATCAAATGAAAAAAATGACAAAAGGCATGGATTTAGTAATTCACACAGCCTGCACTGCTTACGAAGGCTTAAGTGTCTTTTCCCCTTATCTAATTGGTCAAAACACTTATCAAATATCCATGTCAGTTTTTACAGCCGTTGCAGAAAATCAGATACCACTTGTTCTTAATTGCTCAAGTATGGCCAGATATGGAGAACAAAATAAAGTTCCTTTCACAGAAGATTTAGAGCCTAAGCCACAGGATCCATATGGAATTGCAAAATATGCATCTGAGCAAACTCTTTCAGTTCTTAGTAAAGTTCATAAATTTAATTACGTGAACTTAGTTCCACATAATATTATTGGACCACGTCAAAAATATGATGATCCTTATAGAAATGTTGTTTCAATAATGATAAATAGAATTTTAAACGATAAACCACCAATAATTTATGGTGATGGAAATCAAGAAAGGTGTTTTTCGGATATTGATGATGTTGTAAAACCTCTTGTGAATTCGATAAATTTAAAAGATGCTATAAATCAAACAATAAATGTTGGTCCTGATGAGGATGTAATAACAATAAATCAATTAGCTGAAAAAGTTTTAAAAGTTTTAAATTCAGACCTCGAACCAATTCATGTTGACCCTAGACCTCAAGAAGTAAAATTAGCTCATTGTTCAGCTGAAAAGGCAAGAAAATTACTTGGGTATAAAACAGAAGTTTCACTAGATGATTCAATAAAAAAAATAGCCGATTGGATTATTAAAATGGGACCAAAAAAGTTTCGCTACCATCTTGATTTAGAGGTTTTAAACGAATCAACGCCTGAGACTTGGAAGAAAAAACTTTTTTAGAATTTTCACTGTCTTCTATTTTTTATAACTTTCCAGCTATTTTTTTTTAATGTTACATGAGAGTCTCTGTAAAACCAAGGTTCAGGAACTGTTACAAAAGATTCTTCAGTAGACTTCAGAAATGCTGCCCAAAAAGCGAATGAACTATTTCCAGCTATAAAATGTTGATATTCTAGCATTTTTGAGAACGTCGAAATTGTTTCATTTTTATCATCTTTTTCAAAAATGTTGTACTTACCATCTTCAAGTGAATTATTTTGACCTTGGGAATATATATTTTCTGCGTTTCTAAATATTTTTGAATTCTCTACCCACGCTCTATCGTCGGTAAAAACATCAAATTTTACATCTCCGTGATTATTAATCAACAACTCTAAACTTTCTTCGTAGTAGCTTATATCAAGTTGCCAGTCATTAATTACAAAATCTCTTCTTCTAATATGTATTAAAGCTTTTGAGTTTTTATTTTGAAACCCGCGATTCAATGTATGATCTTTTTTTAGGCTAGAAGTAATAAAGTCTTTACTGAAATTAATATATTTAAGATTTTTCCAGTATCCATTAAGGTGTAATTTTCTATGTTTGATTTTCTCATATTCATTATGCTCTTTTACGTATTGATATTTGCTGAGTACATTATCAATTTTTAAAAAATTAGAAGTTCTACTGTGATTCAATTTATGTAATGATTTGAATGTAATTAAGTTAAATCTATTTTCTTTTTTAAATCCAAAATATGTAAGTGGAAGAATTAATCGCCTAGTAGTTTGATTTACTTTTTTCGCCATTAAATCAGTGCTAATTGTTACGTTATATTTATTTTGTTTTAGAAAGTTAGCAAAGCTGAGTTGAAATAACTGATTTCCAAATCCACCTTTTAAATAAACTACTGCTTTTTTCATACAATATTGATCTCTTATTTAGTTACTTTTTTCATAATATTTAGTTCATTTAGAATTTCTTTAGTTGCCTTTTGTTCACTTACTTTACTTGTGTCAATAGTTATATCTGGATCTAATGGGACATCATAATTTGTATGTAAGCCAGGAATATTCTTAATTTTTTTATTTTTATTAGTGTATAAGTTTTTAGGGTCTCTTTCAATGCAAACTTTTAAAGGGGTACTTAAATAAACTAGTGAAAGATTTTCTTTACCAATAATTTCTCTTGCATATTGTCTCGATTCATTATTAGGTGAAATCGTGCTTACTATAGGTAAGATATTTGAATCAATTAAAATTTTTGCGAGATGGGCAACTCTTCTATTGTTTTCTAATCTATCTTCTTTAGAAAAACCGAGGTCTTGATTCAGTGTTAGTCTAATATTATCACCATCAATAATGTAAAAAGGAACATCTAAACTCTTAAGTTGCTCCCCAAGTTTGTTAGCTAGCGTAGTTTTTCCTGAACCTGAAAGGCCCGTAAACCAAACTGCTTGAGGTTTAAAATTTTTTGAAAATCTTACAGTTTTTTGTTTTTTTATGTGAATACCCTTATCTAAAGAATATAAAACATACCCAAAAGCGACTGTTTCATTGCTTGATTTGTCAATTATCAAGATTTGAGAAAAATCATAGATCTCATCAAAGGCACTTAAAGGAACTTTTCTTTCTAACTCTATAATATTTGTTCCAATACTATTAACTTCTAGTGATCTATTAGACCCTCTATTAGGAATAAAACCATTTTCTTCAGTATGTCTGAATTTTACTAAGTAGCGCTTGTTCAATGATAAATCTTCTTTAGAGGTCACAATTAATTTCGCTTTAAAAGAGTCAGAAAAAAGTATTTTTTTTGTGTTAGAAAGAATATCTCCTTTTGAAAGATCAATATTGTTGGATAATTCCAAACCGATGTTGTAATTTCCAACATTACTAACATTTTTACCATCAGAGTAAATTTTCTTAATTTTAGTTTTTTCGTTAGAGTTAACGTTTTCAAATTCATCACCAACTGAAAGTGTTCTTCCAAAATTTTTTGTAAAGTAAATTCTTTTATCTTTAAATTTTGAAATATACTGAATTGGTAAAATATTATAATTCGATCTTTTCTTAACAGAAAACTTAATTGAATTTATTGCATCTAAAAGTGATGGACCATTATAAAATTTCATCTTTTCGGATTTTGATGTAATATTTTCACCTCTTAATGCTGAAACAGGAATTGAAAAGTCAACGTTTATCTTATTTTCTTTGATGTATTTATCTATTTCTTTTTTATTATTTTTATATTTTGTTTCGTTATATGCTAATTTGTCTAATTTATTGTAAACAAGAATCAATTTTTGAATATTCGGAAAAGTTTTAACAATCTCTAAATGATTTTTAGTTTGATCCGATAAAGGTTTTGTAACATCAAAAATAACAAGTGCTACATTTGCAAAAGTAGCAGCATTTGCCATATTTCTTGTATATTCTTTATGCCCAGGAGAGTCAATAAAAATACACGGCCTTCCATCTAATCTGAAATATTTGAATGCTATATCAATTGTTATACCCTGACTTTTTTCATCTATAAGACCATCTAAAAGCAATGAATAGTCAATATCAGATTCTTTTACTTTTTTAGAATCCAGATATGCAGACTGGTCCTTGGTAATGTTTCCTGTTTCAAAGAAAAGCCTTCCAAGTAGCGTAGATTTTCCATCGTCAACATTTCCACAAGTCATTATTTTTAAATAGGAAGATTTCAAAAATAACCTTCTTTCTTTTTGATTTCCATACTTCCCTCTTTATCATGATCAATTAATCTTCCACTTCTTTCAGAAAAAGAAGATTTTTTTAACTCATGGATTAATTTCGATACTGTATCAGCATTACTTTTAACTCCAGCTGATAATGGGTAGCATCCTAAGGTTCTAAATCTAACATTCTCAACTACAACTTCATCCGATTTTTTTAATTGAAACCTATCATCATCTAATAAAAAATATTGATTTTCTCGTAGAATTACTTTTCTTTTTTTTGCAAAGTACAATGGAACAACTTCTATATGCTGATTGTTTATATACTCCCAGATATTTATTTCAGTCCAATTAGAAATAGGAAAAACCCTAAAAGATTCATTCATATTTTTTAATGTGTTGAATAAATTCCAAGGTTCAATCCTTTGTTTTTTTGGTTCCCAAACATGAAACTCATTTCTATGTGAAAGTATTTTTTCTTTTGACCTGCTTTGTTCTTCGTCTCTTCGAGCACCACCATATATGAAATCATACTTACCTAAATTCAGGGCATCTTTTAAAGCTTTTGTTTTCATGATGTCCGTATAGTTATCATTTTCAAAGGGATTGACACCCTCCTTTTCCCCTTCTTTATTTTTATATACAGATAAATCCAAGTTATGTTTTGCTACAGTATCATCTCTAAATTTAATCATTGATTTAAATTTCCATCCTGTATCTATATGCAACAGCTTGACAGGCATCTTAATTGGAAAAAATGCTTTCATAAATAAATGAAGTAGAACAGAAGAGTCTTTTCCTATTGAATATAGAAGTAACGGATTAGACGAATGTATAAAAGTATCTCTTATTATAGAAATAGATTCATCTTCTAACTCTTTTAAATAACTTTGCATTTTATTAACATTGGTATTTTAATAGCATCATATTTATTATTGAATAAAGAAAATTAATCATGAAGATATTATTAAACATTGTTCATTTTCAAAGTAAAAAAAGTCATTTTTTAAATGAACTGATAAATGAATATAACAATTTTGATTTTGAAGTTGATATATTTATTCATACAAATAAAAAATCAATAAAAAATATAAACTTAGATTTTTATGATAACGGTAACGTAACAATTAAAAGGCATTATTTATTCCTAAAGTTTTTGCTTTACCGTAATAAAAACTATTACCTTACTTGGACACCTAGAAAATTAATAAAGAAAAATATTGAAAAATATGATATTTTTATATATTCAGAAGACGACATTCTAATTCCTAAAAAAGCATTTAAATACTGGCTTGATACAAAAGATGAATTGTACTCACGAGGTTATCTACCTGGTTTTGTTTTAATTGAACTGAACAAGAACAATGAGGAAATTGCTGTAGGCTTTAAAAATAAAAAATTGATTCAAAAAATCGAAATTAATAATAATAATTATCTGATAAATGATAATAATCGATATATGGCCTCTTGGATTTATGACAAAAATATGATAAAAAATTGGATTGAAAGTGGTTTCTTTGATATCAGGAAAATTTCAACAAAAAAAGCTATGAGAAGTGACTTCCTTGATAAATTTAAAATAAATAACCTTACAATTAGATATTTCCGCTATAACTATAAAAATAAAAATGGCTTTGGTATTCGTGAAAATAGTGCTTTTGGTATGAATTCATTAAGTGTGAATATTATTAATGGTTTATTATTTAAATTAGAAGACAAATTATTTAGTGATGATAATAAGATATATCATCTACCCAACAGTTATTCTGATAGTAATCATCCAGATGGAATAGGTACTGTAAAACTAAATGACGTTATTGAGATTTAATTTTTAAAAAATTTATCTAGAATATCTTTATAAAGTTATTATTAAATTTGAAATGAAAAGTTTTAAAAAAATATATCAAGATGTACTTTATGTTTCTAAAATCACGAAAACAAATAATAAAAAAGTAATTATTTTTGTAGCTGTTGTCTTGGCACAATTAACTGCAATTTCAGATATTTTTCTAATTCTTTTTTTTACAGCTATCATCACAGGTGAAATAAATGTTGACAATTTTTTTTCACCTGTAACTCAAATAATTACAAATTTTAAATTTATATTGCCATTTGTTGTTGTTTTTAGATTCAGCTTTATTTATTTTCAATCAATAACTCTAAAAAAATTAGAGCTCGAAGTCCAAGAAAACTTAAAAGTCTATTTACTAAATGAAGTATTTGAAAAAAGAAATTACTCAATTGCTGATGCTTATTTTTTCATAAACGAACTTTCATCACATGTTTCGTTTTTTTATTCTAATTTAGCTTCTTTTCTTAACAGTTTTCTTCAAATTATTGCATACCTTGTATATTTAGTGATTGCCGATTCAAGAACAATATTTACATTTGGTATTGGAGCATTGATTATATTTTTCCCAACTAAATTTTTAATAAGGAAAGCAAGAGAGTTCATGGATAAATCGTATAAGTTTTCTGTTCAGACAAACTACGAAGTACAAAGAATTAATGAAAATATGTTTTTGATCAAGATTCTTAAAAAGGACAAAGAAGAGATAAACAACTTTAGAAAAACCGTAAATTCATTTAATTTAAGTGCTTTGGGTAATCATAAATATGGTGCAATTAATTCATTTTTACCAAGTTTTATAACAATGTTTATTTTTTCAATTCTTTTAATTTTTTCTACACTGGCAAGAAATATTACACTCGATTTTATTGGGGTTACCTTAAGGCTTTTTCAATCGATTGGTATGTTCAATTCCTCAATGAATAGGATCATAAACTCTCATGTACATATTGATAAATTTTATGAATTAGATAAAAATAAATTACTTGTTGATAAAAGTAATTTCATTTTTAGAAATAAAGATAATTCAAATGTAGTAGAAATAAATAATTTATACTTTAAATATTTCAATGATAAAGATTATATTTTTGAAGACTTAAGCCTATCTATTGAGAAGGGCAAACACACCATTTTAACTGGACCGAATGGGTCTGGCAAAAGCACTCTATTAGGTCTTATTTCTGGTGTCCTTTATTCTGAAGCTGGAAAGGTCACAACCTTTAAAAACAATTTTGGCTACATTGGGGCAGTTCCACTAATATTTACAGGAACTTTGAAAGAAAATTTATTGTATGGCAATGAAGAAAGTATAAATGATGAAAAAATACTTGATCTGTTACATGAATTTGATGTATTTAAAGAAAAAGAAGGTTATAGCCTAGATAGAATTATTAGTAATAAAACATTGTCTTCAGGACAGATGCAAAAAATATCATTTATAAGAGCCTTACTTGCGGATACTGAAATTTTATTGCTTGATGAATCTACTGCTAACTTGGATACACAATCAAGAAATTTAATATTTGATATTCTAAAAAAGCAGAAAATTACAATCATAAACTCAACTCATGATCCAAACAACTTCAAAAATGTGGATAATCATTTACAAATTGTTATTGATAACGATAAAAGAAAAGTAATTTAAGAAACTAAATTATATAAATTTATTTCTTCTTTCATAATTTTATTTTTTGAATAATTATTTGTCACAAAAATTTTAGCATTTTCTGATAGATCATTTACCAAACGTTCATTTTCATTTAAAAAATTTATAATTTTGATTATTTCATCATCTTCTGATTTTAAAATTATTCCATTTTGATTATGTTTAATTATTTCAAAAACATAATCGGCTTCAAGAACAATTGGTATACATCCGTTTGACATTGCTTCAATTAAGGCTTTAGGGTGTCCTTCAAATTTTGAAAAAATTATAAAATATCTATATTTTTTGTATAAATTATTCAAGTCATCAAAATTCATTTTTCCTATTAGTTCAACATTTACATTCTGATTTTTTGACTCTTCTAGGATTTTTTCCCTTAGGGATCCTTCCCCTATAATATGAAGATCCAAGTTGGATGATTTTATGTTTTTAATTAAGTTGAGATAATTTTTTTGCGTCTCAAGCCTTCCAACAGATAAAATTTTATTTTTTGATCTCTCATACTTTTTGTTTGTATTTGATTCTTCTATCCAATTATTTACCTTAACAATTTTTTTGTTGTCAATAAAAGAAATTTTTTTTAAAAAGTGAATATTATTCTCTGATGAGACAATATATTTGTTGGAAAAATATAAGGTTATTTTAGTCAGCAGGAAATAGAATATAATTTTTAATATTCCTCTTTTTTCTTTTATCGAAAATTCTAAAATATCATATCCTGTTCTAACTATTAGTTTCTTTCTAAGAAAAATTTTTAATAAAATTGGTACCCACGAACCCATTAATTGATTTGTTTTGAATATATTTTCATTTTTCATAAATTTCTTCAGTTTAAATGGGGTCATAAAGGAACTAAGAAATCTCAATATCTTATTATTAAATCTTTTTTGTAATGTATAAATAGGTATGATTTGTATATTTTCTAGTTTATGCTGAAACTTTAAATCCTCTTCACCACCATAAGTGACAAAAGTATAGTTTATTGAATATTTATCTGAAATTTCTTTATAGTAAGATATTTCTCTATCAAAAATTTTTGATTCATACCAGTCATTTAGCGAAACATCATATGTAAAAAAAAGACTTACATTCATCCAGTTAATATTAACCTACATATAAGGCTTTAAATAAACAATATGAAAAAGATACTTGTCGTTCACAATAAATATAAATTGGTTGGTGGAGAAGATATTGCAGTAGATAATGAAATTTTGTTCTTAAGTAAATTTTATGATGTAGAGACACTTTTCTTTGAAAATAAAATTAACAATACCATCTTGCAAGTCTTTTATTTTTTAATAAATAGAAATTTTGAAAGCAAAAAAATACTTAGAAATAAAATCAATTCATTTAATCCAGATGTTGTATACGTTCACAATACATGGTTCAAAGCTTCAACTTACATTTTTAAATTATTGAAAGAATTAGATATAAAAACAATAATAAAAATTCATAATTTCCGATATTTTTGTACTAGATATTATTTTGAAAAAAATCACTTACATGGAGAAATAAATTGTAAGGCATGTGGATTAAAAAAAAGCAATAACTTTATTAATAAGTATTTTGATGAATCATTTATTAAGTCACTTATTGTAGTTAGATATGGAAAAAAATATTTTAATATAATTAAAGATTATAATTTCAAACTTTTGGTTCTAACTAATTTTCATAAAAACTATTTATTGAAATTAGGTTTCAATGAAGAAAATATTGAAATTTTAAGGAACCATATTGATATAACTAATGAAGAAAAACTTTCAAACATTGAAAACTATTTAATTTATGCAGGAAGAATATCTGATGAAAAAGGATTAGAAGAGCTTATAAATTCATTTCTAAAAAGTAATTTAGTGAATACAAAACTAAAAATAGTTGGAGAGGGGCCGAGGTTAAAAAATTTAAAAGATCAATATTATTTAAATGAAAAAATTGAGTTTTTAGGCAAATTAGAAAACAAAAAAGTTTTAGATTTAATTCGAGGTTCCTTAGCAGTAGTAACTGGTACTAAACTATTTGAAGGTCAGCCTACAATCTTGTGCGAGGCCTCTATGTTAGGTGTACCTTCTGTATTTCCTGACTCAGGAGGTATTAAAGAATTTTTCCCAAAGACAACAAAACTTTCATTTGAAAGTGGTAATTTCAAACAACTTACTGAAAAAATTAATTTATTATCAAGTGAAAAAATTGTTTCGGAGGAGAGTAAAAACAATAATGAATATATAAAAAAATTACTAGACTCTGATTTAATTAAAAAACAATTTGAAAAAATAATTAATGAATAATAATAAACTTGTATCTGTAATTTTATCTACATTTAATTCTAGTGAAACTATATCTACCTGTGTAGAAAGCGTTTTGAACCAAACTTATAAAAATATCGAATTGTTGATAGTTGATGATTGCTCAACCGACAATACTTATCAAATTTTAGATGAATATAGAAAAAATCATCCACAAATCAAATTATTCAAAAATTCCGAAAATATCGGATTAACAAAATCACTAAATTTTCTGATTAATAAATCAAAAGGAGAGTTTATTGCAAGACAAGATTCAGATGATATAAGTTATTTAGATCGAATAGAAAAACAGTTAAAATTTATTAATACATATAAGCTAGACGGATGTACATCAAGAGCATTAAAAGACGGTATTTCAATTACACCAAGACTTTCATATTATTTACCACTTAAAATTGTTATAAAATATAAAAATCCATTTATACATGGAACATTACTAATTCGAAAAAGTACGATTGAAAAAATAAAAAATTACGATGAAAGGTTTTATTTTTCCCAAGATTATAAATTACTTACAGATTTGTTAAATGCTGGTTATAAAATATTAATAATGAAAGACGCACTGTATAATTTAAATACTTTAAACAATATTTCATCGAAATACAAAGAAGAGCAAGAGTATTACGCAAATTGTGTCCGAAAAAAAATTAATCCTTTAGAAGAAATAATTAAATGATCTATTTAAACAAAGCTAACGAATCCTGGGTTGTAGATAGATTCAGGGACGAGTGGTATGAATATAACTCAACAATATCAACAAAGAATATAAGAAAGGCAAATATTCTCTGGATAATAGCCCCGTGGACTTGGAGAAAAATAAATAAAAAGCATTTAAAAAATAAAATAGTTATTTGTACCATACACCACATAGACACTGATAAATTTGATGAAAAACAAAAATTAGAATTTCGAGAACGAGATGAGTTTGTTAATATCTACCACGCAATTTCTGATAAAACAGCAAAGCAAGTAAGTGAGCTAACAAAAAAACCAATTGAAACAATCCCTTTTTGGGTAAATCAAAATATTTGGTTTGATATACCTGACAAAGAATCATTACGAAACAAATATAATTTAAATAAAAAAGATTATATAGTTGGATCTTTTCAGAGAGATACTGAAGGTTCTGATTTATTATCTCCAAAACTTTCAAAGGGACCAGATCAATTAATTCGAATATTAAATGAAATAAATACTAAAGATAAAAATTTAAATCTTCATGTTATTTTAGCTGGGAAAAGAAGACAATATATAATTGACCAATTAAAAATTAATGAAATTCAGTTCACGTATTTTGAAATGATAAATTTTAAATTACTTAATGAGCTTTATAACTGTCTAGATCTATATATTGTATCTTCAAGAATTGAAGGAGGACCCCAATCTGTTGTTGAGTGTGCTCAAGCTAAGGTCCCAATAGTTTCAACAGATGTTGGAAATGCATCTAATATTCTTCATAAAAAGTCAATTTACAATATTGAAAATTTTAAAGATGCAGAACCAAACGTAACATATGCTTATAGTAAAGTGCAAGATCTTCTTATACCTAAAGGATTTAGAAATTATTTAGGACTAATAAAAAATTTAGTATGAAAGTTAGTATTGGTACAAATATAAAAGACGGGCCTTGGGGAGGAGGTAACCTTTTTGCAAAAAATTTAATGAAAAGCCTTAATCAAAGTGGTCACAAAGCTTACAACGATCTCAAAGAAACAGATCTTGATATTATCTTAATAACTGAACCAAGAAAAACCTCTGAATCATCAGCATTTACATATGATGATGTTAAAAATTATTTAAACTACATAAATAGCAAGACAATTGTATTACATAGAATCAATGAATGTGATGAAAGAAAGCAAACAAACTATGTTAATAAATATTTAATCTATACAAATAAAATTGCAGACTCGACTATTTTTGTTAGCAACTGGCTAAAAAACTTATATTTTAATCAAAATATTCAATCAAAAGATAGCCACGTAATTATGGCAGGAGCCGATAATACTGTATTTAATTCAATAAATAAAAACTTATGGGATGGAAAAAGTAAATTAAGGCTTGTAACTCATCATTGGGGAGCAAATTGGAACAAAGGTTTTGACATATATTTAGCTCTTGACAGATTACTCGAAAATAATCAATATAAAGAAAAATACGAATTTACCTATATAGGAAATATTCCAAAAGAAGTTCAATTCAACAATACAAAAGTTATAAGCCCACTATCAGGAGGTGACCTGGCAGAAAAAATTAAAGAAAACCATATTTATTTAACGGCTTCTATAAATGAACCTTCAGGAAATCATCATATTGAAGGAGCTCAATGTGGATTGCCTTTACTTTATATTAATAGTGGAGGAATTCCTGAATATTGTAATGGTTTTGGAATTATGTTTGATGAATCTAATTTTGAATCTTGCCTAAACAAAATTCGAGATGACTACTTTCATTTTGAAAAAAAAATAAAGTTCTATCCAAATAATTCAGAAAAGATGGGAATGGAGTACATAAACTTATTTGAAAATATATTAAGCAATAAGAATTCATTTATAAGCAAAAGAGATAAAAAATTATATAATAAAAGTTATCTAGAAAAATTCGTATATTTAGGTAAAAGAAAAATAAAAGGTTTCAAATATTTATGAATAAGACAAAGATCAACACTTTATATAATCTTCTTTGCTTTTTTATAATTTCTTTCACTGCAAGCATGACAGTGTTCACAAGATCATTTGTTGGTATTAATTTTTTTGGATTCCGTTTGGGCGAATATCTAATATTGGCAGGTTTCATTCTGTGTTTAGGATTATTAATTGTATCGATATTCTATAAAAACAAAATAGATTTAGAAATATTTAATAATTATTACAAGGCTATTATTTTATCTTTTTTTATAATTTTATTAGCTACTAAATCAAATATTTCAAATACCTATGCATTTAAATCTAGCTCTTATATCTGGACAATAGGTTTCATCTTTATTGGTATTTTTATTAAAAAATATGTAATTAATGTGAAAAAAAGTTTAATTTTTTTGGGATCTTTAGTTCCTCTTGCAATTTTTATAATAAACACCGGAAACTATCCAGATGTAATAATTAATTTTTTTAAAGAGAACAGTGATAAATTTCAATTTACTAAAGCCTCTGATGTATTTATTAGTGTGGTAACCGTATATTTTTTCTTGGAAATATTGAATATAAATATATCAAAAAAAATGTTTTTTGTTTTTTTCTATGTTCCTTTATTTTTACCTATGTTAATTATTCAAAGTCGCGGTTCTTATGTTGGAATAATTATTTTTACAATCTTAGTCTTTTATTTTGAAAGACGTTTTTTATTAGAGAATAAGAAACTTATATTTTTATATTTATTGTTTTCAATATTAGTTTTTTCGATATCAACATTTAGATCTAGTGGTCAAAAGTTAAATACTGATATTACACCTGCAAAAATAACTGAACAAGTACAAACAAATTCTGAAGTAAAAGATACAAGAAAAGCTTTTCTTACTTTTTATATTCAAGACGGAAGACTTTTTTCAAAAGATGAAACAACAAACTGGAGACTTGATATCTGGCAAGATGTAACATATGATTTATTTGAAGAAAATAGATTCCTCACAGGTTATGGATACAAATCAATTATTCCACAAATGTTGGATCCCACTGCTCCTGGTAGATTAGGAAGAGATGGTTTAAATGAAAATGTACATAATTATTTTATTACTATCTTATCAAGAGGAGGTCTATTTCAACTAATATTGTTTGTTTTATTTCATTTTTCATTAATTAGATTATGGCATGCTAGAAACAACAATTACAAGATTCTAATCTATTATTTACCTATATTATTTGTCTCTTCTTTAGATATTTCAATGGATGGGGTTCAGTTTCCAATAATTTTTTATTCTTCAATTGGTTGCTTTTTGGCAAATATTAAAACTAATAAATAAATATTAACAAATATATACTGGTTATTAATAATGAACACAGCACTCATCACAGGCATAACAGGTCAAGATGGATATTATCTTACTAAATTATTGCTTGAAAAAGGTTATAACGTTCATGGAACTATAAGAAGATCTTCTTCAATAAATACTTCAAGAATTGATAATTTAATATCTGAATATCAAGAAAATGGTCAATTAACATTACACTATTCAGACCTTCTTGACTCATCAAGTCTTTATGCTCTGATCGATATTATTAAACCAAGTGAAGTTTATAATCTTGCAGCCCAATCTCATGTAGCAGTCTCATTTGAAAACCCAATTTACAGTTCCCAAACAGGTACGATTGGTTCAATTTCAATTTTGGATGCAATTAAAAATACAAATAAGGATATTAAATTTTATCAGGCATCTTCATCTGAGATGTATGGTGGTAGTACAAAAGAACCTCTTAATGAAGAATCTCCCTTTGATCCAAAAAGCCCTTATGCTGCATCTAAAGTTTTTGCGCATAATATTACAAAAGTTTACAGAGAATCATATGATATGTTTTGTGTAAATGGTATTTTATTTAACCATGAATCACCATTCCGTGGAGAAACGTTTGTTACACGAAAAATTACTAGAGCTGTTGCAAGAATAAAACTTGGATTACAATCACAACTTACGTTGGGAAATTTAGATGCTTCAAGAGATTGGGGTTTTGCTGGAGACTATGTTTTAGGTATGTGGAAAATGCTTCAGTATGATAAACCAGACGAATGGGTACTGGCAACTGGAGAATCAATTACTGTTAATGATTTTTTGACTAAAGCATTAAAGTACGTTGATTTAGAATTTGAACAATACATTAAAACATCTGAAAGATATTTTAGGCCAAATGAAGTTGATTACCTTTTAGGAGATTCAACAAAAGCCAAAAGTCATTTGGGTTGGAAGCCTGATACTGATATTGATCAATTAGTAAAATTAATGATTGAATCTGATTTGATATTAGCCAAACGAGAACAGGTTTTACTTAAGGAAGGATTAATAAAACCAACTTGGGAAAGTCCAATAATATAATTTAAGTTCTTAAATTTTTGTAGTTTTTAAGAAACCATTGATATGTTTTTTCCAAACCATCATCAATACTAATTTTACTTTTCCATCCTAAACTATTTATTTTGGTACTATCGATAAGTTTCCTAGGGTTTCCATCAGGTTTTGTTAAATCATATGTAATTTCTCCCTCATAATTTACAAGTTTTTGAATTTTTAAGGCAAGATCTCTAATGGAAACCTCTTCTCCGCTTCCAATATTCAATAAATCATCTTCAACATCTTTATCAAGCAAAAACTCAATAGCTTCAGCTAATTCATCTACATACATAAATTCTCTGAGAGGCTTTCCACTTCCCCAGATTGAAAAATCTGTTTCATTGTTTATTTTTTTTTGATACATCCTTGAAAAAAAGCCCGGAATCACATGGCTTGAATCTTTTGAAAAATTATCATTTGGGCCATAAAGGTTTGTTGGCATTAAATTAATAATCTTATGACCATACTGACTACTAATTGATTTTCCTATTTCTATTGCTGACAGTTTAGCCATTGAGTATGGAGAATTTGTAGGCTCAAGAGCTCCTGACATAATTTGTGTTTCTTTTATTGGAGTTTTTGCATTTAAAGGATAAATACAACTACTTCCCAAATTTATAACTTTTATTTTATTATATGGAACAACTGCTTCAAGAATATTCATATTAATTTTAAGATTTTCAATTATAAATTCTGTTCGTAATGAGTTATTTGCAACTATTCCACCAACTTTTGCAGCTGCATTAATTATTACATCAGGATCAGTATTTTTAATTGTTTTTTCAGTTTCTTTTAAAGAGAATAAATTTGTATCTTTTCGAGTCGATGAAACAAGTTTAGATATTTTGTCTGAGTTATTTAAAACCCTTGAGAGGCTTGAACCTACTAAACCACTGCTACCAAAAAGTAATACTTTCAAATGTTATACCTAACCAAAAAATTTATGTTGTTCTTAAATAAACAATATACAATCACTATAACCAAATTTATAATAAACTAAATACAATATTGAAGTGAAATATAATTTACCATACTTAATCAACCTTCCTCCTTTTTTTATAAAAGATATTGATGTAAATGATTTGAAAGGAGTTAAAAAATTATCTTTAATTTTAAGAGGCAAAATTTTAGCTTTTTTTATAAAAATACTTGATAAAAAAATATTTTGTTTTTTTATAAATACCTTTTTTGGAAGTGATGGAAAAATAAATTTTGAAAATGAAAAATATGTTAAATTAACAAAAAAATGGATTAAAAATATACTTTCCTAATAAAAGAATATTAAGAATTGTAAAAAATTATAAAAGCAACTTTGATAGAATTTTTTATTCTTATTGTTTAAATGAAATTGATTTTAAAAAAGGAGACATAATAATTGATTGTGGTTCAAATATTGGTGAACTTAAGTATGCACTTAATCAATACAATATTGAAACTTCATATATAGCCTTTGAACCAGATCCCCAGACATTTGATTGTCTGAACCTAAATCATTCAAGTGAAAGTCTACACCTTTTTAATTATGCGTTGTCAAACAAAGAGGGGTCACTAAAGTTTTTTTTAGATAATGAAGGTGGAAACTCATCTTTATCAAATTTTGGCAGTAATGACTCTATAGAAGTAGAATCAAGAACTTTAGATTCAATGAATTTTAATTTTGATTGCAAACTTTTTAAAGTTGAAGCAGAAGGTCATGAACCAGAGGTTATAGAAGGATCATTAAAAACTTTAAAAAGGACAGAATATATAAGTATTGATTATGGTTTTGAGAGAGGCATCAATCAGGAAAATACAATTGTAGAGTGTAATAATATGTTGTATGAAAATGATTTTAAATTAGTTGCATTTAGTGAATATAGACTGATTGGTCTTTATAAAAATAGTAAATACGAAAATGAATAATTTAAATTCTTTAATTCAAGAAATTAAAGAAAAAAACTTTAATTTCTTAGATCAATTAAGAGATGAAAAAATAATTTACAGATTTAATCCAGTAAGTCAAGGCATTCTGGAAGGTGGATCTAATTTATCTTTGGGATTTAGTTGTTATGCTCTGAAAACATTTTATATTCTTAAATATTGGGATAAACTTTCACAAAAAGAGAAAGTAGAATGGACAACTTATATCAAAAGTTTTCAAGGTACAACAGACTCTTTTCAAACCCCTTTATTTATTGATGAAAACTTTTTAAGATTTAGTAATGACTCCAAAGTACTAATGAAAGATTTAGTAAAAAAAACATTGAATTTGGTATTAGATAAAAAATATTTAACCAGTAATCAAAAATTAAAAAACTCAATAAGAGCTGAAACAAAACAGGCAATTTCAACTCTTTATCAAGTTGGTCAAAAACCAGATAAGAACTACAACGAATTTATAGACAGTGATCCACAATTGCAAAATTATTTGAAAAATTTAGATTGGTCTAATCCTTGGTCTTCCGGAGGTCAGTTTTCAGCATTCTGTGTATTTTCCAAAATAAACGATTCTTATGCAAATATTGACACATTAAGTAGTTTTTCTGAGAATCTTATAGATGTAGAAACAGGGGGATATTTTCTTGGATCTATTCCAAATAATAGTTTATTGGTAAATGGGGCTATGAAAATATTGTCTGGTTTAGATTGGATTGATGTTCCTGTACATAAACCAAAAAAACTTATAGACTTTTGTCTAAAAACAACACCAAATAACGAGGGTTGTGATTTAGTAGATATTGTCTATGTTTTATATAGGTGTCTGAAATTTACTGATCATAGAAGAAAAGAAATAATAGATTATCTTGAAAACTTAACGAATATAATATCTCTCCACTATTTTAAAAAAATTGGTGGCTTTTCTTATTTTATTAACAAAAGCCAAACAGAATATTATGGTGTAAAAATATCAAAGGGTTTACCAACTCCAGATCTCCATGGTAATTTATTATTAATATGGGCTATATCAATGATTGACGAAATAATGAATGAAGAAAATTCATCATTAAATGTATTGAAACCTTAAATAGAAAATATATCTTTTGCTCTATTTTTGTATCCAATTAAATATTCTTTAATTTCTCTTTTTGTATTATTTTTCAATCCAAACGCATCAAAACCAAATTGATCTTGTTCTAAGTTTTTGAGATTTTCTTTAATATATTTAGGATGATTATTTATTTTTAATATATTTACATGTTTTTTGTATCTCTCGCCAATCATTTTGAACCAAGCTTCAAATGCTTCTTCTGGTGATCCTCCCCCTCTATCTCCCCAATCATCAAAATAGGTAAACCATGCCCTCGCAAACCTAGCTCTATCAAGACCAATAATTTCTTTTGTTCTAAATATCGAGTCATATTGCCATATTGGAATATTTTCAAAAGGTACATCATCAAACTTTATTTGTTTATCATTCAAAGTTGGTTGACATAAATCTCCACCACCATTTAATTTAATATTTGGATACTTTTTTTTATTTAGAGCAATACACAATTTTGTTTTTACCTGATACCTATCAGGGGTAAAAATTTGATATTGTGGAAAAGATATGGCAGGGTGGTCGTAATTTTTTTGTAAAGAATTAAATATTTTTAGAAATGATTTTTCATGGAAAAAGTAGTCAAGATCCATTCTAATAACCCAATCACCAGTTGATTTTTCAAATCCTTCGTGAAAAGTCTTTCCTATATAATCCCAACTAAATTCTTCTGGCCAATCTTGTCCCACAACAATTACTTCATCAGCTAAATCGTGATAACAGTTCAAAGCCTCTTTCCATGGATCCATTCTTTCTTTTGGATTTGTCATTGATGTAAAAATAGAAATTTTCATTACTTCAGAGGTAAAACATTAAGTTCATTTAAAGTAATTTTTGCCGTCAAAATGTAATCCATCATAATAAAAAAGTGGTTTATCTATATATATAAGATCAGACAATTTAAGTAGACCTAACCAGCAATCATAATCTGACCACATTGGAATACCACGAAACCCACCTAAGATTTCTAAAATACTTTTTTCAACTATTACACTTGATGTAATCACACAATTATGTATTTTTAAAAAATCGTAATCCCAAACTTTTGGAAATGAATTATTTTTTAAATATTTTGTTTTTCTATATTTGTATTTAATATCATCATAGAAAAATTCTTTATTATAAAGTGCATAACTTTCATTTTTATTGTATTGACCTTCACCATATAGACCTTCTGTTGAGGAAAACTTATAATGACTATTTTCAAGTTTTGAAATTTGATAATTCAGCTTTTCTGGAAGCCAATAATCATCATCATCTAGAAACGCAATATATTTTCCATTTGACTGATTCACTCCAAAATTTCTTATTGCACCAGGCCCGAATCCATTTATACTCTTTTGGTTCTCTTTTAAATGAATAAGTTTTATTTTTTCGTCAAATTTATATAACTTATAATTAGGATCTGTCGATCCATCGTTGATGACAATGATTTCGTAATTTTCGTAATCTTGCTCCTCAACACTTTTTATAGATCTTAATAAAGATTCAAATCTGTTGTAGCTTGGAATAATTACGGTTACTTTAGGATTATCCATGTATTTATTTTATATTAATCAGAGTTATCAAGGTTAAGTAATTTATAAATACCACTCATTATATTTTTTCATCAACTCAATCTTCTCTTCACCTAAAACATAATTAAAGTGTATTATATTTGGTTTAAGTGCGTGATAATTTGCGTAAAAATAAGGTCCATTTGGAAACTTATCTAATGGTAATGTTGAATAATTAAATTTTGCTAGATTCTTATTTATATATGTTTGATCATGAGTTCTAAACTTTACAATCTTTTCAAAAGGTACATTCTTCGGGTTAAAAAATTTTAAAGTTTTCTTGTTAGATTTTATAAACATAAAACCTGCACAAACATTTATTTGATTTGGCTTCTTTGGATTTTTATCATTTTGAAATACAAAATCATTATTTTTAATTTTATTTACAAGGTATTTACTAATATTATTTTTTATCGTAATATCTGAGTCAATATATAAAACATATTGATTTTTTAAAATAGAATCATAAATGCATTCAAACTTTTTAAGCATTAAGTTGCCAAAATTTTCATTTTTTTGATCCATAAAATCTTCAAAATTATCATTTGCATAAATATTTGTTACCTTATTGTGAATCTTATTAAAATAATCTTCACTTTTTTCATCAAGAGCATATACGTTTACATCTAGATCAACTTTGTTTGATATTATTGATTTCAGAAGATTTTCAGTAAAGTCTCTATAACCATAAGTTGTAAAAGTAATTGCTTCAAAATTGTTATTCATCATTGATAATAATAACCAGTTAATTCAACATAAATATATCAATTCACATAACTTATTGAATTTACTAATGTACTATCAAATAAATGTTAACGTTTCTTTATTGTTTAGATGAAAACTATAATATTCAGTCAATTCTTTCTCTAAGTTCATTGCTAAACAATGTAAGTAAAAAAATAAATGTAATCTTCTTACATAAAAATCCGGAAACTCTCAAAACAGTAGAATTTTTTGATGATGTCTTTTCTCATGAGCATCTAAACAAGGTTGATTTTATAAAGTTTAATAAAAATAATGTAGAGTTTCCAAATTTAGAGGAAGCCCATGTTTCAGAAGCCACCTATTATCGTTTATATATTACCGATCATATTGATATCGAAGAATCTTTAATTTACATTGATCCAGACGTAATTTGTTTAAATGATCCAATTCAGGAATTAGAAGCTTTGTTAATTAAATTAGAAAACTCTGAATTTGTAGTGTCAGCGTATCCTGAAACTTTAAAAAGCAAGAAAAACGTAGAAGAGTTTCAAAGACTTTTAATGGAAGGAGACAAACTTTTCAATGCTGGAGTTATGTTAATTGATTATAAAAAGTGGAAAAATGCTAACTTAACGTCAAAATTAACAAAAAGACTTTATGAGATATATGATGATATCGTTTTTTGGGATCAGGACGTATTAAATTCATTTTTTAATAGTAATTTTTTAGAGTTAGATAAAAAATTAAATTATAAAATTAATGATTTTAATAATATTGAAATGAATTCATATCAAAACATATCGAAAATAAAAAAAGATATAATTTTTGCACATTATTCAGGAAAATTTAAACCTTGGACAGTTCGTGGAACATTCCACCCCTCATCCAGCTTTTATCATGAACTATATTCTTCATTATCATATCGTAATTATCACATTGAAAATAATTGGAAAGGCCAAGCATTAAAAGATTTAGTTAAGTCAATATTTAATAGAGAAATATTTAAGCTTGATAAGCCGTGGAGTTTTTTTATGAGTGTTTTAAATTATCTTTTTAAAATCAGATAAAATCTTGATTTATGCCTATGTAGTTCGTGGTAGTAAAATATTCTAGTGATTCGTCATATTTTTCTATTTCTATAAGTTTTATCGGTGATAATCTGTATATTTTAAAATTATAATTGCTGAAGAAATACCAAAAATCTTGAAAATAAGTCTTTGAATCAATATTTGCCCCACCAAACTCAAATTGTATATTTCTGATATTTTTTAATATTTTTTTGGATCCTTCCAGAGCAAAAAGCTCATAACCTTCAATATCAAGTTTTAGAAGATCAATAATCTTATTGTCAAGATTTTCTTTCCAGTAGTCTTCAAGTTTCAAAATTTTTACCTCTTCACTTTTTGAAAACTCTATATCAAAATGATCTAGCTTTCTTTTAGAAAGACTAGCTATTCTTGAGCCCGGGTTATCAAAATATAAAGGAACTTTATCATTTTTGTTAGATAATCCAGCTTTTTCAATAATTATTGACTCGAAATTTTCAAATTTATTAATAAGATATTTATAATTAATTTCACTTGGTTCAAATAGAACAAAATTTGAATTGGGATAGTATTTCAATAATTTTTCTGTGTACTCTCCTTTATTTGCACCAGAATCAACAATCAAACAATCATCTTCTTGATTTAACAGCTTTTTTATTACTTCGACTTCGTAATCAATACTTGTTGGGCCAGAAGAACCTTTGCCAAGGTTATGATTGATCATTTTTATTATTTTTACCGAAAACAATGGTTCAAACTTATTATTTTTAATAGAAATAATCAAAAATTTTCTGACAAAAAATATGATTAATCTGAAGGCAATTTTTTTCATATATTAATGATAATAAAGATGTTTAGCTTCTTAAAAGTTTTTTATTGTTGAAGCTAATTTGTTGAAACAAGCTCCTAATTATTACAAATAATGTAAGAATTACAATAAATAAATATATCCAAGATATTTCAACACTGTTATTTATTAATAATTCGATATCTTCATTTATAGATTTAAACTGTGATATAAATTCAAACGGATCAATAAAGAGACTTAAAATTTTTATAATGAAAACTCCTAAAAACGAAGTAAAAACAATATTTAAATACGAATCAAAAATAATTGAAGATTTAAAAACCCCATTAAGATAATCAGGATTTGCATATAAAGTTTCTTGACCGAAGGAATTTATTACATAATTTGTTGAC
>MDTB01107568.1_pt1 | contig 27832 bp, 28 predicted proteins | sample 811161 | NCBI WGS metagenome assembly MDTB01 (sample SAMN05326650, study PRJNA326480) | marine metagenome | isolation source: seawater | place: Mediterranean Sea | collected 2009
AAAGACACCAAGACAAGATAAAAATAGACCTAGGAAGTCTAAAATAATAAATTTTTCTTGTAACATTATGTATGCTAGTAAAGCAGAAACAGGGGGAACTAAAAAAAATAAAGTAGATGTTTGGTTTGCTTTATTATTTTGAAGTAACCACATTAAAATCAAAAATGCACCAAGTGAAACTGCAAATATTTGCCATGACATTGCTAGCAAAAAATCAATTGAAAAATTTATTAAAAAATTTTCAAAGCAAAGAGCAAGAATAAAATGGAAAACTGAAGCACTTAATGCTTGTAAAAAATTATTGCCAGAAAGGGATAAATTAGACCCAATTTTTTTTTTGCCATATAATAGCGAGTGAAGAAGATATTAGTCCAATTAATCCAGCAAAAAATGCTATTGCACTTAGATCACTAATCAAATCAGAAATAATAATTACAGATGCACCACTAAATCCTAAAAAAATTCCTATCCACTGATATTTAGTTAAAGTTTCATTTAAATAAATCTTTGAAAGGAAAGATGTTAAGATCGGTTGTAATGAAACTATTAAAGCAATTAGAGTAGCTGATATACCTTTAGATAGAGCAAAAAATACACCACCTAAATATAGACCGTGAAATAATAAGCCGCTAATTGAAGCATCAACAAAAGCTCTTAATGAAATATTTTTATTTTTTGAAAAAAATATAAAAAATAAGAAAAAAAAGAATGCGACTACACCAAATCTTATCGAGAGGGAGAGAAAAGGTGGTGCATTATCAACTATAATCTTACTGGTAATAAAAGCCGACGACCAAAGTATTACAAAAATTATTGGTATTATATTAATATCTGAACAACTTTCTAATTTTGTGAATTATAAAAATAATTTATATAGGTTATTTATTCCAATATCTTAGAATGAAATTAATATAAATGTAAAAATATATCACTCTTAATTAGAATAAAAATTAGTTAATATTAGTTTATTAATAAGTTTTCCTGATTGTATGGATTGATGGTACAGTTTAAGAATAAGATAAATAAATATATATATTTTTTAATTTTGAAAAAATATACTTAAAAAGTTTACTAGGTAACTAAATTAAAATTTTTATTGATCTTTCTTAAATTGTTTTTATTTATTTTATAGCTAAAAATGTTATAATATAAGAATAAGTTTTTACAATAAATGTCTATATGAAATCAAATAACTCTCTAAAATTTGCAAATATTATTTGGAACCATTGGAATAAAGGTATTTTAATAAGTGATATTAATTCTATAAGTTCTATTGCACCCAAAAGTAGATTAGAGGGTTATGAAATACAAAGATGTTTTTATAATCTTTCCCCAAGGGGTATTTTCGGTTGGAAGATTGCCGCAAGTAATAAAGCTGGTCAAAATCATATTGGTGCTAAAGGCCCTCTAGTTGGTGTGCTACTTGAAGAAAAAAAAATGAATTATATGGAAAGTATTAAACTCTTTCCAAATCAAATGTTAGTTGCTGAAGCAGAATTTACATTTAAAATAAAATATGATTTAGATCCTAGTAAATCTCATTATTCCAAGGATGATACAATTTCAATTATTGATAGTCTTTACGGGGGAATTGAATTACCAGATTCTAGATTTTTAAATTTCACTCAGGTTGGAGAAGCTAATTTGATTGCTGATAATGCTTGTGCAAACCAATTTATTCTTGGTCCGAAATTATCTGATAATTGGATTAATAAAAATTTGTCAGATCAAAAGGTTTCTATCTCTGTTAATGAAAAAACTTATGAACATGGATTTGGAAAAAACGTTTTAGGTGGTCCTCTGATAGCACTTCAGTGGTTTTTAAACGAACTTTTAGAGTTTAAAATTCCACTTAAGAAAGGTCATTTTGTTGCCACAGGCACTTGTACAAAACCAATACCTTTTAAAAAAAGTGATGTTATCACTGCAAACTTTTCTGATTTAGGCAATTTTCAAATTAAATTAATTTGATATAAGATTTAAATTATGAGTTCTCAATTAATTTTATCTATAACTGAAGCATTAGTAAGATTTAAAGAAAAGCCAATATTTGAAGATATGAATTTCAATATTCATCAAAAGTCTAGGATTGCATTAGTTGGAAAAAATGGAAGTGGAAAAACAACTTTAATGAAAATGATTGCTGGAGAAGTTGAACTAGAAGATGGAGAAAGATGGGTGGAAAGCAGTATTGAAATTGGATATTTAAATCAAGAATTTCTAAAAATTTTTAACAAAACCATTCTTCAAGAATTATTATCATCAATCAATAATGATGAAGAAAAAAAATATAAGATTGATATTATTACAGATGCACTAAATCTTAATTTGGAAAGTAAACTTAATGATTTATCAGGTGGTCAATTAAGAAAAGTGGGTTTAGCAAAAGCTTTAATTAATGAACCAGATATTTTACTTTTGGATGAACCAACAAATCACCTGGATCTTGAAGTAATTGAATGGTTAGAGAATTATTTAAATATGTACAATGGCACAATTATTTGTGTCTCTCATGACCGTACATTTTTATCAAACGTTACGAATAAAGTATTTTGGATAGATAGAGGGAATTTAAAAGTAAGCCCTAAAGGCTTTAAATATTTTGATGATTGGTCTCAATCTCTTTTAGAACAAGAGGAAAAGGAATTAAGGAATAGAAAGCAAAGCTTGTCAGTAGATGTTGAATGGGCATCTAGAGGTGTTAAAGCAAGAGTCAAAAGAAATACAAGAAGACTTGAGCAAGTAAAAATTATGCAAAAAAAATTAGAGGATGATGAAGCATCTTATAAACGAGCTATTTCTAAAATTAAAATAAATACTAAAATAAAATTTGATGATCATGCTAAGTCAATCTCAGAGTTTTTTAATGTTTCAAAATCTTTTAAGAAAGAATCAAGTGAAATTAAAATTTTAGATAATTTTAATTTTAAAATAAATAGAGGTGATAGAATTGGAATTCTAGGTGGCAATGGTTCAGGTAAAACAACTTTTCTGAAGCTTTTATTAAAGAATGAAACTCCTGATAAAGGAACCATTAAAAATTTTAAAAATATAGAATTTTCATATTTTGATCAAAAAAGATCAGATTTATTATTAAAAGAAACTATTAAAAAAAATATGTGTCCATCTGGTGGAGATTATATAAATGTTATGGGTAAAGATAGACATGTATATGGATATTTAAAAGAGTTTCAATTTGATCCAAAGGGTATAAATGATTACGTTACAACTTTATCTGGGGGACAAAAAAATCGATTAATGCTTGCTAAGATACTTGCAAATCCAAAACCTTGCTTAATACTTGATGAACCCACAAATGACCTAGATATGGACACCTTAGATTTGCTTGGAGAGATTTTAATAAATTATAAAGGGACGTTAATTATAGTATCACATGATAGAGACTTTTTAGATCAAACTGTGACTAAAATTTTATCATTTGAAGGTGATGGAAAAGTTATAAATTGTATTGGAGGATATTCAGATTATTTAAAATTGAAGAAAAATAATTTTAAAAAAAATAACTTTGTTAACAAGCAAAATGAAACCATCAAAAAAGAAAATAAAAAAGAAGCTATGCTTAATAATAAATTAACGTACAAATTAGAATATGAATTGCAACAAATTCCTAATCAAATTAACAGTTTAGAAGAAACAATATCAGACATGAATAATGTTTTATCTGATGCAAATTTATATACAACTAACATTGATAAGTTTTTAAAATGTTCTAAAATTTTAAATGAATCTAAATATAAATTAGATAAATTAGAAACCAGATGGTTAGAATTAGATTTAAAAAAAAATAATTTGTAGTTAAAAGATAATATTGATAATATTTAGTAGAATTATTGTATTTCTATAAATTGATTGAATTAACTTTAATTCAACTTATTAATGATTTATGGAGACGATTATGGAAGGTACTGTTAAGTGGTTTAATTTTCAAAAGGGTTATGGCTTTATAACACCTCAAGGTGAAGAAAAAGATGTTTTTGTCCATAAAACTTCTTTAGAAAAAACCGGAATAAGAACCCTAACTGATGGTCAGAAGGTCACATTTGAAATAGCAATTAACAAAGGTAAAAGTAGTGCTGTAAATATTAAACTAGCTTAAAAAATCATCTTTTAACCAAGATTTAAGTTTTGAAATTCCTTCATAGATTTTTGGAAATAAATCTTTAAAATCTTCGTTACCTATTGATTGATTTTTTTCAAGAAATGACAACGCTTTACTTCCATCAAAATCTACAAAAGCCATTCTAGTAATTAATTTTTCATCTTCTATTCCAAAATTTTTTCCTGGAAGCATTGCAAATCCTGCGGTTTCAAGTGCTTTTTCACAAAGAGTTGTTGAATTACTTATTAAATTATTATTTTTAATAATATTAGAAAAATCGCATAAAATATAAAATCCACCCTGTGGTCTAATACAATCTATACCTATTTCAGATAATTCTTCATAAACAAAATGAGCTACCTTTTGTAAAATTTTTCTTGAGTTTTCAAGATATTCTGAATGATCTTCAGTGTAAGCTTTTACTGCTGAAAATTGTATTGGGGCACTTACTGAAGTAAATGTTTCACTCGCTAAAGATCTTACACTTTGGTAGATTTGGTCAAGCTCTTTTGGAAAAATTAAAGTTCCTAATCTCCAACCTCCTGCACCACACCATTTACTTAGACCAGATGAAATTATAGTCCCTTCGGGATAAAAATGACTAATAGAATGATATTCTCCAGAAAAATCTAATTCTGTATAGATTTCATCTGAAATTACAATTATATTATTTTTTCGACAAATTTCAGACAGTTGTTCTAGGTTTTCATTATTTGTACCTGTTGGATTGTTTGGAGAATTAAGTATCAAAAGTCTATTTTTAAATTTAAACTTTTTGCAATGCTCCTCTAGTCCAAGAGCATTCAAATGCCAATTTGTCTTTTTGGATGTTTCAATCCAATAGATATTTTTTTTTAGAAAATTAGCTTGTGGTTCATATGATACCCAACTCGGTTTAGGTAGTATTAATGGCATATCTGTAACCATTTGGCATTGAAATATAAGCTCTTTTGACCCTGGCCCAATAATGATATTATTTACTGAATAGTTATAGCGGTTCATTTTTGTATGGTATTTAGAAACTACTTCTCTTAATTCAAAAAGACCAGATACGTTTAAGTAATCTTTTTGATGAGAGTTTTTTTTAAGTGTTTCAATAAGTATATCTGGAACTGGGAAGGGAGATTGTCCTAAACCAAACTTATAAATTTGCTTACCTTCTTTAAGGAGTTTATTAGAAAGTTCATTTATTTTTAAAGTACTTGAAGGTTCAATGTTCTGAAAGTTTTTGTGTAACATAAATACCTTGTTCAATGATTTAGAAAATTATAATATAAAATATATTAAAAAAGAAATAATTTATTTAATACGAATTTTTCTATCTTGTTATTGTTTTTAATCAAAGAAAATTGTGATAAAAAAAATAAATAATGCTCATATTTTTCTAACCTTTTCTTCTTTGTTTTGGGGTTTTAACGCTATAGCTGGAAGGTTAGCTGTCGATGAAATTTCTCCACTGTTAATTGTAACAGGCAGATGGATGGGTGTTTTGATAATTTTAACAATTATATGTAAGAGCCAACTAAATTTAGCATTAAAAATATTCAAGTCTAATTATATATGGATGATAGCAATGGGTTTATGTGGTTTTACTGCATTTAACTCTATTTATTATATATCTGCTCATCATACAGTTGCAATTAATTTAGGAATAGTTCAATCCACAATGCCTGCATTTATAATGATAATCTCACTGTTGTGGCTTAAAACTAGAATTAATATTAAACAAATAATAGGATTATTAATCACTTTTATAGGTGTTTTAGTTGTTATATCAAAAGGTCAAATCAACTTATTATATAATCTCAATTTAAATTCTGGTGATTTGTTGATGGTTTTTGCTTGTGTGTTTTATGCAATTTATACAGTTGGTTTGAGGAAAAGGCCTGAAATTGATGATATTTTATTAATGACTATTTTTGCATATATTGCCTTTATTGGATCTTTACCAGGTTTGGCAGTTGAAATAACAAATGGTTCATTATTTTTACCAACTTTTAAAGGATTAATAATATTATCAGTTATTATTGTTTTTCCCTCTTTATTGGCTCAAATTTTATATATGAAGGGTGTAAGAATAATTGGACCCTCAATTTCAGGTTTGTATACCAATCTTGTGCCAGTATTTACTTCTATTTTAGCAGTAATAATAATTAATGAAAATTTTTATTTATATCATTTGATTTCATTAATCATTATTTTTTTTGGAATTTATATCTTCGACAGAAAAAAATATGATTGATATAAGATCAATTTATTTTAAACTGATATTGACTTTATTCAATACAATGTTATCTCATTCATATAGACAATTGTTAAGGGATTAAATGAACGAAAATTTAATAAATTATTTGCCTATAATGGTTTTTATTTTATTTGCAATAGTCATTTGTGTAGCATTTTTAGCCTCAGCTTTCTTGGTCGGCAACCAAAACCCTGACCCAGAAAAAAACACACCGTTTGAATGTGGTTTCGATGTATTTGAGGACACACGTGTCAATTTTGACGTTAGGTTTTATCTTGTGGCTATTTTATTTATCATATTTGATTTAGAAATTGCATTTCTATTTCCATGGGCAGTATCATTAGGTAACATAGGTTTATTTGGATTTTGGTCGATGATGTTTTTTTTAATTGTTTTAACTTTTGGGTTTATATATGAATGGAAAAAGGGTGCTTTAGAATGGGAGTAGATGATTTTATAGGTAAGCAATTAAGTGAAAATCCTAAATTTTCAGGTCAGGATGACATTTTAAATGCTGTTACAGATGAAATTTCTAATAGAGGATTCATTATTGGTCAAGCTGACAAATTGTTCAATTGGGCTAAATCTGGTTCTCTTTGGCCAATGACTTTTGGGTTGGCGTGTTGTGCTGTTGAAATGATGCATAGTGCAGCATCAAGATATGACATGGATAGGTATGGAATGCTTTTTAGACCAAGCCCTAGGCAATCAGATGTCATGATAGTTGCTGGTACACTGACAAATAAAATGGCACCAGCTTTAAGAAGAGTTTATGATCAAATGGCAGAACCAAGGTGGGTCATTTCAATGGGTTCTTGCGCAAATGGAGGTGGTTACTATCATTATTCATATTCCGTAGTAAGAGGTTGTGATAGAATTGTTCCAGTAGATATTTATGTCCCAGGGTGTCCTCCAACAGCTGAAGCTTTAATATATGGGTTGTTACAACTACAAAAAAAAATTAGAAGAACATCTACTATTTCAAGAATCTAGAAATTTCAAATATGTCCTTATCTAATCAAATCAAAGAATATTGTAATGTAAAATATAAATCTATTAAGGTTTTTCGTAATGAAATTGAAATTACTGTTGAAAAAGAAAACCTTTTTAAGATGGTTCAATTTTTAAAAGATAATCCTTCATGTCTATTTGATCAATTATCAGATATAACTGCAGTTGATTATCCAAGTAAAAAAAATAGATATATAATAATCTATCAGTTTTTATCAGTCACAAACAACCAAAGGGTTAGACTACTATGTCCAATTAAAAGTGATGATGTAATTCCATCTGTTTCTAAATTATACTTATCAGCATTATGGTCTGAAAGAGAATTATGGGATATGTTCGGAATTTATATTGACGGTCACCCTGATTTAAGAAGAATTTTAACAGATTATGGTTTTCAAGGTCATCCATTAAGAAAAGATTTTCCTTTAACAGGTTTTGATGAAGTTAGTTACGAAGCTGAAAGTAGAAAAGTTGTTTATAATAAAGTTAAACTAACACAGGATTACAGAGACTTTGATTTTAATTCACCATGGGGCGCAGAAACCATAGAGGATAATAAATAAAAATGTCAGATACAAAAATAAAACCAATTACAATGAATTTTGGTCCACAGCATCCTGCAGCTCATGGTGTTCTAAGATTGGTAATGGAAATGGATGGTGAAATAATTAAAAGAGCTGATCCTCATATTGGTTTACTTCATAGAGGAACTGAAAAACTTATTGAAAATAAAACATATGTTCAAGCTTTACCTTATTTTGATAGATTAGATTATGTTTCTCCTATGAATCAAGAGCATGCATATGCTCTCGCCATAGAAAGGTTAGCTAACATTGATGTACCATTAAGAGGTCAATATATAAGGGTATTATTCTGTGAAATTGGAAGAATTTTAAACCATATACTTAATATAACGACCTTTGCAATTGATGTAGGTGCAATGACACCATTATTATGGGGTTTTGAAGAACGAGAAAAACTTATGGAATTTTATGAAAGGGTATCAGGAGCAAGGCTTCATGCTTCCTATATAAGGCCAGGAGGTGTTCATCAAGACCTTCCTGACGGATTATTAGAAGATATTGATGTTTGGGCGGATGAATTTGTTGGATTTATTGATGATGTAGAAACACTTTTGACAGAGAATCGTATTTTTAAACAAAGGACAGTTGACATTGGAACTGTCTCCAGAGATGAAGCTTTAGCCTTAGGCTTTTCAGGAGTTTTATTGAGAGCTTCTGGAGTAAAATGGGACCTAAGAAAATCTCAACCTTATGAAGTTTATGAAAAATTAGATTTTGATATCCCTATTGGTAAAACAGGTGATTGTTATGCTAGATATTTAGTTAGAATGGAAGAAATGAGACAATCCTTGAAGTTAATTAAACAGGTTGTTAATCAAATTCCAAACGGTGATTACATAACAGACGATAAAAAAATAGCACCTCCAAAAAGAAGCGAAATGAAAGGTTCAATGGAGGCATTAATACACCATTTTAAACTTTATACAGAAGGATTTAGACCACCAAAAGGTAGAACATATACTTGCGTAGAGGCTCCCAAGGGTGAATTTGGTGTAATATTAGAATCAGATGGTTCTAATAAACCTTATAGATGTAAAATTAGAGCCCCAGGCTTTTATTCTTTAGCGGCTTTAGATTATTTGTCAAAAGGACATATGCTCGCTGATTCTGTTGCAATAATAGGGTCATTAGATATCGTTTTTGGCGAAATAGATAGATGATACAAAAACATATAAATATTGAAAATTATAAACTTTGTAATATTGATCAAAATAAAGTTGAAGAAATTATATCAAAATATCCTTCTAAAAGGAAAGCCAGTGCTGTTATACCATTGCTGCATTACATCCAAAAACAATCAAAAGGATGGCTTCCAGTACCAGAGTTAGAAAGAGTTGCTGATATATTAGATATGCCATACATGAAAGTTTATGAAGTTGCCTCTTTTTATACAATGTTCAATTTAAAACCCATTGGTAAAAAATTGCTACAATTGTGCCATACAACTCCTTGTTGGTTAAGAGGATCAGATCAAATTGAAAAATCAATTTATGATACTTTAAAAATTAAAGATGGTCAGACTACTCCTGATAATATGTTCACCTTAATGAAAGTAGAATGTTTAGGAGCTTGTGTTAATGCTCCAATACTTCAAGTAAATGATGATTACTACGAAGATTTGGATTACAATTCTACAAAAATACTACTTGAAAACATAAATAAAAAAAAGAAAGTAAAACCTGGTTCAGTGTTAGGAAGAAAATCTTCTGAACCATATGAAAAAAATGGGAATAAAAATGTTAAAAAATAAAGATAAAATTTTTAATAATATATTTGGATTTCAAAGTTTTTCATTATCATCGGCGCTTAAAAGAGGAGACTGGGATAATACAAAAAAAATCTTATCTCTTGACCATGATATTATTATTGAAAAAATAAAAAGTTCAGGTCTTCGAGGAAGAGGAGGTGCAGGTTTTTCAACAGGGCTTAAATGGTCATTTATGCCAAAAACTGTTGGTGATCGACCTCATTACTTAGTTGTAAATGCAGATGAGTCTGAGCCAGGAACTTGTAAGGATAGAGATATTATTAGGCATGAACCACACAAGTTAATCGAAGGTTGCCTTGTTGCTTCATATGCTATGAGAGCTCATAAATGTTATATTTACATAAGGGGTGAATTTGTAAATGAAGCAAAAATTTTACAAGCAGCTATAGATGAAGCTTATAAAAATAAATTAATTGGTAAAAATGCATGCAAAAGTGGTTGGGATTTTGATTTATACCTCCATAGGGGTGCTGGAGCATATATTTGTGGTGAGGAAACAGCATTACTTGAATCGCTTGAAGGAAAAAAGGGACAACCTAGATTAAAACCACCCTTTCCAGCTGGAGTAGGGCTTTATGGGTGTCCTACAACTGTTAATAATGTAGAATCAATCGCAGTCGTGCCTACTATTTTAAGAAGAGGTGATAATTGGTTTTCAAAATTGGGAAAAGAAAATAATACAGGAACTAAATTATTTTGTATATCAGGTCATGTTAATAAACCATGCAATGTTGAAGAAGAAATGGGAATTCCTCTCAAAGAACTTATTGAAAAACATGCTGGTGGAGTTTTAGGTGGGTGGGATAATTTGTTAGCTATAATTCCTGGTGGAAGCTCAACTCCTATGTTACCAAAACAGACATGTGATACAATAACTATGGATTTTGATGCCTTGAAAAATGTTGGAACTGGTTTAGGAACAGCAGGTGTAATAGTCATGGATAAAAGCACTGATTTGGTTGAGGCTATAGTTAGATTAGCTCATTTTTATAAACATGAAAGTTGTGGTCAGTGTACACCATGTAGAGAAGGAACTGGATGGATGTGGAGAATGTTGAAGAAAATAGCCTCTAAAGATGCAAGCTCTAAAGATATTGATAATCTTTTAGAATTAACAAAACAAGTTGAGGGGCATACAATTTGTGCTCTTGGCGATGCAGCAGCCTGGCCTATTCAAGGTTTGTTTAAAAATTTTAGAAACGAAATAGAAATTGGACTTAAATCAAAAAGTATTGCAGCTGAGTAATTTATGGACGAATTAAAAAATATAAAAATTAATGTCGATGGAATAGAAGTTTCTGTGCCACAAGGTTCAACTGTTTTACAGGCATGCGAAGTTGCTGGTGCTGAAATACCTAGATTTTGTTATCATGAAAAACTATCTGTTGCTGGTAATTGTCGGATGTGTTTAGTTGAGATGGAAAGATCACCTAAACCTATTGCCTCCTGTGCAATGCCTGCTTCTGATGGCATGGTTGTAAAAACAACTTCAGAAATGGTAGAAAAGGCTAGAAAAGGGGTGATGGAATTTTTATTAATAAATCACCCTCTTGATTGTCCTATATGTGATCAAGGTGGAGAATGTGATCTTCAAGATCAAGCACTTTATTTTGGTAAAGGAAAAACTCGTTTTGAAAATCCAAAAAGAGCTGTTTCTGATAAAAATATGGGTCCGTTAATAAAAACTACTATGACGAGATGTATACATTGTACTAGATGTGTAAGATTTGCCAACGAAGTTGCTGGAGTTGAGGATCTTGGTGCAGTAGGAAGAGGTGAAAATGTCGAAATTTCAACTTATCTTGAAAAGGCAGTTGAATCCGAGTTGTCAGGAAACTTGGTAGATCTATGTCCAGTTGGAGCGTTAACATCTAAACCGTATCAATTTGTTGCTCGACCATGGGAATTAACTAAAACAGAATCTATAGACGTCATGGACGGATTAGGGTCAAATATTAGAATAGATAGCCGTGATGGAAAAGTCCTTAGAGTCTTACCTAAAAATAATGAAAGCATTAATGAAGAATGGATCTCCGATAAAACTAGATATGCAATTGATGGTTTATCAAAGCAACGTTTAGATGTTCCATACATTAGAAACAATGGGAAATTTCAAATTGTATCTTGGGAGGAGGCATTCGAATTTATTAAATCAAGATCAAAAGAAATAACTGACCAGAATTGCGTTGGGGTAATTGGCAATCAAGTAGATAACGAGTCAATTTTTTCACTTAAGGAATTATTTCATAAAATGGGACTTTCAAAAATTCTTCCATATCAAAAACAATATACTTTTTCTTTAAATAACAGATCAAATTATTTATTTAATAGTAAGATTGAGGGTGTTGAAAAATGTGATTATCTCCTTTTGTTAGGAGCAAATACAAGAGTTGATAGTGCTGTTTTAAACGCAAGAATTAGAAGAAATTATATCCAAAGAGATTTAAAAATTTCTGCCATTTCATCAAAAAAATTTGAATTAAATTTTGATTATAATTATTTTGGTTCAGATCTTAATATACTCAATGATATTTTAGACAAAAAGCATGAAATTTCTAAAGAACTTGAACACTCTAACTTTCCAATGATTATTATTGGAGATGAAGTTTTAGAAAACGACTTTAGTTTAGAAACACAAGATATTGTGATTAAAATTTTAGATAAATTTGGTGGGTTTACTAAAAATTGGAATGGTTTTAATATTTTGCATAATTATGCTAGTACTGTTGGTGCTTTGGATATAATTGGCAAATTTTCAAATTATAACCATTTATCTCTGGAAAAAGATATTAATAAAAAATTGATAAAATTTGTTTATTTGCTTAATGCAGATGATTTTAATTACGATTTAAGTAACTGTTTTGTAATTTATCAAGGGCATCACGGCGATAGAGGTGCACAAATGGCAGATGTTATATTACCAGGAAGTGCTTATACTGAAAAAGATGGATCATTTATTAATCTTGAGGGTAGATTACAATACTGTCAAAGAGCTGTTTTTCCTCCTGGTGAAGCTAAAGAGGACTGGGCAATAATAAGAGCATTATCCGAAAAATTAAATAAAAAGATTGATTTTGATAATTTAAAAGACCTTCGTGATTTAATGTTTAAAAAAATAGATAGATTAGATGCCTTTAATGAGAATAGTTATGAATTTAAACCAATACCATCAAAAAGAAATTTTAATAATTTGTCAAAACTTAAATGTATTAATAAAAACTTTTTTATGACATGTCCTATCTCAAGAACATCAAATACTATGGCGGAATGTACAAAAGGTAAGATCTAAAAATGAACTTTATTAACGAAATTGGTATTGATTTGTTTGGGAATAATGATTTTGCTTTATTTTTGATTATTATATTAAAGATTCTTGCAATAGTTTTACCATTGCTTATCAGTGTTGCTTATTTGACTTTAGCAGAAAGAAGAGTCATAGGTTTAATGCAGCTTCGAAAAGGCCCTAACGTTGTTGGGCCATTTGGATTATTACAACCTTTTGCTGATGCTCTTAAATTAATGTCAAAAGAGACAATTATTCCAAAAGAAGCAAATCAATTTTTATTTTTACTCGCTCCTATGCTTACTTTTATATTAGCTTTAATTGCTTGGGCAGTAATACCTTTTGATGAAAATAATGTTTTAGCTGATATTAATGTTGGTATTCTATATATTTTTGCAATCTCTTCTTTAGCTGTATACGGTATAATTATTGCGGGATGGGCAAGCAATTCAAAATATGCTTTTTTAGGCGCCTTAAGATCTGCCGCTCAAATGGTTTCATATGAAGTTTCAATAGGGTTAATTATTATTACTGTTTTATTGTGTGTTGGTTCTTTAAATTTAACTGATATAGTAAATGCTCAAAGAACTGTATGGTTTGCAATACCTCTTTTACCAATGTTTATTATGTTTTTTATATCAGTATTAGCGGAAACCAATAGAGCTCCATTTGATCTTCCTGAAGGAGAATCTGAACTTGTTGCAGGCTATTTTGTTGAATATTCATCAATGTCTTTTGCATTATTTTTTCTTGGTGAATATGCAAATATGATATTGATGAGTGCATTAACCGTTACTTTATTTTTAGGTGGATGGTTGCCAATTATAGATTTATATCCATTTAACGAAATTCCAGGTGTTATTTGGTTTGCACTTAAAATAATTTTTATTTTATTTATCTTTTTATGGGTTAGAGCTACTACTCCAAGATATAGGTATGACCAATTAATGAGATTAGGTTGGAAAATTTTCCTTCCTTTTTCATTATTATGGGTTGTGTTAACTGCTGGATTTCTTGTTTTCTTTGATATGGTTCCAAAAAATATATGAGGTTTATGTGTTTTTAAAAAAAATAAAAAATGATTTAAAGAAATTTCTTTTAATTGAAGTTTTTAAAGGTCTTTTATTAACTTTGAAATATCTTTTTAAGAAAAAAGTAACAATAAATTATCCGTATGAAAAAGGAAAAATATCTCCTCGTTTTAGAGGAGAACATGCTTTGAGAAGATATCCTAATGGAGAAGAAAGATGTATCGCTTGTAAGTTATGCGAAGCTATTTGCCCAGCACAAGCGATTAAGATAGAAGCTGAGCCTAGAGAAGATGGAAGTAGAAGAACAACTAGATATGATATTGATATGACTAAATGTATTTACTGTGGTTTTTGTGCTGAAGCATGTCCAGTTGATGCCATTGTAGAAGGGCCTAACTTTGAGTTTGCAACTGAGACTAGAGAAGAGCTTTTTTATGATAAAGAAAAATTATTAGCTAACGGTGATAGATGGGAAGAACAAATTGCTTTAGCTCAGAAGTTAGATGCGCCATATAAATAGAGTTTGTATATGTATTACTCATTACTTTTTTACACATTTTCTTTATTTGTTATTTTATCATCAATAGGAGTGATAACTTCTAAAAATCCTGTTTATTGTGTTTTATATCTTATTCTATCTTTTATTAACTCTGCTATTTTATTTTTATTTTTAAATGCCGAATTTCTTGCAATGTTATTAATTGTTGTTTATGTGGGGGCTGTAGCAGTATTATTCTTGTTTGTAGTAATGATGTTAAATATTAATCAGGAAGAGACTAAATCCAAACTAATGAAATTCAAACCTTTATCTATTATATTAGGAACAATAATTTTAATTGAGTTTCTATATCTATTGTTTATGGATAATACAACACTGGTTAATTTATCCAATAGCTCAAATTTAGAACAAAAAAATAACACAATTTCTCTTGGTAATATTATTTATACTGACTTTGCGTTATTATTTCAAATGTGTGGAGTTATACTTTTAGTTGCAATGATTGGTGCAATTGTATTAACTCTTAGAAACAGGCCAGGTGTAAGAAAACAAATAGTTAAAAACCAAATTGATACTAAAAAAAGTGATGTTATTGAAGTGGTTAGAGTTAATAATAATGAAGGTGCCTAATGATTGATTATTTAAACTTACCAATTCAGATTAACCATTATATAATTTTATCTTCGGTAATCTTTTTTTTAGGTGTTGCAGGTATTTTTTTGAATAGAAAAAATGTAATAAATATTCTAATGTCTATTGAGCTGATTTTGCTTGGTGTTAACATAAATTTTATTTCTTTTTCTTTTTATTCAAATGATTTAACTGGTCAAGTTTTTTCATTATTTATTCTGACTGTAGCTGCGGCTGAGGCAGCCATAGGATTGGCTATTTTAGTAGTTTACTTTCGAAATAAAGGTTCGATAGATGTTAAAGATATCAACGTTTTAAAAGGATGATATGTATAATTTAATAATAATCCTTCCATTAATAGGTGCAATATTATCATGGATTTTCGGTAACAGATTTTCTTCGATACCGGCATATATTGCGTCAATTTCATGTTTGTGTTTATCAATGGTAATTTCATGGATTGCATTTTATGATATTGCAATTTTAAAAAATGATTTTGCTGGCATCAGTTTTTCTTGGATAAATTCAGGAGACTTCATTGCATTATGGGCATTTAATTTTGATACACTTAGCTGCGTTATGTTTTTAGTTGTAAATACTGTATCTGCTATGGTTCATTTATATTCAGTAGGATATATGTCACATGACAAATCAAAAGCTAGATTTATGGCTTATTTATCTTTTTTCACATTTGCCATGTTAATGCTTGTTTCTTCAAATAATTTATTACAATTATTCTTTGGTTGGGAAGGTGTGGGTGTAGCCTCATACTTATTAATTGGTTTTTGGTACAATAAAAAAAGTGCAACATCAGCAGCTATAAAAGCTTTTCTTGTAAACAGAGTTGGTGATTTAGGTTTTATATTGGGATTAATTTTTATATTTACTTATTTTGATACCATTATGTTTGAAAAAATTTTTGAACTGTCTCCTTCTATGATGGATACTAAAATTAATTTTTTGGGTTTTAGTGTTAATGTTATTGAAATGTCATGCTTTCTTCTTTTTATAGGTGCAATGGGTAAATCAGCCCAACTTTTTTTGCATACATGGTTACCTGACGCTATGGAAGGACCAACTCCAGTTTCAGCATTAATTCATGCTGCTACAATGGTGACAGCTGGAGTTTTTATGGTTTGTAAATTATCCCCATTATTTGAATATGCCCCCAATGTTCTAAGTTTTATAACTTTAATTGGTGCTTTAACAGCTTTGTTTGCATCTACTATTGCGCTTACTCAATTCGATATAAAAAGAGTAATTGCTTATTCAACTTGTTCACAATTAGGTTATATGTTTTTTGCTGTTGGTTTGTCAGCATATCCCGCGGCTATGTTTCATTTGACAACTCACGCTTTTTTCAAGGCACTTCTTTTTCTTGGTGCTGGTTCTGTTATTCATGGTTTGTCAAACGAGCAAGATATGAGAAAAATGGGTGGTTGTTTTAAAAAATTACCAGTAACATATATTCTTATTTGGATAGGGTCCTTAGCACTTGCTGGGATCCCTTTTTTTGCTGGTTATTATTCTAAAGATATGATTTTAGAAGTTGCATTTGCCTCCGATTCAACAGTTGGGTATTTTGCTTTTGTTTGTGGATGTATTGCAGCAGTTTTAACAGCTTTTTATTCATGGAGATTATTATATTTGACTTTTCACGGGGAATATAATGGAAGCCAGGAAACGTACGCAAAAATACATGAAAGTCCTATAGTAATGTTAATTCCTTTATTTGTTTTAGCTTTTGGTGCGGTTTTTTCTGGTTGGTTTTTTATGGAAATGTTTGTTGGAAACAATTGGGATTACTTTTGGGCTAACTCTATTTTTATTTTATCTGGTAATGATGCAATTATAGATGCACATAATGTGCCTAAATGGGTCAAATTATTTCCTATTGTTTTAGCTGTAATTGGAATTTCCATAGCAACAATTTTCTATGTTTTAATTCCTGAACTACCTGGAAGAATGGTACAGTCTTTTAAGTTTTTGCATAATCTTTTTTATAATAAATGGTATTTTGATGAAATCTATAATTTTGTTTTTGTAAAACCAATTAAAAGATTTAGTATTTACTGTTGGAATATAATTGATAAAAAATTTATAGACGGTATCGGTCCAAATGGTGTTAGTTCACGAATATTTATTCTTTCAAAACTGAGTTCAAAGATTCATACAGGATATGTATACCATTATTCATTTAGTATGTTTATTGGATTAGCAATATTAGCTATAATTTTAATTTATAATGTTCAAATAAATTAAAATGATAGAAAATTGGCCTATATTAAGTATTTTGATTTTTCTGCCTCTGTGTGGAGCTCTTTTAGTTTTACTGATACCACATAAAACGGATCAAGACGTAGAAATCTCAAAAAACTCAATTACTAATGTTAAGTTGGTTTCTCTGTGGACAAGCTTAATGACTTTTTTTTTAACTTTATTTTTATCATTTAAATTTGATTATTCAAAAACAGATTATCAGTTTCTTGAATACTCTGAATGGGTTCCTTCACTAGGGATTGTTTATAGAGTTGGTTTAGACGGTTTATCTTTACCATTTGTTGTTTTGACAGGGCTTTTAGTTCCTATTTGTATTTTATGTAGTTGGAATTCCATACAGCATAAAATTAAAGAATTTATGATTTTGTTTTTAATATTGGAAGCTTTTATAATTGGCATGTTTTCAGCTTTAGATATTGTTGTTTTTTATATTTTTTTTGAAGCTGTTTTAATACCAATGTTTTTAATAATTGGTATATGGGGAAGTGTAGAAAGGATATATGCTTCCTTTAAATTTTTTCTATACACATTGTTAGGTTCAGTTTTAATGTTAATAGCAATAATTTATATTATTGTAGCTACAGGAACCTCTGATTTATTAAAGATTTTAGAACATGAATTTACTAGGGAAGAACAATTATGGTTGTTTTTGGGTTTCTTTTTCTCTTTTGCTGTTAAAGTTCCAATGTGGCCTTTTCATACATGGTTACCAGATGCACATGTTCAAGCACCTACTGCAGGTTCTATTATTCTTGCAGGAATACTCCTTAAAATGGGTGGCTATGGTTTTTTAAGGTTCTCTTTACCTTTATTTCCTGAAGGAAGTATCTTTTACCAACCTTTAATTTTCTTTTTATCTTGTGTTGCAATTATTTATACTTCGCTTGTGGCATTTGCTCAACAAGATATAAAAAAATTAATTGCCTATTCTTCGGTAGCTCACATGGGTTTTGTTACAATTGGAATTTTTTGCTTTAATACACAAGGTTTAGATGGTGCTGTTTTTCAAATGATTTCTCATGGATTAATTTCAGGTGCTTTATTTTTGGCAATTGGTGTAATATATGAAAGGACTCATACTCGTGATATTAATATGTTGGGTGATTTTGCTACAACGATGCCAAAATATTCAGTCTTTTTGATGGTTTTTACTCTAGGATCTGTAGGTTTGCCTGGAACCAGCGGTTTTATCGGTGAGGTTTTGGTTTTACTTGGATCATGGAAAGTGAATCCATTAGTTGCTATGATTTCAGGTTTTAGTTTGATATTAGGAGCAATATATATGTTAAGATTTTATAAAAAAGTTTCGTTTGGAGTTTCTGAAAATAAAGAAAAATATGAGATTTTTGATACTAATATTAGAGAGATATTAACTTTTATTCCATTGGCAATACTAATACTATTATTAGGTTTTTTTCCAAATATAGTTTTAAATTTTTTAAAAGTTCCACATTTTTTAATTTTAGAGTCTTTTAAGTAAAAGGATTTTTTGCAATGATACCAAAAACTATTTTAGAAAATATATCCTTGAATTTAGGTATTGATAATATGTATTTAGCAATGCCTGAAATTTTTATTTTTTGTTCTACTTTAATTTTAATGTTACTAGATATTTTTTTCTTTAAAGAAAAGAGTTTTAAAAATACTAATAAATTTGGAATAAGTATAATTTTGTTATCATTCATTTTAACTCTTTTTTTACCCACTAATGGTGTAGGATTTAACAATTTATATATTGTAAATGAGCTTTCTATATTTTTTAAACTTTTGATTTTGTCTTCTATACTATTTGTATTTTTATTAACCTATAACAAAGCTGAATTTGAAGGAATTAAATTTTCTGAACTTAATTTTCTATTGTTATTATCTACATGTGGGATGTTAGTTCTTGTATCTTCAAACAATTTCTTAACATTTTTTTTGGCCTTAGAATTACAAGCTCTTCCAATTTATGTAATTTGTGCATTAAGAAGAAATAATATAAAATCTGCAGAAGCTTCACTTAAATATTTTTTGTTAGGGGCATTATCAAGCGGATTTATTCTTTTTGGAATTTCTCTAATATATGGCTTCGTTGGAAGCATATCATTTGAATACCTATCAAATATAACTTTTAATAATAATATTGGGATAAATTGCGGAATAATATTCATACTGGCTGGCATAGCATTTAAAATTTCTTCAGCTCCATTCCATATGTGGGCTCCAGATGTTTATGAAGGAACCCCATCTCCAATAACTTTCTTTATTGCTACAGCCCCTAAAATTTCAATTATAGGTATATTGATTTATCTGGTTTTTAAAGTTTTTCAAAATATTAATGAGAATTTATCTGACCTATTGATTGTTTTATCAATTTCATCAATGTTAATAGGTTCTATTGGTGCAATAGTACAAAAAAATTTAAAAAGGCTTATAGCATATTCAAGTATAGCAAATATGGGATTTATTCTAGTTGGTATGGTTACTTTTTCTGAAAAGGGGCTTCAAGCGATAATTTATTATTTGATAATTTATTTGTTTCTTTTAATTGGTGTTTTTGGAATTATTTTAAGTTTACAAAAGGATGATAAGCCTATTGAGCTTATATCTGATCTGAAAGGTTTATACAATAATCATCCCTTTATTTCAATTTGTTTGCTAATTTTTATGTTTTCTCTTGCAGGCATTCCTCCCTTATCGGGTTTTTTTGGAAAATGGTTAATTTTCTTTGCAGCTATTGATAATCAATTTTATGTATTAGCTATTTTAGGTGTTTTATTTTCGGTCATCTCAGCCTTTTACTATCTTAAGATTATAAGATTCATGTTTTTTGAGAATACTGATGTACCTTTGGTTGTAGTGAATACAAAGGAAACACGTTTTTTAATATATATTTCTTTATTTATAAGTGTATTATTTTTTATTTTATTTCCAGTTATGGATTACTTTATTTTAAATATAAAAATTTAGAATTATGGTATATATAAATTTAAAGGTAATAGAGGAGTGTGATAGCACAAATACTTATTTGGTTAATCTTGGAAAAAAAGGTTATCCAGAGGGTTTCTCTATTTTAACCTTAAATCAAAAATCAGGTAAAGGCACTAAAATGAAGAAATGGGTTTCTATTCCTGGTAATTTATTTTTATCAACATTGATTAGACCTTATGTAAATAAACAAAAATGGAGCCAGATGTCTATAATTTTTGGTTGGAGTTTATTTGAATATTTGTTGTCAATAGGAGTGGATAAGAAAGTTTTAAGTATAAAATGGCCAAATGATGTAATGATAAATTCAAAAAAAGTTGCAGGTATACTTGTTGAAACATTTGACAATTTTTGTGTTATTGGTACTGGAATAAACATTAATTCCAATCCAAGTAAAAAACAAATTGGAATTGATGCAACAAGCATAAGTGATATTATTGATACAAAAGAATTTATATTATATGATATATCATTAGATTTACTGAATATTTTTTATAAAAATTATAAAATTTGGTTAAATTATTTTTTAAACCCTTTTTTAAATAGAATTAATTCATATCTAGCTTATAAAAATAATATAATATCTTTTATGCATAACAATTTGCGTAAATCAGGCAAATTAATAGGAATAAATCCAGAAGGGCAATTAAAAATTTTGCTACACAACAACAAATATGTTTTTTTGACATCAAGTGAATCAATTGTATACTCAGGCATAGAATGTTTTTAGTTATTGATATTGGCAATACAAATACTGTTTTCGCGACATATATGTCATCCAATAAGAATTTCAAGCTATTATTTTCCTTTAGAGTCTCAACAAATTTGAACAGAACCTCAGATGAGTACTCTTTTTTAATAAATCATAGTTTCAATATGCATAATTTTAACCTGTCAGAATTATCCGGTGTAAGTATTGCATCTGTTGTTCCCGAAGTTATGAATAATATTGAAGTATATGTAAAAAATACTCTAAAAGTTCCTTTACAAACTATAGATTTTAATAAATTAGAAATTGACATTAATATAGAAAATCCCATAGAGGCTGGTCAGGATAGATTAATAAACGCGTATGCTATTAAAAAAATGAAATTAGACCCTGCAATTATTATTGATTTTGGTACAGCAACGACTTTCGATGTAGTAGGTAAAGGAGGAGCATATTTAGGTGGTATTATAGCACCAGGTATAAATTTATCTGTTGAATCATTATATAAAGCGACTTCTAGATTACCTAAAGTTTCTGTTAAAACTCTTAAAAATGAAAAAGAAACTCTTGTTGGAAAAAATACAATATCAGCCATTGAATCTGGAGTCTTTTGGGGATATGTATGTATGATAGACGGCTTAATTCAAAAGTTAAAAAAATACCATAAAAATTCCAAGATAATAGCAACAGGTGGTTTGAGCCAGATTTTTAAAAATAATATCAGATCAATAGATATTATAGAACAACAATTAACAATTAAAGGCTTAGCATACTTTTATTTGTCTCAAGAGAAAAAATATGAAATTTAAAAAAGATAATTTAACGCTTATTCCAGTTGGGGGTTCAGAACAAATTGGTATGAATGCTAATTTGTATCAATTTAATGAAAAATGGATTTTAGTTGATCTTGGTATTGCTTTTCCCGATGAAACTCAAGTTGGCGTTGATATACTTCTTCCTGATTTTGAATTTATTAAAAAAATTAAAAATAAACTTGTAGGAATATTTTTAACACATGCTCATGAAGATCATTATGGTGCATTACAGTATTTTATAAATGATATTGATTGTCCTATTTGGGGATCTGAATTTACATTAGCAATGTTAAGAAGGAAATTATCAGAAAATGGTTTTAACAAGAAATTAATCTTAAAAAAATATCCTAAAAAAACAAATATTGTTGTAAATGAGTTTGAAATCACTTCAATTCAAAATTCTCATTCAATACCTCAGTCAGTGAGTTTATTAATTAAAACAAAAAATAATATTGTTTTTCATACTGGTGATTGGAAGTTTAATGGTTCTAAAAATTTGAGAGAAAAGCCTTTTGTTGATAGATTAAAATTTTTACAAAAGTCTAAAATAACCTCAATCATAAGCGATTCTACTAATGCTCTAATTGAGGGGGTTACGCCATCTGAAGACTTTGCTTCAAAAGGACTTAATAAGCTTATTAGCAAAAATAGAGGATTAACTATTGTAACATGTTTTTCATCTAATATAAGTAGAATTAAGTCAATTTTAGATATTGCAAAATCAAATGAAAAAAAAGTTTGTATCTTGGGCAGAGCTATAAAAAGATCAGTGGATGCAGCAATTGAAGTTGGTTACATAGAAAAAAAATATAATTTTTTTTCTATTAATGATTTAGATAAATTTGATAAGGAAAATTTTCTTATATTAAGTTCTGGTTCTCAAGGTGAACAAAATTCATCATTAACTAGAATTGCATTTGGGAAAGTGGATAAAATTAGATTAGATGAACAAGATACCGTAATTTTTTCTTCCAAAAAAATTCCTGGTAACGAAAGAAAAATTTCAAAAGTTGAGCAAATGTTTGTTGAAAAAAACGTAAATATTTTTAATGAAGAAAACAATAATTCCATACATGTATCTGGACACCCTTGCAGGGATGAGATTTTAGAAATGTACAAATTGTTAAAACCAAAATCAGTTATACCTGTGCATGGAAACAGAATGCAATTAGAAGGTAATGCAAATATAGCAAGAGATTGCAAAGTAAAAAATATTTATATTCCAAAAAATGGTGATGTTATTGAGTTTCAAAATGATAGCCCGAAATGTATCAATAATATTGAGATGGACACAAAAGTTTTTGACGGTGAAAATGTTGTTTCTCTAAAAGATGAAAAGTATTCAATAAGAAAACAAGCTCTATGGAATGGAATTATAATGGCTTCTGTTGTTTTGAATAATAAAGGAGAATTAATTACAGTGCCACAGTTATCTGAAATGGGTATTTCTAAAACTAATAAAATGAATAATACATTACTTGAGATTAGTTTAAAAATTGAAGACTCTATTGAAAATTTAAATAATATTAAGACAATTGATGATGAAGACCTAAGTGATATTTTAAAAAAAATTATTCAAAAAGAAATTAAATTAGCTTTTTCAATTAGACCTATTGTAAATATTCATATTAATAGAATTCAATGAGTATTGTTTCATTATTTGTTGTTATTTTTTTATTGTGGTTAATATTTTTTTTTATATTTTTGCCAATTGGATTAGAAATACCAAGTAATCATGTTTATGGCCATGCAAATTCATCGCCTAATAAAACGTTTTTACTTTTAAAACTTGTAGCTTCTTTTGTTGTTTCATTAATTTTTTCATTAATATATTATTTTTTTATAAGTTTTTAATTTTAATAATGTTTAAATTATTAAATTATGTTAAAAAATAATTGATTATTTAATATGAAAAAAAACATTTTTATATCTTGTGACCATGGTGGTTTTTATTTAAAAGAACAGATAATTCAATATCTTTTAAAAAAATCGTTTAAGATAATTGACCTTGGAACAAAAACTCCATCTTCAGTAGATTATCCTGATTATTCAGAAGTATTGGTTAATGAAATTAAAAATAATTTAAATTACGTAGGTATATTACTCTGTGGTACCGGTATTGGTATGTCAATAGCTGCAAATAGATATGCTCATATTAGGGCTGCTTTATGTACAGATGAAGATATGGCTAAATTAAGTAGACAACACAACGATGCAAATGTTTTAGTTTTAGGTGGAAGAACAACATCTTTAAATTCTGCAAAAAAAATAATTGATGCCTTTATCACAACTGAATTTGAAAAAGGAAGGCATATACAAAGGTTAAAAAAAATTAGTTGAGAGAAAAAATGAACGAACAAAAAAAAATTTTATTTTATGAAGAAGGCTTTTTTGAAAAAAATATTGAAGAATATGATCCTATTTTAAGTTCTTATTTGGATGAAGAAAAAAAAAGACAGCAAGATCAAATTGAAATGATTGCTTCAGAAAACTTTGTTTCAAAAGCTGTATTACAAGCACAGGGTTCTGTGCTTACAAATAAATATGCTGAAGGGTACCCTGGTAAAAGATATTATGGTGGATGTGATGTTGTTGATAAAGTTGAAAATTTAGCAATTGATAGGGCTAGGAAATTATTTGATGTTAAATTTGTAAATGTTCAGCCTCATTCTGGAGCTCAAGCAAATCAAGCTGTATTTCTAGCACTTCTTAAGCCAGGTGATACAATTTTAGGAATGAGTTTAGATGCTGGTGGACATTTAACTCATGGCGCTAAACCAAATTTGTCAGGTAAATGGTTTAATTCTATCCAATATGGATTAAATAAAAGTGACTCATTAATAAATTTTAATGAAGTCGAAAATTTATGTAAATTACATAAACCAAAAATTATAATTGCTGGGGGATCAGCATACTCAAGATTTATAGACTTTAAGAGATTTAGAGATATTTCAGATAAATATAATTGTTTATTATTAGTTGATATGGCTCATTTTTCGGGTTTAGTAGCTGGAAAAGTTCATCCAAGTCCTATACCTTATGCAGACATAGTCACAACCACAACGCATAAAACTCTAAGATCTGGAAGAGGTGGAATGATTATGACAAATAATGATGAATTATTTAAAAAAATTAATTCTGCTGTTTTTCCTGGTCTTCAAGGCGGTCCTTTAATGCATGTAATTGCTGGAAAAGCAGCAGGTTTTGGAGAAGCGTTGAAAGATGAATTTAAAAATTATACTGCAAATATTGTAAAAAATGCAAAAGCATTATCTAATACTCTTACTCAAAGAGGGATTAATATAGTCTCAGGTGGTACAGATAATCATATTGTTTTAGTAGATCTTAGAAATAAAGGAATTACTGGTTTGATTTGTGAAGAAGCTTTAGAAAGAGCAGGCATTACTTGTAATAAAAATGGTATCCCTTTTGATACTACACCGCCATCTGTCACATCAGGAATACGATTAGGGACATCTGCAGCAACTACAAGAGGTTTAATAGAAGAAGATTTTATTATCCTAGGTAACCTTATTGCAGATATTATTTCTAATTTTAAAGACAATATTCCTGATATAAAAACTGAACGAGTTGTTAAAAGTAAAATAGTTAATATTTGTAAAAAATACCCTATTTATTAAAATAAAATTGGAGATTATTTATGCGATGTCCATTTTGTGGAACAGATGAAACACAGGTTAAAGATTCAAGAGCAAGTGAAGATGGAGCTTCTATTAGAAGAAGGAGACTTTGTTCAAGCTGTGGTTCAAGGTTCACAACATTTGAAAGAATACAATTGAGAGAACTTGTTGTTGTTAAGCGAACTGGGAAAAAAGCTATTTTTGATAGAGAAAAAATTGTTAAATCTATGGAGATTGCTCTAAGAAAAAGAAAAGTTGACTCTGAAGTAGTTGAAAGAGCTCAAAATGGAATAGTTAGACAACTAGAATCTTCTGGTGAAGCAGAAATTGCATCAGATTTAATTGGAGAACTAGTTATGAATGCTCTCGGTCAAATTGATCATGTTGCCTATATAAGATATGCATCTGTATATAGAAACTTTAGAGAGGCTAGTGATTTTGGAAAATTTGTTAAAGATCAAATTGAAGATGTTTGATTATTAATTTAATTGTGGATATTTTTTTAAAAAAATTTTATATGAGGCAAGCGTTTCTTGAAGCACATAGAGCCCTTGGTACAACTGGAAAAAATCCAAATGTAGGATGTGTTTTAATTAAGAATAATAAAGTCATTGGTCGAGCTAGAACTTCTCCAGGTGGACGACCTCACGCAGAAGAAAATTTAATATCTAATTTATCTAAAAAACAATTAAAAGATTCTACTTTATTTGTAACACTAGAACCATGTGCTCATGTAGGAAAAAGTGGAAAATCATGTGCAGATCTAATTTCAGTTTCAGGGATTAAAGAAGTATTTGTAAGTAACCTTGATCCTGATAGACGAACATCTGGTAAAGGTTTAAAAATTTTAAAGGACTCTAAAATCAATACTCATTCTAATTTTTTAAAAGAAGAGGGGATTGATTTGAACATTGGATATTTTAAAAATTTTTATTTAAAAAGGCCATTTGTTACACTTAAAGTGGCTATGAGCCTTGATGGAAAAATTGCACTTAACAATAAAAAGTCTAAGTGGATTAGTAATAAAATATCTAGAAGTTTTAGTCATATGTTAAGATCACAATCTGATGCTATAATGACATCAAGTAATACAATTTTAAATGATAACTCTTTGCTCACCTGTCGATTAAATGGCCTTGAAAATTTTAGTCCAATAAAAATTATAATAGATAGGCGTTTAAAATTGAATAAAAAACTGTTAATTTTTAAAAAGTCTTCAAATAAAAATACAATAGTTTACTTTGATTCTAGTCTTGTTAATAACTCTACAACTTATCCAAATAACGTGGATTTAGTAGATTTAAAAACAATAAACAAAAAAAATGAAAATATATTTAAAGTAATATTGAATGATTTATCGAAAAGAAAAATTAAAAACTTGTTGATTGAGAGTGGTCCTAAAATTTGTACAGAAATGTTAAAAGACCGTCTAATTGATCAAATTGCTTTTTTTAGAAGTAATAAAATCATTGGTAATGATGGAGTCCCTTTTGTAAATCATTTAGAATTAAAAGATATGTCTGATATTATAGACAGTAAACTTGTTGAGTTAAAAAAATTTGGCAATGATTATTTTGAACTAAGGAGGTTATAGTAAACAAATGTTTTCTGGTATAATTGCAGCTTTAGGAATTGTTAAAAAAATTACTTTTTCTAATATCTATTCAATAGATATTGAAATTAAAAAAATTACTTTAGATGAATTTGAAGATTTAAATAATCCTATTAAAATTGGTTCATCAATAGCGTGTTCAGGTGTTTGTTTAACTGTAAAAGATAGAAAGAATAAAATTCTTACTTTTGATGTAAGTCAAGAAACAATGAGAAAGACAAATTTATCTGAATGGAAAGAAGGTAAAATCGTTAATTTAGAAAGAGCATTAAAAGTAGGCGATGAAATTGGTGGACATTATGTCTCTGGACATGTTGACACTATACTTAAAGTTCAAAAAATTCAACAAGAGCAAGGGTCAAATATTTTATTTATTAAGTTAAATAAAGAAATTTCTCCTTTTATTGCTTCAAAAGGCTCTATCACATTAGAAGGTATTTCATTAACAGTAAATGATGTTACTGACGATTTTTTTAATGTAAATATAATACCTTTTACTTGGAACAATACCAATTTATTTTATATTAAAGCCAATGAATTTCTTAATGTTGAAATTGATTTACTAGCGAGATATTTGGTTAATTATCAAAAAAGAAAGTTTAATGAAGATGAAAATATCAAAAATTGAAGATAT
>MDTB01217565.1_pt1 | contig 27831 bp, 27 predicted proteins | sample 811161 | NCBI WGS metagenome assembly MDTB01 (sample SAMN05326650, study PRJNA326480) | marine metagenome | isolation source: seawater | place: Mediterranean Sea | collected 2009
TCCATCTTTTAAAATCTTATTTGGAGAGGGGATGCCATGACAAATAACTTGATTAACACTGGCACAAATTGTTTTTTCATACCCTCTATATCCAACATTAGCTGGGACAGCTTTTTGAACTTCTGTAATATGTTTAAAACAGATATTATCAAGCTCCTCTGTAGACACTCCCGGTACGACAAAAGGAGTTACTATATCCAAAACTTCGGCAGCAAGTTGCCCTGCAGTTCGCATGCAGTCAATCTCTTGTTGACTTTTTAAATTTATAGCCATTTATTTACTATTTTGTGTGGACGTAGTCACTTAATGTATGTAAAGTACAATTTTAATGCCTGCTTGTAATTTTAGCTCATTAAAACCAAAAAATTTTCCTAAAAATTTCAATCTGTTTTTCCCTTTTGGAGACCAAAATTGAGCGGTTTTCCAGCTTATTTGTACCTCGAAAATGGTGAATTATACAGTGGTATTGGCTTTGGTATAAAAAAGCATGAAACAGCTGAAGTTGTATTCAACACAGCCCTTAGTGGATATCAAGAAATAATTACCGATCCCTCATATGCAAAGCAAATAATCACTTTTACAAATCCGCACATTGGTAATACAGGTATCAACGAAGAAGATAATGAAGCTAGCTCTATTTATGCAAGCGGGATTGTTATTAGATCTTTAACCGAAATACCTAGCAGCTGGAGAAGCACAACCTCTCTTCAGGATTTCTTAATAAAAAATAATTCAATTGGAATTAGTGGTATTGATACTAGAAAGCTTGTAAATACTTTGCGAGAAACTGGCTCACAAAGAGCAATCATTGGTGCAAATGATTCATTGGATCCAACAGATGCTAAAAAAGAATTAGAAAAATTTTCTGGACTCGGGGGGCTTGATTTAGCAAAGGTAGTTTCAACAAAAGATTCATATACATGGGATGAGGGTGTGTGGCCTGATTTCAAAAAAACTTCATCAGATTTTCACATAGTGGCAATTGACTTTGGAATAAAAGAAAACATCCTAAGGCTGCTGGCTGAACATGTCGGGAAAATAACTGTGGTTAATGCGCAAACACCAATTGAGGAAATTCTAAATTTGAAACCAGATGGGTTTTTTCTATCCAATGGACCCGGAGATCCAGAACCTTGCGACTACGCAATTGAAAATATTAAGATTGCTTTGGACAAAAAAATTCCAATTTTTGGAATTTGTTTAGGACACCAACTTCTAGCAATTGCAGGCGGTTGCAAAACTTACAAAATGAAATTTGGTCATCATGGTGCTAATCATCCTGTTCAAGACTTAAGATCAAATGAAGTAGCAATAACTAGTCAAAATCACGGTTTTGCTATCGAAGAAAAATCTATTCCTAAGGATATAACCATTACCCATCGCTCACTATTTGATAAATCAATTCAGGGAATACAATTTGATAATAAGCCAGCATTTAGTTTTCAAGGACATCCAGAGGCGAGCCCAGGACCCCATGAGCTCATTAGCCTATTTAATAAATTTAAAGACATGATTGAGGAAAATAATGCCTAAAAGAACTGATATTCAATCAATCATGATTATAGGTGCAGGCCCAATTATTATTGGTCAAGCATGCGAATTTGATTACTCTGGAGCACAGGCTTGCAAGGCTCTAAAAAGAGAGGGTTTTAGGGTAATACTAGTCAATTCTAACCCAGCCACAATTATGACAGATCCAACTTTGGCTGATAAGACATACATCGAACCAATTGAGTGGCAATCAATTGCAAAGATTATTGAAAAAGAGAGGCCTGATGCAATATTGCCAACAATGGGTGGCCAAACTGGTTTGAATACTGCGCTAACATTGGCAAAAGAGGGAGTACTTGAGAAATATGGTGTTGAGCTAATTGGCGCATCTAGAGAAGCTATTGATAAAGCTGAAGATAGGGAATTATTTGATAAAACAATGAAATCAATTGGAATTGATACACCTACCTCAGGCATAGCTCACTCAATGGATGATGCATTCGCAGTCCAAAAAGAAATTGGATTTCCATGCATTATTAGGCCATCTTTCACCCTCGGTGGAACGGGTGGTGGAGTAGCATATAACATCCAAGAGTTTGAAGAGATTTGTAAGAAAGGATTAGACCTTTCACCAACAAACGAATTGCTTATTGATGAATCACTTATTGGTTGGAAGGAGTTTGAATTAGAGGTTGTAAGAGATAGAAATGACAATTGTATTATTATCTGTTCAATTGAGAATATTGATCCCATGGGTGTTCACACTGGCGACTCAATCACAATTGCACCAGCGCAAACACTAACTGATAAAGAGTATCAGGTCCTGCGAGACTTATCTTTTAAGATTTTAAGGGAAATTGGTGTTGAAACTGGCGGTAGCAATGTCCAATTTGCTGTAAACCCGTCAACTGGGAAGGTAGTTGTAATTGAAATGAATCCTAGAGTTTCAAGATCTTCAGCTCTTGCATCAAAAGCTACAGGTTTTCCAATAGCAAAAGTTGCGGCTCTGTTGTCGGTTGGTTTCACTCTTGATGAACTTAAAAATGACATTACTCAGGGATTAACTCCTGCTTCTTTTGAACCATCTATTGATTATGTTGTTACGAAAATTCCAAAGTTTGCTTTTGAAAAGTTTCCTCAGGCTAACTCCAGACTAACAACTCAAATGAAATCAGTTGGTGAAGTTATGTCTATTGGAAGAACTTTTCAAGAATCTTTTCAAAAAGCTCTACAAAGCATGGAAGAGGGTCTTTATGGTTTTGAATCCATCCTCGATTCTGAAAAAAACCAAAATGAAACGTTGCAATATGAACTAACTTTTCCAGGTCCCAGCAGAATGCTTTATTTAGCTGATGCAATGAGACTTGGTTGGGATGATGAAAAACTTCATAAGCTGACAGGGATTGATCCCTGGTTTCTTTTCCAATTCAGAGATTTGATTAACGAAGAGATAAATCTAGAGGGGCTCAGCATAGATCAAATTGAAAAAGAAAAACTCCTTGCTTTAAAACAAAAAGGATTCTCAGACAGAAAACTGGCTACCTGCCTCAGAAGTGAAGAGAAAGAAATTAGAAAAAGAAGAATTTCAGAAAATATCCTCCCAGCCTTTAAGAGGGTTGATACTTGTGCTGGAGAATTTGCAACCGAAACTGCCTATATGTATTCAACTTATGATGGTTTTTGCGAGTCAAACCCAACAGAAAATAAAAAAGTAATTGTTTTAGGCAGTGGACCAAACAGAATAGGCCAAGGTATTGAATTTGATTATTGTTGTGTTCATGCATCAATGGCTTTACAAGAAGAAGGATATGAATCAATTATGATTAATTGCAATCCTGAGACGGTGTCGACTGATTACGATACTTCGAACAGGCTTTATTTTGAACCAATAACTGAAGAAAAAGTTTTAGATATAATTGAATTAGAAAAGCCAGTGGGCGTAATCATTCAATTTGGCGGCCAAACTCCATTAAAACTTGCTGAAGCTTTGCATGATAAGGGTGTAAAAATTCTTGGAACTGACATAGATGCTATCGATAGATCTGAGGATAGAAAAAGGTTTCAGGAGTTAATTAATCTCTTGTCATTGAAACAACCATCAAATACCACTGTAAAAAATCTTGATGAGGCTTTAGAGGCTTCAGAAATAATTGGTTATCCAATAGTTGTAAGGCCTTCATACGTACTAGGTGGAAGAGCAATGGAACTAGTTCATAAAAAAGAAGAACTTGTAAAATACTTAGGAGAAGCAGTAGAAATTTCAGAAGATAAACCAATTTTACTTGATAGCTATTTAAAAGATGCAATCGAGTTAGATGTTGATGTTATATCTGATGGTAAAGTCATCAAAATTGGTGGAGTTCTTCAACACATTGAGCAGGCAGGAATTCATTCTGGAGATTCCGCATGCTCATTGCCACCATATAGCTTAGAAAAAGAAATTATTAATGAAATTAAGACTCAAACATTAAAAATTGCGAATGAACTAAATATTATTGGTTTAATGAATGTTCAGTTTGCTGTAATAGAAAATGATATTTTTATCATCGAAGTTAATCCTAGAGCATCTAGAACGGTTCCTTTTATATCCAAAGCAATTGGTATATCGCTAGTTAAAGATGCTACTAAGGCAATGATTGGCAAGAGCCTTCCAGATAATGATTACTTTGAATCTTTATCGCCTGAATTATCATTTGTTAAAGAGGCTGTAATGCCTTTTGATAAGTTTCCTCTTGTTGATCCTATTTTGGGACCAGAAATGAAATCTACTGGCGAGGTGATGGGTATAGGTAAAACTTTTGGGGAAGCATATGCAAAAGCTCAGCTCGCAGCAAAGAAAAATATTGTTACTTCTGGAAAAGTCTTTGTGAGCGTAAAAGAGAGCGATAAGAAATATTTGCAAGATCTTATTCCAAAACTTATTGATAGCGGCTTTTCTCTTATTGCGACAACGGGCACTGCAAAAACTGTAAAGGATTTGGGTTTTAATTGTGAAATCATCAACAAAGTTACTGAGGGACGACCTCATATTGTTGATGAATTAGTTAACAAAAAGGTAGATATTGTTATTAATACAACTGAGGGAAGGCAATCCATTGAGGATTCAGCCTCGATAAGAAAGACAGCACTTCAAAATAAGATTTTTTGTACCACAACTATTTTTGGGGCATTTGCATTTGTTGAAGCCTTAAAAACTTCAAGAGAGGATTGGTCCTTTTCTGCAATCCAAGAAATTAATTAATTCTTAAGTAATTGTATAATGACCTCATGGACAAAAATCCAATTACAAAAGATGGTGAAAAAGCAATAAAAAGCGAACTACATCAGCTTAAAACTTTAGATAGGCCAAATATTTCGCAAGCCATAGCGGAAGCAAGGGCGCATGGTGATTTAAAAGAAAACGCTGAATATCATGCAGCTAAAGAGCAACAGGGCCTTCTTGAGCAAAAGATTGCTGAAATTGAGGCTACACTTGCTAATTGTCAAATCATAGACGTAAAAGAGATTCCATATACCGGAAGAGTGGTATTTGGATCAACAGTTGAGGTTTACGACGTTTCCAATGATGCTGAAATTAGCTATCAGATTGTTGGAAATCTAGAATCTGATCCTGCAAACGGTAAGATATCCATTGATACACCAATAGCAAAATCTCTTATTGGAAAGTCTGAAGGTGATGAGGTTGTAGTTGAGACACCCTCAGGAAAAATAAGCTTAGAAATTGTTCTAGTAAAACATAATTAATATGTTGCAAGATACTTGGGCATTAAAAGCTCAAAGAGAGGGTTATAGATCTCGCGCAGTTTATAAGCTTGAAGAAATTCTGGTAAAAGTTAAATATGACAATCAGTCTTGCAAAGTCTTGGACATAGGGTGTGCGCCTGGAGGCTGGAGCGACTATCTGATCAAGAAATACCCCAGATCATCATTATACGGAATAGATTTACTAGACATAAAGCCAGTGAAAGGATTGAAGTTTTTCAGGGAGGATATTTGCAATATAGATAATATTTATGAGATTCATAACAAAAAAGGCAGTTTTGACCTTGTCATTTCTGATTTAGCCCCAAATTTAAGTGGTATTAGAGATGTTGATGAAAGCAACATACATGAGCTTAATCTTGAAACTTTGAAAGTTGCTAACAGTTATTTGAATGATAGCGGAACTTTTATAGTTAAAACTTTTCAAAATACATTGCTCAAAAATTTTAGGACAGAAATGGAAAATTACTTCAGTTTAGTGCAAACTTTCAAGCCCGCTGCTTCAAAAAGCAAATCAGGCGAGATCTATTTATATGGAGATAAATAAATAATGAATAACCTTTTAAGAAATGCATTGGTATGGATCGTGCTCGGAGCTTCCCTCATATTTCTTTTTAACAACATAGAAGAATCTAATTCAAACAGAAGAGAGCAGATCAGTTATTCTCAATTCAGACAAGAGGTTATTGGCGACAGAATTGCTGAAGTAACCTATAAGGGTGATCAAATGACCATTCACGGCCAAAGGCTTGATGGAACCAGATTTGAGACAAGACATCCGATTTATAAAAGGGATGAAGTGGTTGACAGCGCGCTCTCAGATAATGGTGTTGTAACTGTTTTTGAGTCTGCAGAAGAACCTTCAATTTGGTCACAATTACTTGTCGGTGCTTTCCCGATTCTACTGCTTTTAGCAATATTTTTCTTCTTCATGAGGCAAATGCAGGGCGGAGTATCTGGCCGAGGTGGACCAATGGCATTTGGCAAAAGTAAAGCTAAATTAATGGAGGGTGGAAAAGTGTCCACTACCTTTAAGGATGTTGCTGGTTGCGAGGAAGCCAAACAAGATGTTCAGGAACTTGTTGATTTTCTTAAGGATCCAACTAAATTTCAAAAACTTGGAGGAAAAATCCCAAGAGGAGTTTTGATGGTAGGTCCTCCAGGTACGGGAAAGACCCTTTTAGCAAGAGCTGTTGCAGGCGAAGCAAAAGTACCTTTCTTCTCTATTTCAGGATCTGACTTTGTTGAAATGTTTGTGGGTGTTGGTGCCTCAAGAGTCAGAGATATGTTTGATCAGGGAAAAAAAAATGCTCCATGTATTGTTTTTATTGATGAAATAGATGCTGTCGGAAGGCACAGGGGTGCCGGTTTAGGCGGAGGACATGATGAGCGTGAACAAACTTTAAATCAGCTACTCGTAGAAATGGATGGTTTTGAAGGTAACGATGGAATTATTGTGGTTGCTGCTACTAATAGACCAGATGTATTGGATCCAGCATTACTAAGACCAGGACGTTTTGATAGACAGGTCGTTGTTGATCTTCCGGACTTGAGAGGTAGAGAGCAAATATTAAAAGTGCATATGAGAAAAGTGCCCATATCAAAAGACGTAGAGCCTTTAGTTATTGCCAGAGGGACGCCAGGATTTTCAGGCGCAGATTTGGCAAATCTTGTCAATGAAGCTGCTTTATTTGCCGCTAGATATTCAGATAAAAAAGTTGATCAATCCCATTTTGATCTAGCTAAGGATAAAATTATGATGGGACCTGAAAGAAAATCAATGATTCTTTCTGATGAGCATAAGCGGATTACGGCATATCATGAAGCAGGTCATGCTATTGTTGGCCGGCTAATGCCCGAACATGATCCTGTTTACAAAGTTACTATAATTCCGCGAGGTAGGGCCTTAGGTGTAACGATGTTCTTACCCGAAGAAGACAAGTACATGCAGTCTCGCCAATATTTGTTAGGAAGAATTTCTGCTCTCTTTGGTGGAAGAATTGCCGAAGAAATTATTAATGGCAAGAACGGTATTACCACTGGAGCTTCTAATGATATTGATGTTGCAACCGGGATTGCAACTAATATGGTTACTAAGTGGGGTTTATCTTCTCTTGGACCATTAAAATATGGCGATGAAGATACTAATCCTTTTTTAGGAAAGTCAGCTGCTATGCAGAATCAAACATTTGGTGCAGAAACATCCAACAAAATTGATGCTGAGATCAAAAAAATAATTGATGATTCGTATTCAAAAGCAAAAAAACTTTTAAATGATAATTTAGAAAAGCTTCATGTTATGGCTGATACTCTCTTAAAGTATGAAACCATAGATGCTGATCAAATTGATGACATTATGGCTGGTGCAGAACCCAGGGAACCAAAAGATTGGAACGATGATGATAAGCCTAAAAAAACATCATCTAAGGATTCTTCAATAAAAGGGCCTGCAGAAGAGCTATAATTGAAAAATGAAAATCAAATTTGGTACCGATGGTATACGCGGACCAGTTGAATCAGAGATAACCCCAGAGGTTTGCCTTAAAGTAGGGCATGCAGCAGGCAAAGTTCTTAAAGAAGAGGGTTGGGATACTGTTCTAATAGGAAAAGATACAAGAGTCTCTGGCTATATGCTTGAATCAGCACTTCAGGCTGGTTTTATTGCTTCAGGTGTGAATGTTCGCCTTTTAGGCCCACTGCCTACACCCGGAGTTGCTTATTTAACTAAATCACTTAGAGGTCAGTTCGGTGTTGTTATTAGCGCATCTCATAATGATTTCCATGACAATGGAATCAAAATTTTCTCAGCTGATGGTGTAAAGATTTCAAGAGAGATAGAAAAAAAAATAGAAAAAGTACTTGCAACTGAATTAATGCCAGTACCCACTAGCAAACTTGGTAAAGCCTTAAGGTTTGATGAATCTGGTGATAGATACATTGAATTTTGTAAATCAACAGTCCCATCAGAAGTTTCATTCAGCAGCCTTAGAATTGTAATTGATTGTGCAAATGGGGCCTGCTATAAAGTTACACCCTCAATCTTTAGAGAGCTTGGTGCCGAGGTTATAGAAATGGCTACTAATCCGGATGGGTTTAACATAAATAATAAATGTGGGTCTACGCATCCAGAAGCACTAGCAAAAGAAGTAATTAAGCAGCGTGCTGATTATGGTTTAGCAATGGATGGAGACGGAGACAGGGTTGTCTTGGTAGATTCAAAAGGAAATTTGCTTGATGGCGATGATATTTTATATATTCTTGCTTTTTCTAATCCCAACAGAACCGGAGCATGGTCTGGGATAGTTGGAACTCTAATGACTAATTATGGATTAGAGGATGGACTTAAAAAGCTAGGCTATAAGTTCAAGAGAGCTAATGTTGGAGACAAATATGTCAGCGAAATGCTCTTAGAAGAGGGTTGGCTTTTAGGTGGCGAATCTTCAGGACACATAATTTGTAGAGACCTTGTGAGTACAGGAGATGGAACAATAGCTGCTTTAAAAACAATCTCTTCATTGCTATTGCTAGAAAAGACCCCAACTGAAGTTTTATCAAACTATAAAAAGATACCTCAGGTATTAATCAATGTTCCTCTAGCAAACAAAGATATTATTAATGATTCAAATATCCAAAAGAAAATTAAAGAGATTGAATCTGATTTAACTGTGGGGAGAGTATTAATAAGGCCATCAGGGACAGAAAACTTTATTCGTGTAATGGTCGAATCAGAATCCAAAGAAACTGCTCATAAGTATGCTAGCGATATTAGTAAATTATTTGAATAATGAAAGTTATTGCAAATTGGAAAATGCATGGGTTTAGAGATGATTACTTGCATTGGTATAAAAACTTATCTAAAACCGCAGATGAAAACCTTTTTGATAATTTAGGAATTGCACCTCCTTTTACACTCTTGGATGAATGCAAAATTCATCAATCTAAAATTAAGCTTGGCGCTCAAAACATAAGCCATCTTCCTGAAGGGCCATTTACTGGTGAGATTTCTGCAGCTATGATTAAAGACTCCGGAGCTGATTTTGTAATTTTAGGTCACTCAGAGAGGCGAGAATTACAAACTGAAACAGAAGAAGCTATTAAATCTAAAATTTTAGAGGCATCAAATCACAACATTCATCCTGTTTTATGTATTGGAGAGCCAAAAGAGATATATGTTGGAAAAAAAACTGAGGATTTCTTATATTCTCAGCTTCAAGGATCATTAAATGATTTGAACAATATAAATCTATCTATTGCTTATGAACCTATTTGGGCAATAGGAACTGGAGATGTTGCAAAACCATCTGACATAAATAAAATCCACTCAATTATTAAGGAGATCTGTTCTAGAGAATTTGATGTGAAGTTAGAAAATATTATTTATGGTGGCAGCGTCAATGATCAAAACTCAAAAGAAATCTTTAAGCAAGAACATGTGAATGGAGCTTTAATCGGTGGGGCTTCATTAGATGGCCATTCTTTTGGTAGAATAGTGAACAATTTTTTTGAGATTCATAACGGGTAAAGAAAATGCTTATAACTTTTTTAATGATCACGAACATAATTCTAGCAATCATGTTGATAGTCCTTGTTCTTTTGCAACAAGGTAAGGGTTCAGACTTAGGATCAGCATTTGGTGGCGGCTCTTCAAATAGTTTGTTTGGAGCTGTAGGGCCTTCTAACTTCCTAGGCAAGATAACTACTGTCATTGCAGCACTTTTTTTAGTTATTAGCCTGGGACATGCATATATCTTAAAGCAATCAAATACCGAGGTGCTTTTTGATATTGATGAACTGACCCAAGAAGAAGTTATTCTCGAAGAAGTTCCAACAGAGTGACACCTAAATAAATTTAATTTAAGAATTACTCCTTGTGCTAAAAAAGCATGGTGCCGAAGGCGGGACTTGAACCCGCACGAGCATTAGCTCACTACCCCCTCAAGATAGCGTGTCTACCAAATTCCACCACTTCGGCATGGGCGAAGATTATATCAACAAAAGATTAATTAAGGCTTATATTTCACTCATATAGACCTAAGAATTAGCTTGACCAATCGTACTGCTTTTAATTACACTTCACATTCGCTGCGATGCGGGGTGGAGCAGTCTGGTAGCTCGTCGGGCTCATAACCCGAAGGTCGTTGGTTCAAATCCAGCCCCCGCTACCAGTCCACATTTATAGGAGAATATTAGTGGAGGCCATTTGGCCTTTTTTTGTTTAGAAAGATGAGATTTGATTTTGAAAGCATAGTTGAGCCGTCGGTTATAGCAAACGGATGCGATCTTTGGGGTATTGATTTTATCCATGGAGCAAATACTCCTATTTTGAGAGTTTTTATTGATGCTGTTGGAGGCGCAACTATTGAAGATTGTGAAAAGATTTCAAAAGATTTGAATTATGAGTTGCCACTAGATAACTTTTTTGCAGAACTTGACTATACTTTAGAAGTCTCAACACCTGGTGTTGAGAGAAAAATATATAAGGCGGAACAATTTGATCAATTTGTAGGAGAGAAATTCAGCGTCAAGTTAAAGGCTCCAGTTGAAGGCAAGTTAACTTTCAAGTTGATTTATAAGAAATTTGACAGCAAGTTAATATTTTTGGATCAGGACAACAATGAATACAAGTTTGCGTTTGAAGATATTGATACTTGCAAGTTAATACCAGATTTTGAAAAGATTTTGAGGAAAGAAAATGGATAGTAAAGAAATTTTAGCTGTTGTAGAGGGAGTTTCCAATGAGAAGGGAATTGAAGAATCTATAATTTTTAATGCTCTTGAGGTAGCGATTGCATCTGCATCACAAAGACATTTTCATGAGGATGCTGAGATATCAGTAACCATTGATACTTTGTCTGGAGTTTACACTACATCACGCTCATGGATTGTAGCAAATGAAGATGATCCTGATTTTCATATTGAAACTCATAAAACTTCAGCTGATGCTGGAAAAGAAACCGGTGAATTACATACCGAGGTTGTTAAGAATATTGATTTTGGAAGAATCGAGACACAGGCTGCTCGTCAAATAATGATGCAAAAAGTAAGGGAAGCTGAAAGAGAGAATATTGTTTCTAAATTTAGAGCTCAAGATAACACCCTAATGAATGGAATTGTTAAGAGAGTAACAAGAGATAATATTATTGTTGAAATAAATAACGATGTGGAAGCTATTCTGCCTAGGGATCAATTGTTACCAGGTGAAATATACAAAATCAATGATCGTATCAGAGCAATACTTCAGATAAAGGAAATTGAAGGAAGAGGAGCTCAATTAATGTTGAGTAGGAAATGTCCTGAAATGGTTACTGAGTTATTTAGGATCGAGGTACCTGAAATCAATGAGGATGTCATTGAAATAAGAGGAATTGCTAGAGATGCAGGATCGCGCTCTAAAATTGCTGTTAAAACCAATGATGGACGAATTGATCCAGTGGGCGCCTGCGTTGGAATGAGGGGTTCAAGAGTTCAGTCAGTTTCAGGAGAATTAGCCAACGAAAGGATAGACATAATAATTTTTGAAGATAATCCTGCGCAAATGGTAATTAATGCGCTCTCACCCGCAAAGGTAGAGTCTATTGTGATGGACGAAGACAATAGATCTATGGAGCTTGCTGTAAATGAGGACAACTTAGCACTAGCTATTGGGGCAAGAGGTCAAAACATAAGGCTTGCTTCAAGGTTAGTTGGATGGGAATTAAATATTATTTCTTCTGAGGAGGCTGAAGCAAAAGAAAAAGTTGTTGAGACTGAATTTCAGGCAAAATTGATGGAGTCTCTATCACTCGATGAGGAGACTGCTGAAAAGCTTGTGGAGTTGGGAGTTAAAACTTTTGATGACATAGCCTATATGGATGATAAAGATCTAGAAGATGCAACTGGCTTAGATCATGAAAAAGCTCAAGAGCTAAAAAGCTCTGCTTCTGATGCAGCACTAATTGAAGCTATGGGTGAATTTTCAGCAGAGGAAGATGAACTAGCCTCTCTTACTGGATTAGGGTTTAATGAGGATGATATCGAAATTCTTAAATCCAATAAATTAAAAACCATGGATGACGTTGCTGAGCTTGCTGTTGATGAATTAATTGATATTGTTCCAATGGATGAGAAGAAAGCTGCAGATATTATTATGAAAGCTAGAGAGTCCTGGTTCGAAGAGTAAAATATACCAATGAAAGTAAAAGATTTTGCCAAGGCCCTTAAAACAGAGCCATCTGTTCTTCTTGAGAGGATGCAGTCTGCTGGATTGAGTCATAAATCTGAATCTGATGATATAACTCCAAGTGATAAGCAGGCACTTTTACTTTTTCTAAAAGATCGAAAATCAGGTCCTAAAAAGGTTGTTACCACTTCAGATGGAGATATAAAAGCAAAACCAAAGCCCTCTACAACAAAAAAAACTTCCTCCGGTAAAAGCTTTACTGACAATATTGAAGCTAAGCGAAAAGCTGCAGCAGAACAACTCAAAGAGCAGCAAAAGAAAAGAGAAGACCAGATCAAAGAAGCCATTAGGCTCAAGCAAGAACAAGCCAAAGCTTCTAAAAAACCTGTTCCAGGAACACCACAAAAACCCTCTAAACCTGTTGATGTAAAGGATCAATTATCTAAGGCAGCAAATGAATATGCTAGAAAAGAATCTTCTTTTTCTAAAGACAGCTCACATCAGTTTGAAAAGCCTGATGAGTTCATTAAAAAAGACATTGAAATATCAAGCACGATCCTGGTTGGTGAACTAGCTAAATTAATGTCAATTAAGGGAGGAGAAGTTGTCAAGGAGTTAATGTCTTTAGGTGTAATGGCAACTATAAATGACTCTATTGACCAAGAAACAGCTATTCTTGTTACTGAAGAAATTGGTCACAATGGTTTGCCGGTAGCAGATGAATCAGTCGAGGATCAGATTATTGGTCAAATTGAATATTCTGATGATCAGTCATCAAGATCACCGGTAGTAACTGTTATGGGTCACGTTGATCATGGAAAAACATCTCTTCTTGATTACATTCGTAAGTCTAAAGTCGCTGACGGGGAGGCTGGGGGAATTACTCAGCATATAGGAGCATATGAAGTTGAATTAAAAGATTCAAAAATAACTTTTATTGATACTCCAGGTCACGCAGCTTTCAGTCAAATGAGAGCAAGAGGTGCAAATACTACTGATGTAGTGATTTTAGTTGTTGCAGCAAATGATAGCGTAATGCCACAGACTGAGGAGGCGATTAATCATGCCAAAGCAGCTGAAGTTTCAATTGTGGTTGCAATAAATAAGATTGATTTGCAAGATGCAGATGCTGAAAAAGTAAAGGGAGACCTAGCTGCTAAAGATTTAGTCCCAGAAGATTGGGGAGGGAATGTACAAATGATTCCTGTTTCAGCTCAAACTGGAGAAGGAATAGATAAATTACTTGAGGCAGTGGCCTTGGAATCTGAATTGCTTGAATTGAAAGCGCATCATACTGGTCCAGCACAAGGCGTTATTTTAGAGTCAGAGCTTGATAAATTTAAGGGCGCAGTTGCTACTTTGCTGATTCAAAATGGAACATTAGAGGTTGGAGATATTATCGTTTCTGGAATGTCTTTCGGAAAAGTTAAAAATATTTCATCATCAAGCACTTCAAAACTTAAGAATGCCGGCCCGTCAGATGCCATTGAGGTTTTAGGACTTAATTCGGCACCTGATGCTGGTGAATCCTTTCAGGTTGTAAAGTCTGAAAAAGAAGCAAGAGAAATAGCTCAATTTAGGGAATCCTCAATTAAAGATAAAAAAGTCTTGAAACAACGTGATGAAAATCTTGGTAACTTATTTGAAAATATGGGCTCAGCGTCTAAAAAGATTCTTAACGTTATTTTAAAAGCAGATGTTGCCGGCACTTCTGAGGCTATCAGTGCAGCGTTGCAGGATGCAGGAAATGATGAAGCATCTATAAAAATTGTATCCACTGGAGTTGGTGGTATTTCTGAATCAGATGTGAATTTAGCATTAGCGACTGAATCGATATTGTTAGGTTTTAATGTCAGGGCTGATAATGCTGCAAAAAAACTTGTTGAAGAGAATGATATCAGTCTCAGCTATCACAGTATTATTTATGAACTAATTGATGATGCTAAGGCTCGATTAACTGGCATGCTTGATCCAATCATAAAAGAAGAAATTGTTGGGAATGCTGAAGTTCTTGAAGTATTTAACTCGCCAAAATTTGGTCAAGTTGCAGGATGTATGGTTGTTGAGGGCTCAATCTTTAGGAATAAACCTGTAAGGGTCCTCCGAGACGATGTGGTAATTCACCAAGGAGAATTAGATTCTTTGAGGAGATTTAAAGATGATGTTGGCGAAGTTAAAAATGGCACTGAGTGTGGTATAGGCATTAGAAACTATAAAGACATCAAACCTGGAGATAAGATTGAGGTTTACGATAGAAAAGAAGAGGCTCAATCTCTTTAAATAAATGACTTCAAACAGAATTCTTCAGCTTGAAGATTTACTAAAACGAGAAATCTCTAAAATCATTTTGACTAAAGTAAAGGATGAGCGATTTAAAAGTTTCAATATCATTGATGTCAAAGCAGCTTTGGATCTGTCTTCTGCAAAAGTATATTTTTCAATCATAAATGGCAATGAGAGTGATGTTCCAGAAATCAAATTTCTTGAAAAATTTTCTTCCATGATTCGAAGCCAAGTTGCCTCAGAAGTAGTTCTAAAAAAGGTCCCAAAACTCAAATTTATTTATGACAACACCCTTTATGAAGCTAATTCAATTGATGATTTATTAAAATCTTTAAATGAATAGTGGAATTTTACTAATAGATAAACCAATTGGGTATTCATCCAATCAAGTACTTCAAAAGGTAAAAAAGAAATTATCTCTCAAGAAAGTTGGACATTTTGGAACACTCGATCCGTTTGCAGATGGACTACTCATTTTAGGAATAGGAAAGGGAACAAAGCTATCAAATATTTTTCTTAATGAAGACAAAGCATATGTTGCAGAGATATTCTTGGGAGAAGAAAAAGATACAGATGATCTTGAGGGAGATACTACCTTTAAATCCTCTCAGGCTGTAAGTTATGAAAATGTTATTTCCGTTCTAAAGAATTTTGAAGGACAAATAGAGCAGGTTCCCCCAAAGTACTCAGCTTTAAAGCATAATGGAAAGCCACTATATGATTACGCCAGAGAGGGCAATCCAATAACTAAACCAGCCAGGAAAGTATCAATCCATGAACTAAAAGTTATCGAATTCAATTTCCCAAAACTTAAGCTAGAAATTTCTTGCTCCAAGGGAACTTATATAAGGGCAATAGCTAGAGACTTAGGTAGGAAGCTTGGCATAGGAGGTTATTTACAATCACTAAGGCGATTAAAGCAGGGCTCATTTGATATTTCTAATGCCAAATCAATAGATTCTCTTTGTGAAGAAAATATAATTAGTATTGAAGATTGCACAAAAATCTTTGATGATATTTCTATTAGTGATAATGAGTATGTTGATCTAAAAAATTATGGAAAAACTAGATCAGAATTAAAAAAGTTAGGATATTTTAGAGGTTACAATAATAAAAATTTCGTTGGTATTCTTTCATATTCAAAGGATCATTTAGTCAAAGAAATTCTTGTTTAATTGTGCAATTAGTACTAAGCTACCCGCACTCTAGGCTTTAGGTATGCAAGGCTTAGATAACACATAGGTATACCCAAGGAGATAAAATGGCATTAGCTAAGGAAGTAAAGCAGAAAATACTTGAAAAGTTCAAGACCGCTGATAACGATACTGGATCACCAGAAGTTCAAATAGCTTTATTAACCGAGAACATTAATAAGCTGCAAGCTCACTTTAAGGAGCATAAAAAAGATCATCACTCTAGAACTGGCCTAATTAGAATGGTTAATTTGCGTAGAAAGTTATTGGCATATTTAAAGAAGAAAGACGGTGATAGGCACCAAGAAATAATTAAATCCCTTAATTTGAGAGGGTAAATAAGGAATAAAGTGAATAAATTAAATTTTGATATAAATACGGTTGAATTTGAGTACGGTAATAGAAAATATAAGATTGAAACTGGAAAAGTGGCCAGACAGGCTACCGCTAGTGTAATGGTATCCTCGGGTGACTTGTCTGTCCTAACTACAGTAGTTGCACAAAAAGATAATGATCCTTTAAAAGATTTTTTTCCTCTTGCAGTTTTTTATCAAGAAAAGTTTTACGCAGCTGGCAGAATCCCTGGAGGTTTTTTTAAGAGAGAAGGTAGACCAACCGAAAACGAAACTCTTGTTTCGCGTCTAATAGATAGGCCTATTAGACCTCTTTTCCCGTCTTCATTTACCAATGAAGTTCAGGTGATATGTACAGTAATGTCAGCTGATAAAGATCAAAACCCAGATATTGCTTCAATGATCGGCGCTAGTGCTGCTTTAAGTATTTCTGGCATCCCTTTTCAAGGGCCAATCGGGGCTGCCCGAGTAGGTTTTATAGATGACAGCTTTGTTATTAATCCTTCAAACGAACAACTTAAAGGCTCTTACCTTGATATGGTAGTAGCCGGAACTAAGGATGCTGTTCTGATGGTTGAATCTGAGGCAAAAGAGCTTGATGAAGACTTAATGTTAGGTGCAGTTTTGTTTGGCCATCAAGAGATGCAGAAAGTGGTGGATGCGTGTAATGAATTAAAGTCCAAAGTTAATCCTAATATATGGGAAGTTGAAGAAGTTCCAACAATTAAGGAATACGAGAGTCAAATCTCAAGTAATTTCCTTGATGAGATTGAAAATGCTTTTAAAATAGCTAACAAATCATCTAGAGGTGAAGCAATCAACTCTGTCAGAGAAAAAATTAAATCCTCTAATGAAGATCTTAACGAATTAGAGCAAGCTCGATTAATGACGGCCTTTAAAAATGTTGAGAAAGCAGTTGTCAGAAAATCAATTCTTTCTAATCAACCAAGAATTGATGGTCGTGATCTTGATACAGTAAGACCAATTGAGGTCGAAACTTCTTTTCTGCAAAAAACACATGGATCTTCATTGTTTACACGTGGTGAAACTCAAGCAATAGTTGCTGCAACATTGGGCAGCACAAAAGATGCTCAAAGAATTGAGAATCTTTCAGGTGAAAGCACTGATGCTTTAATGCTTCATTACAATTTCCCAGGCTACAGTGTCGGTGAAATTAGCTTTCCAGGTGGTCCAAAGAGAAGAGAAATTGGACACGGCAATTTAGCAAAAAGAGCTATTAAAGCAGTTTTACCTGATCTAGATTCTTTCGGGTATACATTACGAGTTGTTTCTGAAATTACAGAATCAAATGGATCAAGCTCAATGGCAACTGTTTGTGGAACCTCTTTGTCACTGATGGATGCAGGTGTACCCATAACAAATGCTGTCGCAGGTGTTGCAATGGGTCTTATTAAAGAAGGTGATGATTTTGCTGTTCTAACAGATATTCTTGGTGATGAAGATCACCTTGGTGATATGGATTTTAAGGTTGCAGGGACTGCAGATGGAGTAACCGCGTTGCAAATGGATATTAAAATTGAAGGTATAAATGAGCAGATCATGGATGCTGCACTGGAGAAAGCAAAAGCTGCCAGAATGCACATTCTTGATGTTATGAATGAAGTAATAGATAAGCCTAGAGAAGTCTCTGATAATGCCCCTGCGATGAAGAAATTCACTGTCCACCAAGATAAAATTAAAGAAATTATTGGTAAAGGTGGTGCTGTTATCAAGAATATACAACAAGAATCAGGTGCATCAGTTGACATAAACGATGATGGAGTAGTTACTGTTTTTGGTGAAAATCAATCTGTGATGCAAGCTGCTTTGAGCATGATTGAAACAATTATTGAAGACCCTGAAGTTAATAAAATTTATGAAGGAAAAGTAGTAAAAATTGTTGATTTCGGTGCTTTTGTTAACATCTTACCTGGCAAGGATGGGTTGCTTCATATATCTGAAATATCAGAAGAAAGAACCGAAAATGTTTCTGATGTTCTATCAGAAGGTGACTCTATTAAGGTCAAGTTAATAGGGTTTGATAGAGGCAAACTTAAACTCTCTGCAAAAGCAGTGGATAAAGAATAGTCATATTTGTCAAGTTTTTTGAATTTTCTTATTTAATTTATTTGTTCTGCACAAATTTCTATGGTTTTATATAGCTATCCAAGCAACTACCATAGGGGGAAATTATGGATAAAGCATTCGGAATGATTAAGGACCTGGTCGGTGACTTAACTGCTATTTTAGTAGGTGTTATTGGTCTAGGTGTTGTAGCAGGAATTGTGTTTGGCGACACATTCTTTTTTGGTGAAGTTCTAGATAACTTGCTCGGTGTTGTGCAAACACTTGGTGATAATGGGTTAGTAGGACTGCTAGTTGCTGCACTCCTTATGATGCTTCTTAAGTAATCTAACTTAAGTATATACTTAAGCATCTGATAGGGATTTTCCCTATTAGATGCTTTTATTAGTTATGTTTAAGATAAAAAAGCTCAAACTTTCACTTAAATCAATTAGAAAATTTTTCAGAAGATTAACCGATGTGTTAATCCCCATAGTAGCGGTCTCTTTATTATTAGGCGTAATCTTTGGGATTGATGCACCATTTGTTGGAAATGTATATACAAACGTTGCAGAAATTATTGGCCTGATTGGACAAGATGGCCTTCTAGCTTTAATTTCAATAATTATAATACTAGCTTATTTAAAGAAAAAATAGCTGGTGGCTATGGGTGGAATTGAACCACCGACCCCGGCGTTATGAGTGCCGTGCTCTAACCGACTGAGCTACATAGCCTTGATGAGCAATGATATCTATATCAAATTCCATGTCAAACATTAAATTTAAATAAGATTACATCACCGTCTTTAACAATATAATCCTTGCCCTCAAGCCTTAAAGTTCCTTCTTGGCGCGCGCCATGATTTCCAGAATATTCAATAAAGTGATCGTATGAAACCACTTCAGCTTTAATAAATCCCTTCTCAAAATCTGTATGAATTACACCAGCAGCTTGCGGAGCCAAAGATCCTTTCTTGATAGTCCAAGCCCTTGACTCTTTTGGCCCACTTGTAAAGTAAGTTTGTAAGCCAAGTATTTCAAAGCCAGCTCTGACTATTGAATTTAGTGCAGGCTCACTCAATCCTAAGAGATTTAAGTATTCTTTACGTTCCTCTTGATCAAGAGTCGCTATTTCATATTCCTGCTCAACTACAACAGGAATAAACTGAACAGAATTCTTATCACACCATTGGTGAATTTCAGTTTGATGATTTAGGTTTTCATCTTCTGAGATATTTCCTACAACAAAAAATGGTTTAGATGTCAGGAGATTAAAGGTTGAAATAATCTCATTATCTTCATCTGAATATAGACTTAGATTTATGTTATTAGTATCAGATATTTCCTCAATGACCCTCTCAATTATTTGAATCTCTTTTTTAATGAGTTCGTCATTCGATTTAATTAATTTCTTATTTTTTTCTTCTCTGTTATTGAGTGTTTGTATGTCAGCAAGGGCTAGTTCTGTGAGTATCACCTCTAGATCATCGAGAGGGCTAATTTTCCCATTCACATGAGTAATATTTTCATTTTCGAAACATCTAACTACATGGGCAATCGCGTTTACTTCTCTAATATTGGCCAGAAAAGCATTCCCGAGACCTTCTCCTTGTGATGCTCCTTTTACCAGCCCTGCAATATCAACAAATGTAGTTGAGGCATAAATTAACCGCTCAGATTGTGAAATTTTATGTATTCTATCTAGCCTGTCATCAGGAACATTAACTATTCCAATATTTGGTTCAATAGTGCAGAAGGGAAAATTTTCAGCAGCAATAGCGGATTCTGTTAATGCATTAAAAAGTGTTGATTTACCAACATTTGGCAGGCCAACGATTCCACATTTGAATCCCATAATTAATACTTAGTTTGTGTTAATTTCTTTTTGAAATTCATCTATACCATGTTCAATAAGGACAGGAATCATATTTTTGATTGTTTTATATGCCTTCTTGATTGAGCTTTTTTCAAATGGCTTGAACTTGCTAAGAACCCACTTTGTTACATCATCTTTTGATCCTGGGTGAGAAATTCCTATTCTTAATCTATAAAAATTTGATCCTATTAAGTGAATAATATCTCTCATGCCATTATGTCCTCCATGACCACCTCCAAACTTAAATTTCAACTTTCCAGTTTCTAAGTCAAGGTCATCGTAAATTACAACTAACTGTTCAGGTTTTATTTTATGTTTTTTTAATATCTTTAGAGCTGTTTTTCCAGACTCATTCACGTAAGATTCACTTGCATACCATTGAAATATTCCATTATGAGATTCAAAGGATGAAGCAAGTGTATTTTTATTTGTGGATATAGGTGCTTTAAGATCCTTAGCGAGACTTAAAATATAGTCTTTGCCAACATTATGGCGTTGAAGATCATATTTTGAACCAGGATTTCCTAAGCCCAGAAAAAAGATTTTTTGATTTTGTACCAATTATTCAGTTGATGTTTCTTGAGCAGAATCTTCGCCTTCAGCTGACGCATCTTCTGATGCTGAGTCAGTTTCATAAGTTGTAGCATCTTCACCTTCAGCCTCATCTTCAATGATAGGCTCTTCTTCAACAATTTCCTTAGGCGTAATTACATTAACAACCATTTGATCATTACTTTCATCTAGATTTGGTATTTCAACTCCTTCACCCAAGGAAAGCTCGGTAAGCCTTATTGACTCATTGAGTTTAAGTTCTAAAACATCAACATCAATGGATTCAGGAATATTTGAGGCCAAGCAAGAGATTTCTATCTCTCTAATTGCTTTTGTTAACGCACCACCTTCCATTTTGACACCATGGCACTCTTCTTCATTAATGAATTTAACCGGTACAGTAACCTTAAGTTTGGTTTTGCTTGATACTCTTTGAAAGTCAGCGTGCAACAGCTTGCCTTTTTCAGGCTCTCTTTGAAGCTCTTTTAAAACAACCTTCACCTCGTTACCATCAAGGACAATTTTAAGAACCTGTGTGAAAAAGAGTTCTGATTCACAAGCTTTCGTGATTTCATTTAAAGGGACTTTGATATTTTTTGTATCTTCATTATTCCCGTATATAACGGCAGGAACCATTGAATCTTCTCTTCTAATTTCTCTGTTTTTATTGGTTCCAGTTCTTAATCGTGCATCTGCATTTAAAATAATCTCGTTATTCATTTTCTTTCCTGTTATAGGAAGAGTGCGCTCAGCGACTCCTCATTATTCAATCTTCTAATGCACTCAGCAATAGTGGGTGCAAGAGAAATGACGCGTATTTTACTGCATTTTTCTGCTTCTTGCGAAAGAGGAATGGAATTTGTTACAACTAATTCATCAATTGATGAATCATTGATTCTCTCAATTGCAGGACCGGAAAGTACAGGATGAGTAATATACGCTTTAACCTTTGATGCTCCAGCATCTTTTAAGGCCTGTGCTGCATTACACAAGGTACCAGCAGTATCAATAATATCATCAGGCACAATGCAAGTTTTTCCCTTAACATCACCAATAATATTCATTACTTCTGATTCATTAGCAGCCGCTCTTCGTTTATCAATAATTGCAAGGTCGGATTCATCTAGAAATTTTGCAAGAGCACGAGATCTAACTACTCCACCAACATCTGGAGAAACAACAATTAATTTTTCATTTGCGCTAGGATTTCTCTTGATATCATTAACCATAATCTTGGTTGCGTAAACATTATCTGCGGGCATATCAAAGAATCCTTGAATGGTTTCTGAATGAAGATCTACTGTGAGTACTCTTTGAATTCCAGCTTGATTGAGCATATCTGCTACTACTTTTGCACTGATTGGTACTCTTGCTGATCTAACTCTCCTGTCCTGTCTTGCGTAACCAAAATAGGGGATGATCGCAGTAATTCTAGAAGCAGAAGACCTCTTTAATGCATCAGCCAATAGCATTAACTCCATTATGTTTACATTAGACGGCTGACAAGTTGATTGAATTATAAATGTTTCATGCCCTCTAACATTTTCAAGTAACTCAACTCTTATTTCGCCATCTGAAAATTTGCTGACCTCGACTTTACCAAGATCTTGTCCCAATATAGATGCAACTTCTGATGCAAGAGCTGGAGTCGCATTGCCTGAAAAAATATCTAAACTAGATTTACTAAACATTTTAATTGGCTGGGGTGGTAGGATTCGAACCTACGCATGACGGGATCAAAACCCGTTGCCTTACCGCTTGGCCACACCCCATTAGTTATCATTAATAGGTGAGTATTGTAATGGTTCAACATTAAAGAATCTCCAATTATTTGGAATTTTTTTTACTAATTCACTAATTTCAAGGTCATTTTTGTAGAAACAGAAGTGCGAAGAACCTGTTCCAGTAATAGTGAATTCTAAATTAAACTCTTCTTCCAACTGACTAAAAAAATCACTTATCACAGGGAATTTTTTATTAAAAATAGCCTGGAAATCATTATGTTTGGCATAAATCTTTTTATCAACTTGAATTTTTCTCTGGGCTTTAAGCTCATCAAACATCTCTTTCGTTGAAACATGAATATTTGGGTATATCAGAAGTATTTTTGAATTTATCGAATTGCATGGTGACAATATTTCTCCAAACCCAGACACATTAGCATTCTTGCCATTGATGAAGAATGGAATATCAGCACCTAGCTCTGCACCAAGCTGGGTTAATTTGATATGGGATAAGTTTAATTTAAATAAATTATTTAAGCCTACCATCGTTGAAGCAGCATTTGAGCTACCACCACCTAATCCTGCGCCCATGGGAATGTTTTTTATAACAGTAATTTCACAACTCAAGTCTTTACCAACAGCTTCTTGAAGCTTAAAGAATGCATCCAGAATAATATTTTTATTCAAAAAGCTTTTATTTCTAATATTTGATTTAAGAGAAATATTTTTATTGTTCGTTTTTTTAATGGTGATTTCGTCAAATAGGTTTATTAGCTGAAATCTTGATTCTATATTATGAAAGCCATCAGACCTTTTTTTACCAACTCTAAGGAAAAGATTAATTTTCGCAGGTGAAAAAGTTGAATTATAGAGAGACATTTCTTAGAAATCCGTTCACTTCAAAATTCAATGTTGAAATTTTAAACGTTATTTTCCCCGCATCATATTTGCAAGTATAGCCACCAGTCATAACTAATTTTTTATGAATCAAGCAACTCCTTGTATTTGAAATAATATTCATTTTATCTAATTCAATAAGTACATCTTGCTCTAAGTAATTAAAAAAGTTTTCCTGAAAAATAAAATTTTCATTAAATTTAATATCATATTCATAAAGGGACCCAATTAATGGCCTATAAAGTTGTATAATAAATACATTATTTGTGTACTTTATGAGCATATTTGATCTTAATATCTCTTTGTTATAGCTAATCTCAACTTTACCTTGATAATTTATATATTTGTCAGCATCAAATGTTGCACATGAAGAAAGCAAAAAAATAATAAAAATTGTTAAATATTGAAAAATGGAACTAAAGCTATTTGGAATTAGCCATAAAACTGCAAATTTAGAGATGCGGGAATCTTTTGTCATAAATGATGACCATTATAATTATATGCAGAATCTTTTAGAAACAAAGTTTGCCGGTGAAATAGATAGTATCTTTGTTTTATCAACGTGCAATCGAACTGAGGTTTATTCTTATTGCAGAGATGAGGATTCCCATCAGCAATTTTTTCAATCAATTTATAAATTTTTAAGCTGTGAGTTAGATATAACTAAACACTTTTATCAATTTTCTGGAATAGCAGCATTTAAGCATATGTGTTCAGTGGCATCAGGTATTGAGTCAAGAATAATAGGTGAGAAAGAAATATTTGGTCAATTCAAAAAAGCCAATGAGCTTTTCTTAAATATCGGCCTCAATAAACGTATGTTATCAATGTACACGGATGCAGCAATCAAGATTGCTAAACAAGTAAGGTCAAACACAAAAATTGATCATAATCCTGTATCTGTTTCTTCATTGGTATTAAATGTTTTCGCTGAAATCTTCGAAAATCCTTTGGATCAAAACATAATTACAATTGGAGCGGGTGAGGTTGCTTCAGGAGTTTTGAACTCTTTAGTAAATGCAGGATTCCAAAATCTAACATTTGCAAATAGAACTCCTAAAAAAATTAGCCTTGGAAAGAATATAAGTCTTTCGTCTAGACCTCTAAACAAGCTTGACCAATTATTATTAGGACAAGATATCATCATTTCATCAATTTCTACCGATTTACCATTTATCGGCAAGGGATTGATCGAAAAAATTTGCGCTTATAGAAAGAATAAACCACTTGTTATTATTGATCTTGGAGTACCTAGGAATGCAGAGTCTTCGATTAAAAATATTGAGCAAGTTTATCTTTTCTCACTGGAAGACATTGAGTCTTTTAGTAACGAAAATTTAAGAACTAGAGAGTCTGAAGCTAAAAAAGCAAAAGCACTTATTAATGACTTATGTTCTTTAAATGATGAGGGGCTAAAGGAAAAAGTTTCACGTAAAGAACTTTACTCAGCTCTTACAAAATTAATTCAAGGTGCAACTGAGGATTTCAAAACCAAACTTTTAAATTCTAATGATCCCATCAAAGCACTTAATGAAATCAATGATGCAGAAATAAAATTACCAAAAAACATAAATGATATTGAAAGCTATGCACTTAGATCTATGATTAGGGAGATCATCGATGTTGCCTGAGTCTGTGTTAAATAAGCTTAACTCTTTGGTATTGAGAAAAAAGGATCTTGAAGATCAGTTATCCAGTGAAGGGGCTACCGAAGATATTTCAAAATTTACTTCACTCAATAAAGAATACTCTGAAATCACACCAGTAGTTGAATTGTATGGAAATTATAATCATTCTCTTCAATCCATTAATGAATCAAAAGAAATGCTTGATCTTGAGGATAAAGAGATTATTGAACTAGCAAAACAAGAAATCGAAGAACTAGAATCAAGCATTGAGATAATTGAAAAAGATCTCAAGTTGTTGTTACTTCCAAAAGATAACGCTGATGATGGTGCCGCATACCTAGAGATTAGAGCTGGAGCAGGCGGTGACGAGGCTGCAATTTTTGCATCTGATTTATTGCGTCTTTACTCAAGGTTTTGTGAAAGGGAAGGCTGGAAATTTGAGCTTATGACTAATAAAGTTTCTGAACCAGCAGGCACAAAAGAAGCTGTTATGAAGATAGATGGAGATGGAGTTTATAAATACTTAAAGTTCGAGTCAGGAGTTCATCGGGTTCAAAGAGTCCCAGAAACGGAATCACAGGGTAGGATTCATACTTCAACAGTAACTGTTGCCGTTTTACCAGTAGCAGATGAAGTTGAAGAAGTAGAAATTGATAAAAATGACCTTAGAGTTGATACATTTAGAGCTTCAGGTGCTGGAGGCCAACACGTTAATAAGACTGACTCCGCTATAAGGTTGACGCATCTTCCTAGTGGTCTCGTTGTTGAGTGCCAAGATGACAGATCACAGCATAAGAATAAAGCTAAAGCTATGACACTTTTATCCAGTAAATTAAAAGCTATGGAGGAGGAGCAGCAGGTTCAAAGCATTGCAGATGAACGCAAGATTCTTGTTGGCACAGGTGATAGAAGTGAAAAGATTAGAACCTACAATTTCCCACAAGGCAGAATCACGGATCACAGAATTAAATTAACTCAACACAACCTCGATCAGGTCATGGATGGAGACATCAAAGATATCTCGAGCGCTTTATTAACAGAGCATCAACTAGCCCAATTAGCAGATTTAGAAACAGATGGAAGCCAACAATAATAAAGAGTTAATTTTTAAAAAGTGTCAGGCTTATAAGAAAGATTTCCCCGAAATACAAAAAGACTTAAACATCTTTTTGAATTTCAAAGCCATTCTTAAATATCCAATTGAGTCTCCAATTGATCAAATGATTGATAATGAATCTAAGTTATTTATCGATGACATTTTCTTCAGAAATTATCTTAAAGAAATGCCTGTGGATTATATTTTAGGCAAGACCAATTTTTATGGTATCGAATTCAATGTTAATTATGACGTTTTGATTCCAAGACCTGAGACTGAGCTAATTATTGACTATCTTATAGAGAATATTCGCTCAAAAAGCATTATCGTCGATGCAGGGACAGGCTCAGGTTGTCTTGGAATAACCGCAGCAAAAAAGTTTCCTTCTTCAAAAGTGTTCGGTATTGATATATCGTTTAGTGCATTAAAAATAGCACAACAAAATCAGTTAGAGTTGGATTGCAAAAACTTATATTTAATCCAATCGGATTGGCTTAAATGTTTTCAAGGAAATTCTATTGATATTATTTTGGCTAATCCTCCTTATCTTAGATCATCAGATCCTCACCTAAATTCTTTGCAATGGGAGCCCAAAAATGCCCTTGTATCAGGAGATACCGGAATTGAGTGTTTTGAAGAAATATTTTTACAGTCTAAGTCATTATTAAAAAAGGAAGGTTTTTTAGTTGTTGAGCATGGATATAATCAGCATAGAGACTTAGTTGATCTTGCAAATAACGTTAACTTAAGGGTTATTGATAGCATTATTGATTATCAAAAAATACCTAGATGCTTAGTGTTAGGGACCTAAATCAGAATGAACTTCTGGGAAACTGCAACTCTGCTAAGTGATTTTAATGAAACTTTAGTTGACGAACTTAATTCAAAAAAAATACTTTTAATTGGAGCTGGCGGATTGGCTCATCCCTTAGTAACCTCATTATGTGGTTCAGGATTAACAACTTTTGATATTGCCGATGGAGATGTAATCGAATACAAAAACCTTCATCGGCAGTTCTTATTTAATGAAAAATGTATTGGTCAAGGTAAAGCCAGAGTTTTGAAGTCTAAGTTAAAAGATCACTACCCTCAAACTAACATTTCGGTTATTGAAAAATTTCTAGAAGAAAAAGATCTATTTGAACAAATACCAAATTATGATTTGATAATTGACTGTTCTGATAACTTTAAAACCAGATATAACATTAATGAGGTCTGTGTTGAAAAGAATATACCTTTAGTCATGGGTCTAGCATCAGGAGTAAAAGGTCACGCTGCAGCATTCCTAAATTATGCCAACAGCCCCTGTTACGAATGTATTTTTCCAAGGAACACAAATATTAGTGAGGATTCATGTGATGAGGTAGGAATTCTTACTCCAGTGTTGTCATATGTAAGTTCAATGGTTGCAATGATGACTATAAGAATAATCTTGGATCAATTCACAAAGGAAAATTTCTTATATAGGATAGATGGAATGACTTTAAAAACTAATCAAACGCTCATTAATAAAGATAAAGAGTGTTTTGTATGTAAAAAATAATGCTTACAGGGTACATAGAAGGTTACTACGGTTCTTTGCTAGATTGGAATCAAAGGCTAAAAATTCTTGAATCTTTATCGGCCTTGAATCTCAACTCATATTTTTACTGTCCAAAAGAAGATCCATTTCATAGACTGGAATGGGCAGAAGATTATTCTGATGAGTATCTATTGAATTTGGGTTCATTTTTTGAATCTGCAAAATCTTCAA
>MDTB01140452.1_pt1 | contig 27817 bp, 26 predicted proteins | sample 811161 | NCBI WGS metagenome assembly MDTB01 (sample SAMN05326650, study PRJNA326480) | marine metagenome | isolation source: seawater | place: Mediterranean Sea | collected 2009
AGCCAGCCGAGGAAGAAGCCCCAGCGGAAGAGCCAGCCGAGGAAGAAGCCCCAGCGGAAGAGCCAGCCGAGGAAGAAGCCCCAGCGGAAGAGGCTTCTGAAGACGACGCTGAGGCCGACAAAGACTAGTGTCTACACAATGTTCGGAAAGCCGGCGTAAGCCGGCTTTTTTGTTTAAGCGTATGTGCTATCAGATGCCCATGAAAACGACAGACTTTCATTTTGACCTGCCAGCCCATCTTATAGCGCAAGAGCCGCTTGCCGAGCGCAGTGCATCGCGCTTGCTTTGTCTTGATGGTCCTACCGGCGAGATAGCGCACTCTCAGTTTGTCAGCTTGCTGGAGCAGCTCAACGATGCTGACTTGCTCGTCTTCAACAACACGAAAGTTATGTCTGCACGGCTCTTCGGACAGAAGCAAACCGGTGGCAGGGTTGAAATACTGCTGGAGCGACTGCACAGCGACGGTACGGCTACAGCGCAAATCAGAGCGAGCAAGAGTCCAAAAGAGGGGTCATTGATTTTCATTACGGCTGATGACAGCAGCGATATTTCTCAGTTGAGCCTGAGAGTGCTTGGACGAGAGAGGTCTTTCTTTCGTCTGGCGCCAGAGACTGGCACTTTAGAAGAGATGATGCGTCAGTTTGGCCACATCCCTTTACCCCCCTACATCGATCGAGCCGATACGCTCGACGATCGAGATCGCTATCAAACGGTTTATGCCTCGCGCGAGGGCGCCGTTGCTGCGCCAACTGCAGGGCTGCACTTTGATGAGGCGATGCTGGCAGACCTGGCTTCGAAAGGCATTGAGCGAGCCTTCGTGACGCTCCATGTGGGGGCGGGTACGTTTCAGCCAGTTCGAGCCGATATTATTCAGGATCACAAGATGCACAGTGAGTGGATAGAGGTCGATCAGGACTGCATTGACGCTATTGAGCGTTGTCGAGCAATAGGTGGCCGGGTAGTTGCGGTGGGCACCACTGCGGTTCGCTCACTCGAAACCGCGGCTCAGTTGGGACAGCTTCGATCAACTGGAGTGCCCGACCCGTTTGCTGGTGACAGCGATATCTTTTTGTACCCGGGTTCCGAGTTTCAGGTGGTCGATGCGATGATTACTAACTTTCATTTGCCCGAGAGTACATTGATCATGCTGGTAGCCGCGTTTGCAGGTTATAAAGAGACGATGGATGCCTATCGAGAAGCAGTGGCCAAGGCCTATCGGTTTTTCAGTTACGGGGACGCCATGTTCGTCACCCGCAATGCTCGGAACTTACGGTGAAATTTAACCTAAAGAAGCAAGTTGGGAAGGCGCGGCGCGGCGCGATGGTCTTTGATCGAGGTGTGGTCGAGACACCCGCGTTCATGCCAGTAGGCACCTACGGTACGGTCAAAGGTATGACCCCCCAAGATGTTCGTGCAACTGGTGCGCAGATTCTGTTGGGTAATACATTCCACCTATGGCTTCGACCCGGTACCGAGATTATTGAGGATCACGGGGACCTCCATGACTTTATGGGTTGGTCGGGTCCTATCCTCACGGACTCCGGCGGTTTTCAGGTGTTTAGCTTGGGGGACGTGCGACAGGTAGCCGAGGAAGGTGTCACATTCAAATCTCCCGTGAACGGTGATCGTGTCTTCCTAGACCCCGAGACATCAATGGCTATTCAACGAGCACTGGGCAGCGACATTGTCATGATCTTTGATGAATGTACGCCGTATCCTGCCACCGAGTCTGAGGCAAGAGAGTCAATGGAGCTTTCTCTGCGGTGGGCAAAGCGCAGCAAGGACGCATATCAGGGCAATACAGCCGCTCTCTTCGGTATCGTCCAGGGCGGTATGTATAAACATCTGCGAGAGGAGTCATTGCAGGGGCTGACTGATATCGGTTTCGACGGTTACGCTTTGGGTGGACTGTCGGTGGGCGAACCCAAAGAGGATATGATTCTGGTATTGGATGAAGTGGCCTATCAACTGCCTGTCAATCGACCACGGTATCTGATGGGAGTCGGTACGCCCACTGATCTGTTGGAGGCTGTGAAACGAGGGGTTGATATGTTTGATTGTGTGATGCCCACCCGAAACGCGCGCAATGGTCATCTGTTTACCAGCAAAGGTGTCATCAAACTTCGGAACGCACGGCACAAGACATCGACTCGACCGCTCGATGAAGACTGCAGCTGCTACACCTGCAAGAATTTTTCGCGTGCTTATCTCCATCATCTTGATCGCTGTAACGAGATCTTGGGCTCACAGCTCTGTACGATTCACAACCTCACCTACTACCAAAACCACATGGCGGGGATTCGCCAAGCCATAGAAGACGAGACGCTCGATGACTTTTCAGCGCGGTTTTATGAACAACAGGCGGCGGGGGATCGGCATGACTGACTCAACCCAGTCAGTACCTGAGTCACCCTGCGTATCCATCTGCGCTCTGGATTCTAATGACGTTTGCATGGGGTGTTTTCGAACAGGCGACGAGATTGTCGATTGGTTCACCGCTGATCCCGAGCGCAAGCGAGAGATCTTACGAGCCAGCACTAAGCGCCGCGAAGCGAGTGATTCGCTGTTTTAAAATCAGTCTGCTGGAATAGGGGTGACTCTCACACCAACAATGGTATTCCCCTCAACCTCAAGAACATCGAGCTGGTAATCGCCAACGCGAACTGACGCCGGTCCCGTTGGAAATTCCTCGAGTGCTTCAACGGCGAGTCCCGCGATCGTCTTTGGGCCGTCTGTTGGAAGTTCCCAATCAAACTGCCGGTTAATATCTCGGATTGGAATAGTGCCTTTGCATGACGCGCTACCGTCCTCATCGAGCTTGATCTGCTCATTTTCTTCAACGAGGTTTGAGGTGAAGTTACCCACAATTTCCTCGAGGATGTCCTCCAGTGCTACCAATCCCAGGATGTCACCGTATTCATCGACGATAATACCCAAGCGTGATTTTCGTTGCTGAAAATATCGGAGCTGAGTATGTAGCGGAGTGTTTTCCGGGGTGAAGTACGGTGGCTGTAACTCATTTTTGAGTGCGGATCGATCCAGACCATCAGCTGACAAACATCGGCTCAAATTTCGCAGGTGCAGGATGCCTTCAATTTTGTTGATGTCACCCGAGAATACTGGCACCAGGGTGTGAGTGCTCGATTTAAGCTGTTCCAGAATCTCGGCATCGCTGTCTTCCAGGTCGATACCATAGATCTCGTTACGCGGCACCATAATGTCATTTACCGTGACTTGCTCGAGATCTAGGATATTTACCAGCATGCTTCGGTGGCGGCGTGGGATTAACCCGCCGGACTCGCTCACGATGGTTCGGAGTTCTTCCTGAGTAAGAGCGTCTTCACTCGCCTGATCAGGACGGAACCCCATCAACTTTAGCAGCCCATTAGTCACGGCGTTAATGGCCCACACCAAGGGCATAGCGACGCGCATCAAAGGAAGCAGGATCAGACTTGCTGGGAAGGCAATCCGCTCAGGATACAGAGCGGCAACAGTCTTTGGCGTTATCTCGGCAAAAATCAGGATGACAATGGTCAGCAATATCGTCGCTATCGCGATTCCTGCATCACCGTAAAGGCGAATGGCAACCACCGTGGCGATAGCCGATGCCAGAATGTTGACAAGATTGTTGCCGATAAGGATAAGGCCGATGAGCCTGTCGGGGCGTTCCATGAGTCTTGCAGCGCGCAACGCGCCCTTATGACCTTGCTGTTGCAAGTGCTTCAGGCGATATCGATTGAGCGCCATCATTCCAGTTTCAGAGCTGGAGAAAAAGCCAGAGACGATAATTAGACCGGCGAGTATGGCAAAGAGAAGTCCCAGCGGGGCGTCATTCAAGCGTTTTTATGCAGTCGCGGAGTGAAGGTCGATTGTTGAGAAAAATCAGCGCTCTAGCAACCCTAGATTGGAAATTATCCGGCCAAAACGAGTTCCAGCACGAGTTTCGATCCGAAAAAGCCAATTGTCAGCAAGGTGAATGCACTGGCGCTTAGCATGACCGCCGTATTGACTCGCCAGCCGTGTCGCCATTGCCCTGTGACCAGAACAATATATCCCCACCATGCAATCAATGTGAGCACGGTTTTATGAATCAGATGTTGTGCGAGTAAATCATCAACGTAGAAGAAGCCCGCCACGATAGAAATGCTGAGAATAACGATGCCTGTGCCGATGAGTTCGAACATCATGCGTTCTGTCGCCTCAAGCGGTGGCAGGTGCCTAACAAGGCCGCGAGTCTTGTGTTGCCGCAGTAGTCGACTCTGCTGCAGCACAAGCAAGCCCTGTAAGGTCGCTAGCGCGAACAGGGCGTAGCTGATTACCGAAGTAGAAATATGTAGCAAAAGACCTCGAGGGATATCGGTCATTGGTCTCGCAGTGTCGGGTGCGAGCGTGGCTACCATCGCCGATAAAGCCGCCAGCGGGAAGATGGCAATTAGTAGGGTTTGGAGCGGTCGTATGGCGAGACCCAATACGCTGAGCAAGCCCATGAGCCAAAATACGATCGAGGCGACTTTGTAAAATCCGAAGCTAGATGATAACGAGGTCGCACTATCAAAGATAACGACAGCATGTAGTAGCAGCGCCGCAATACCTGGGATGAGAATCATCTTCGGTAATGATTCGTCCTTGTGCTCCAGACGCAATAGCTGCCTCACCGCCGTGTACAGGTACAAGGCGGCAGCCATAGTTGCAATTCCGGCGAGTAATACCGTAGGTTCGCTGTCAGCCATAGGACGTTGTGAATCCTGCGCAAAATTTAATCCATGGTCGTATACTACGCGCTTCCACGATCCGTGGGCAGTAGTTCTCACCAAGAGGCAAAGTATGTTTGAAGGATTGAGCCAAAAACTCTCGCAAAGCTTACAGGCAATGGTAGGTAAGTCGCGGTTGACCGAGGACAACATCCGGGACACCTTGCGTGAGGTGCGCATGGCCCTGCTTGAAGCAGATGTTGCGTTGTCGGTTGTCAAGGAATTCACTGACCGAGTGAAAGAGCGGGCGGTTGGCACCGAAGTCACCAACAGTCTGACCCCCGGCCAGGTGTTCTTAAAGATTGTTCAGGCTGAATTACAGCAGATCATGGGTGAGGCCAATGAACAGTTAAATCTGGCAACCCAACCCCCCGCGGTGGTCATGGTGGCTGGTCTGCAGGGTGCGGGTAAGACAACGTCGGTAGCCAAGCTGGCGCGCTATTTAATAGAGCGCGAGAAAAAGAATGTGACCGTGGTCAGTGCCGATGTCTATCGGCCGGCGGCGATCAAACAGCTCGAGACACTCGCTGGGGAAGTGGGTGCGCGGTTTGAGCCATCAACGGCTGATGAGAAGCCGGTGACCATTGTTGAGCGTGCCGTAGCCAATGCAAAGATAGCGTTCAGTGATGTTGTACTCGTTGATACCGCGGGTCGACTCGCGATCGATGATGACATGATGGCTGAAATAAAAGCACTGAACGACGCCATTTCGCCAATTGAAACCTTGTTCGTAATTGACGCAATGACCGGACAGGATGCAGTGAACACAGCCTCTGCCTTCGACCGTGCGCTGCCGCTTACCGGTGTCATTCTAACCAAGGTTGATGCGGATACCCGCGGTGGCGCAGCACTCTCGGTTCGCTCGGTCACTGGCAAACCAATCAAATTTATGGGGGTCGGTGAGAAGACCGATGCGCTGGAGCCGTTTCATCCGGATCGCTTAGCGTCGCGCATCCTCGGTATGGGTGATCTCATGTCGCTGATCGAGGAGGCTGAGCGGAAAGTTGATAAAAAGAAAGCCACACGTTTCGCCAAAAAAGTGGAAAAGGGTGGTCGCTTCGACTTGGAAGATTTTCGCGAGCAATTGCAGCAGATGAAAAATATGGGTGGTATCGGTGCGATGCTCGACAAGATGCCCGGGATGGGTGGCATGGCCCAGGCCGCTCAATCGCAAGTCGACACTAAGCAATTTGATCGCATGGAAGCGATGATCAACTCGATGACGCCCAAAGAGCGGCGTAACCCCGATCTCATAACCGGTTCCCGAAAGCGTCGCATTACATTGGGTTCAGGAACACAGGTGCCAGAACTCAACCGGCTGCTAAAGCAGCACAAACAGATGGCCAAGATGATGAAAAAGATGAAAGGCGGCGGTATGCAGCGCATGATGCGTGGTATGGGCGGCATGATGGGGGGTGGTGGCATGCCCCCGGGCGGTGGTATGCCGCCGGGCTTCCCTCGGCGCTAAATTAAGGGTGTTTGGGGTTTAATTAGTGCCCGTCTTAATGTACTCTTCGCGACCTCAAATTTGAGGCGGTGTCACATCGTCGAATAACTAGGACATTTGCATGGTAACTATACGTCTTTCAAGGGGCGGTTCTAAGAAACGGCCTTTCTATCACGTGACAGTAACTGACAGTCGAAATGCTCGGGACGGCCGTTTTATTGAGCGGGTAGGATTCTTCAACCCCATCGCTCGCGGTCAAGAGGAGCGCCTGCGTATTGATCTGGATCGTATCGACGCATGGGTCCAAAAGGGTGCTCAGATCTCTCCGAGAGTGGCTCGTTTGATGAAGGACGCCGCAACGGCTGAAGCCGCAGCGGCTTAATACCCTTGGCGTCTGAAAGCGCCACCTCCGAACAAATCGTCATCGCCGACATCGTCGGTGTTTATGGCATCAAGGGCTGGGTGAAAATCAGGGTTTACCTTGAGGATCCAGCCACCATTCAATCTCTTGCCAATCTTAGTGTGATCAATGCTCGCGGTGCGGCGCGTCCCGTGACTGTTCGCTCGATTAGAGCCCAAGGTAAGGGTTGGATAGCACAGCTATCAAAAATCGATGATCGGAATGCTGCGGAAGCTTTGCGTGGTTTCCAAATAACAGTTAACACAAACGATCTGCCCACAGCCGGAGAGGGTGAGTTTTATTGGCGAGACCTTACAGGGTTGTCGGTTTACGAGATGAAAACGGAATCGTTGCTGGGTGAGGTGAACTATCTTCTGGATACTGGATCGAACGACGTACTAGTCATAAAGCCGAGCGAGGGGAGTATCGACGACAGGGAGCGTTTGATTCCATGGCTACTGGGGAATGTTGTTATCTCGGTGGACTTGGCAGGCGGACGACTGATGGTCGACTGGCATATCGATGACTGAGAGAGCCCCCAAGCAATCTTTTTTTCTGATCAGTATCTTCCCGGAGATGATTTGCGGCCTCACAGATTGGGGGGTGACAGGCAGAGCGTACAAGCAAGGCGTGTTTACCCTCGAAACAGTCAATCCAAGAGCCTTTGCCACTGACCTACACGGATCGGTGGACGACCGGCCCTACGGTGGTGGCCCCGGCATGGTAATGACGGCACCCGTCATGAAAGCAGCTATCACCGAGGCTCGTGAGCGAGCTCGAGGTAACACAGCGGTTGTCGCGATGACGCCTCAGGGGGCTGCGGTCAACGAGAGAATGATCGTCGATCTGTCTAGCTTCGATTCCTTGATTTTCGTTGCTGGGCGCTATGAAGGCATCGACGAACGGGTTATCGATGCCGAAGTCGATATGGAAATCTCTATCGCTGATATCGTCGTAAGCGGTGGCGAGATGCCCGCACTTTTAGTGATGGATTCGTTAATTCGTCGCATTCCGGGTGTTTTAGGTGACGAAATGTCCGCAGAACAGGACTCTTTTGTTGACGGATTGCTCGACTGTCCTCACTATACCCGACCTGAAATTTTCGAGGGTGTCGCCGTGCCTCCAGTGTTGTTAAGCGGAGACCACGCACAGATCGAAGATTGGCGTCGCGCGCAGAGCTTGCGACGCACGCTCGACAGACGACCGGACCTTTTGCAACGCTCCGAGTTGAGCCAAGAGCAATACGCATTGCTCGAACGATGGAATTTAATGACGCGCTGATGCGGCGCGAGGCTGAGGGCTTAAAAGTCCTCTAGGTTCAAGGCGACGTCGCCGACGTTGCGGCTGGGAGATAAACATGAGTGCCAACAAGATTATTGCTGAGCTAAACGCCGAGCAAATGAGTAAAGAAATTCCAGACTTCTCTCCTGGCGATACGGTTGTCTGCCAGGTGAAGGTTAAGGAAGGTAACCGCGAGCGTTTACAGGCGTTCGAAGGCGTCTGTATCGGTAAGCGAAATCGTGGACTGAATTCAGCTTTCACCGTCCGTAAAATTTCCCACGGTGTGGGTGTAGAGCGGACTTTCCAAACATACAGCCCTCTACTGGACTCTATTACGGTGAAACGTCGTGGTGATGTGCGACAAGCAAAGCTTTACTACTTGCGCGAGCTCTCAGGTAAGGCTGCGCGAATCAAGGAAAAGCTGTCTAATTAAGGCGGCTTTTGTCTTCAACGGAGTAGTGCGTGACCGAGAGAATCTCGGGTGAGCTAGACCGTTTCATTACCGCACTCTGGTTGGAGCGCGGGCTGAGTGATAACACCTGCCAGGCCTACAGGCGAGATATATCTGGCTTTGAGCGATGGTTGCTCGAGAGAAAGGCGCAATCGGTGCTGGCTGTAGATGACGGGCAGATTCAATCCTACTTGGGTGCTCGACTTAGCGACGGCTACTCCCACCGGTCGATAGCAAGACTACTTTCCAGCCTTAGAGCGTTTTATCAGTACTTGGTTCGTGAAGGTGATATCGCTTTGGATCCGACCCAACACCTAGAGCGCCCCAAGCCGTCGAGGCCGCTGCCGAAATCGCTATCTGAGGCAGAGGTTGAGGCGCTACTTGAGGCCCCCAACCCAGAACTGCCGCTAGAGCACCGTGATCTCGCTATGCTAGAGGTCTTGTACGCCAGTGGTCTCAGAGTTTCTGAACTCATTGAGCTGACCATGCCTCAAATTAGCTTGAATCAGGGCGTGGTGAGAGTGATCGGTAAGGGTAGTAAAGAAAGGCTCGTGCCAATAGGCGAGGCCGCCATCGCGCGTCTTCGCGATTACTTCGCGGTCGCCCGCCCCGAACTATTGGGAAGTCAGCAGTCTGATGTCGTTTTTCCCTCCAACCGCGGTGTCACAATGACTCGCCAGACCTTCTGGTATCGTATTAAACTCTACGGCGCGAGAGCGGGTATTAAGACGCATCTGTCGCCACATACGTTGCGTCACGCGTTTGCCACCCATTTAATAAATCATGGTGCGGATCTCAGGGTCGTTCAAATGCTACTGGGCCACAGCGATTTGACCACCACCCAGATTTACACGCATGTCGCGCGCAGCAGAATGCAGGCATTACATGAAAAGCATCACCCACGAGGCTAAAGACTTGAGTATGAAATTGATCAAAGGCGTTATTGGTAATGCAGTCCGATTAGCGTGCGCTGTCACTTTGCTATTGGCTGTGCCCGTCAGTGCGCAGGTCATCACTAGCAAGCCAGAGGTAAATGCTAAACAGAACCTCGAGCGAGGTTTGTCAGCGATGGTCGGTGCACCGATCATTGTTGACTCTATCGACCCAACACCAGCACCGGGACTTATTGAAATAAACATCGCGGGTGATACGTTTTTTGCAACGTCCGACGGCAAATTTCTGCTTTTAAATGGTGACCTGCTCAGCATTAGCGACGCCGGGGCCGTGAACCTCTCTGAAGAGAAACGTGTGGTTAAGCGACTCGAGGTGATCTCAGACCTCGATACTAGCGAGATGATCGTGTTTTCGCCGGCAGGGCCTGTGAAGGACTACATCAATGTGTTTACAGACATTACCTGTGGCTATTGTCGCAAGCTCCATCTGGAAATGGACGATCTGAACCGACGAGGCATCGAAGTGCGCTATTTGGCTTATCCAAGGGGTGGGCCTGACTCTCAAGGCGCGTCACAACTTGCCACAGCGTGGTGCTCAAAAAATCGACAGGCGACGCTAACCCGAATGAAGAGTGGTGTTGAGCTGCCGATCAATAAATGCGCTGATAATCCGGTCGCCAAGCACTATGCCTTGGGAAGCGAGCTTGGGGTCTCAGGCACTCCAGCGATCGTGACGAGCTCGGGTATGATGATCCCCGGTTATCGTCCTGCAGCTGACCTCGCTCAAATGATCGGGGTCGAGTAACCGTCGTACAAACAAAGCAGTATTACTAGAGAGTAGTAATGAACCAGACGTTTCAGCGTATCGAACGCCTCCCTCCCTATGTCTTCAATATTATTGGGGAATTAAAGCAAGCGGCTCGCGCTCGAGGTGAGGACATCATTGATTTTGGGATGGGAAACCCCGATCAAGCGACCCCGGAACATATCGTCGATAAGCTGAAAGAAACGGTTGATCGAGGCGATACGCATCGTTACTCACAGTCTAGGGGGATTCCTCGATTGCGACGTGCCATGGCCAATTGGTATGAGTCACGCTACGACGTCACGCTGGATCCCGAGACTGAGGCAATTGTGACCTTGGGTTCTAAAGAGGGATTGGCACACCTCGCGCTCGCGACCACCAGTGTCGGTGATGCTATTCTCGTCCCGAATCCCTCGTACCCCATTCATCCCTATGGGTTCGTTATCTCAGGCGCGGACTTGCGACATGTGCCGATGACAGACGAGATCGACTTCTTTGACGAATTAGACCGGGCGATCAGAACAAGTTACCCCAAGCCAAAGATGCTCGTGCTGAATTTTCCCTCTAACCCGACGGGACACTGTGTAGAACTCGACTTTTTTGAAAAGGTTGTCGCGGTCGCCAGAGAGCACAACATATGGGTGATCCACGACCTCGCTTATGCTGACCTGGTTTACGACGGTTATGTCGCCCCTAGTATTTTGCAGGTGCCTGGCGCTCGCGACGTCGCGGTTGAGTTCTTCACGCTATCAAAGAGTTACAACATGCCAGGCTGGCGCGTCGGGTTCTGTTGTGGCAATAGTCAGTTAATTTCGGCGCTTGCACGAATCAAGTCTTATCTCGATTACGGGATTTTTACCCCCATTCAGGTTGCTGCTATCTCGGCACTTGAGTCGGACCAATCCTGTGTCACCGAGATTCGTGACATGTACCAAAGTCGTCGAGACGTCCTCTGTGAGGGTTTAAATCAGGCTGGTTGGTCTGTCACACCGCCCAAGGCCACTATGTTTGTTTGGGCCAAAATCCCCGAGCCTTTCGCATCGATGGGATCACTTGAATTTAGCAAGCTCTTACTGGACAAGGCGAAGGTGGCCGTCTCGCCCGGTGTCGGGTTCGGTGAGTATGGTGAGGGTTACGTGCGGTTCGGTTTGATCGAGAATGAGCATCGAACGCGCCAAGCAGTTCGTGGCATCAAACGAGTGTTGCGCGCAGGTTTACCTGCGGAGGGTGCAGCGGCATGAGTGCAGCCAATTTGAAAATAGGACTTTGCGGGCTGGGAACAGTGGGGCAGGGTGTCACGGCTCTGTTATCTGAGTCGGCAGACGATATCCAGAAAAAAGCTGGCGGATCGATAGAATTGACCCATATCGCGACGAGGACGGCCAAACCAGGCCTCGTTGGTGAAGGCGTCAAAGATAGCCGCGACGTTTTGGCGGTGGCCAATGATCCCGAAATCGACCTCGTAGTCGAGTTGATCGGTGGTACGACTGTGGCTTACGAGCTAGTGCGAACTTCACTTTCGAACAAAAAGCATGTGGTAACAGCTAACAAAGCGCTACTGGCAGAGCATGGTGTCGAGCTGTTCAAACTTGCGGAGGCGCAAGGTGTGGCACTGCGCTATGAGGCTGCTGTCGCTGGTGGAATTCCGATTATCGATGCGGTCAAGAATAGTTTGGCTGGGAATCAAATCACGGCGGTAGCTGGCATCATTAACGGCACTGGAAATTTCATTTTGACCGAAATGACTCATTACGGACGCGATTTTTCTGATGTGCTCAAAGAAGCGCAGGCTCTTGGTTATGCAGAGGCTGATCCGAGTTTCGATGTCGATGGCACAGACGCGGCTCAGAAGCTTGTGCTACTCGCTTCACTGGCTTTCGGTGTGGCCATCGACGCAAGCGCTCCCTTCAAACAAGGTATCGACGGTGTATCTACCTCGGATATCGATAACGCACGAGCACTGGGCTATCGCATCAAACACTTGGGTATTGCGAAATACGATGGTCAAGCCGTAGAGCTTCGCGTTCACCCGACATTGATTCCTGAATCGCTACCCATCGCGACTGTTGATGGTGTGTTAAATGCGGTGATGCTTCAGGCATCGGGGGTTGGCGAGCTGATGTTAATCGGTCCCGGTGCTGGTTCTCGACCCACGGCGTCAGCAGTCTGCGCCGATATCATCGCCGTTGCCCGCGAACTGCTGGTAAACGGTAAGGTCGATGCAAGATCTGTCGGGTTACCTTGCGATCAGGTGTCGACTTGCGAAATCAAAGCGATCGATGATGTAACTTCTGCTTGGTATCTCGATATCGAGCATGACGACTCAGTGGAGGCGTTCGAAGTTTTTGAGCAAATCCTCAGCGATAGCGGCATTGAGATCAGCAGTGTTACTCGGCTCGAAGGCCAGTCATCGGATCGGTGTCATTCTGTGCTGGTTACGAAGCCAGCCACGACAGCTCTCATGGAGGCGGCGGTATTATCTTTGACAGAGCCAGAAACCACTCACGGACGTATCAGTCGTCTGAGAATTGAAGCTTTCGGCGACGCAAAATAAGAGCGAGCTATGACTATTCGTTACGTCAGCACACGAGGTGAAGCCCCGACACTCGATTTTGAGGATGTTTTGTTAACGGGCCTCGCCGCTGATGGTGGCTTGTATGTGCCGACCGAACTACCCGTCTTCGATGATCAGCAACTCCGCGCGATGCGAGATATGACCTATCCAGATCTCGCCTACGCCATCGTTGCCCCGTTTGTCGGAGACAGCATTGGGGAAGCCGATCTGCGAGAGATTATCGCCGCCACTTACGCCGAGTTTCGCCACCCGGCAGTGGCTCCAATGGTGCAACTTGATCACAACCAGTGGGTGTTGGAATTGTTTCAGGGGCCGACGCTGGCCTTCAAAGATTTCGCACTGCAGCTGCTGGGTCGTTTACTTGACTTCGTTCTGGAGCGCCGTGGCGAGCGTGTTGTCATCATGGGCGCAACCTCTGGAGACACAGGGAGTGCCGCAATTGAGGGCTGTAAACGTTGTCAGAACATCGATATTTTCATCCTTTACCCCCATCAGCGTGTGTCAGAGGTGCAGCGCCGGCAGATGACTACGGTCGCCGCGCCCAATATCCACAATCTTGCGATTGAGGGTAATTTCGACGATTGTCAGGCAATGGTCAAAACGAGTTTTGTCGCCGAGCCTTTCCTACCTGATCAGCGACGGCTCGTGGCAGTGAACTCCATTAACTGGGCCAGAATCATGGCTCAGATTGTCTACTATTTTTATGCCTCACTCTCGATCGGCGGTGCTGAGCGCAGGGTGAGTTTTTCGGTACCTACGGGTAACTTTGGCGATATCTTTGCCGGTTACCTAGCAAAAAAAATGGGGCTACCGGTACATCGTCTCGTGATTGCCACCAATAGAAATGATGTGCTTCACCGGGTACTAACCGAGGGGGTCTATTCAAAACTGACGCTCGAACCATCATTATCGCCAAGTATGGATATCACGGTCTCTTCAAATTTTGAGCGTTTATTGTTCGACCTCGCCGACCGCGATGGTGCGCAATTGGCAGGATGGATGCATACCTTTGCCCAAGGCGATCTTGCCTTAACGCCTGAGGCGCTAGAGGGAGTGCGCGATGTCTTTGCTAGCATGCGGTCCTCTGATCAGGAGACCTGCGACGAGGTCAGCACGATTTGGCAGCAGCACGGGTATCTGCTAGATCCTCATACAGCCACTGGCACCCGTGCCGGTCGACTGTGTCAGGATGATCCATCGATTCCTATGATCACCTTGGCGACAGCACATCCTGCAAAGTTTCCAGCCGCGATTGCCGCCGCAGACATCGATACCTCGCCCGTTTTGCCCAATCACCTTGCTGATCTCTTCGAGCGTGAAGAAACATTCGATGTCCTACCCAACGATTTGCAGACCGTCCAGCAATTCATGGCGGACAATTGTCGAGCGTGAAATCTGTTCGACTCGAGCGTCGCTCGGCCGAGATTTACCCAGAAATTGAAGCAGCGGCTATTCCGAGTGCGCTTCAGCGGGTCTACGCCAACCGCGGCGTCGCATCAATGGATGCGATCTCTTTACCACTCAACCAGTTACTACCACCGACCCAACTAAAAGGTGCTCGCGAAGCGGCTGAACTCCTAGCTGAGGCGATCGAATGTCAGGCGAGCGTGGTCATTGTCGGTGATTTTGATGCCGACGGCGCGACGAGTTGCGCACTCGCCGTGTCAGTGTTGCGCCAAATGGGTCTTGAGGAGGTCAATTACCTAGTACCGAATCGGTTTGAGTACGGGTACGGCTTGACGCCCGAGATAGTAGGAATTGCGGCCCAATACCAGCCCGATATTCTCGTCACTGTCGACAACGGAATCGCCAGCATTGACGGTGTTGCCGCCGCCCGAATGTTGGGAATGAACGTGATCGTGACTGATCATCACTTGCCTGGCGACACCCTGCCAGAGGCCGACGTGATCGTTAATCCCAATCAGCCGGGTTGTCAGTTTCCCAGCAAAAGTCTCGCGGGCGTTGGCGTCATGTTCTACGTTCTCACAGCCTTGCGGGCAGTGTTGCGCGAGCGCGGTTGGTTCGACAGCATGGGCATCGACATCCCCAATCTCGCGGATGCACTCGATTTAGTTGCCTTGGGCACTGTTGCCGACGTTGTTCCTCTCGATAAAAACAACCGGACATTGGTCGCTGCTGGTATTGCGCGCATGCGTTCTGGACGGGCGCGACCTGGGATTGAAGCCTTATTTGAGGTCGCTGGCCGTGATATCACATCGGTATCTTCGACCGATTTGGGGTTCGTCGCAGGCCCCCGAATTAATGCCGCTGGCCGTTTGGACGATATGTCGATCGGTATCGAGTGCTTGCTCTCTGAGTCGTCTGCCGGTGCCCGTCGTTTTGCTGAACAGCTCGATGCTTACAACAAAGAGCGGCGAGTCATCGAGCAGGAGATGCGTGATGATGCCGAGGCGCTGCTCGATGCCGATGCCTCGGTGATTAGTGATACTGACTTTGCGGTCTGCCTTCATCACTCGAATTGGCACGAGGGAGTCATCGGTATTCTCGCCTCGCGAATCCGAGAGCGTTTCCATCGACCGACTGTCATATTTGCCGAAACCGGTGATGGTTCCTTGAAAGGCTCGGGTCGTTCGATCAAGGGCGTTCATCTCCGTGATGTGCTCGATCGTGTTGCGACGCTCAATTCCGGGCTCATCACCAAGTTTGGTGGACATGCCATGGCTGCAGGACTCAGTTTGCCTGCTGAGCATCTAGCGAAATTTAAAACTGCGCTCAATGAGGCGGTCGGCGAGGTGCTCAATGGTGTACTTCCTTCTGAGGTGCTTCAGACCGATGGCGCGCTCGTCGCGGGAGAGATGACACTAGAGCTCGCCGATGCGTTGAATCGTGGTGGCCCCTGGGGCCAGGCCTTTGAAGAGCCCAGTTTTGATGGTGTATTTACGGTTGAAAGTGCGCGAATCGTTGGTGAAAAGCATCTCAAGTTGGTGTTGAGTCATGAAGGCGGGCGAATAGACGCCATTGCCTTCAATATAGACGTCGACGCGTGGCTTGCTGCACCTGCCGCCAATATTGAATGTGTTTACCGACCAGCTGCCAATGAGTTTCGCGGTGAGCGCAATCTTCAATTGATGATCGATACCTTTTGGCCTGTTTAAGTCGAGATCGATGGAACAAAGCCTCGCGCTTAGCTACACTCGCGCGCTTACTAAATGCTTCGGTAATGCCCCGTGGAAATTGCACCTCTCATCAACCAGCTGAAAGATATTAAGACTCGAACCGACGTGCTTCGGGGGTATCTTTGACTACGCAACCAAGCGCGACCGCCTCGCTGAGGTAGAACTCGAACTCGCTGAACCCAGCGTCTGGGATGACCCCGACAAAGCGCAAGCTCTGGGTCGAGAACGATCATCTTTGGAATTGGTGGTCCACACTATCGAAGCCCTCGATACCGGGCACGAGGATAGCTCAGCCCTCCTCGAGCTCGCTCAAATGGAAGAGGACCAGGATACCGCGGACGAGGTAGCACTAGACCTTGAGAAGCTCATGGCGCAGCTCGAAACGCTCGAATTTCGCCGTATGTTTGCCGGTGAGATGGATCCCAACAATGCGTTTCTGGATATCCAAGCGGGTTCTGGAGGCACCGAGGCTCAGGACTGGGCAGAAATGCTAGTTCGTATGTATCTGCGGTGGGGAGAAAGCAAAAACTTTAAGACCACATTGATGGAGGCTTCAGCGGGGGATGTCGCTGGCTTAAAAAGCGCGACTATCCAGTTCGAGGGCGAGTATGCCTTCGGATGGCTGAGAACAGAGACGGGCGTTCATCGCTTAGTTCGGAAATCACCGTTTGACAGCGGTGGACGACGCCACACATCGTTTGCCTCGGTCTTTGTATCGCCAGAAATCGATGACAATATCGAAATTGATATCAATCTAGCAGACCTTCGTATTGATACTTATCGTTCCTCCGGGGCAGGTGGGCAGCACGTGAACACGACTGACTCTGCGGTGCGTATCACTCACGAGCCATCGGGCATTGTGACCAGCTGTCAGACTGAGCGATCTCAGCACCAGAACAAAGACAATGCGATGAAGCAGTTACGGGCGAAGCTCTTTGAAATGGAAATGCTCAAGCGAAGTGCTGAGAAGCAGGCGATGGAAGACAGCAAAGCAGATATTGGCTGGGGTAGTCAGATTAGATCCTACGTATTGGATGACTCAAGAATCAAGGATCTTCGGACTGGGGTGGAAAATCGGAATACACAGGCAGTGCTCGATGGTGCGCTGGATCCCTTTATCGAGGCCTCGCTCAAAAAGGGTTTATAGGAAAGAGTGAATGAACGATCAAATCGCAAGAGTTGAAGATGAAAATAAGCTAATTGCTGAGCGGCGGGCCAAGCTCGACGATCTGCGCGACGAGGGTTTTTCTTTCCCGAATGATTTTCGAAGAACAGCCATGGCTGGCGAGTTGCAAGCAACCTATGGTGGCGAAACCAAAGAGGCGTTGGCCGAGCGCAATGAATCGTTTTCGGTTGCTGGTCGACTGATTCGCAATCGAGGCGCATTTCTATTGATTCAGGACGGATCCGACACTATTCAGCTTTATATCGACCGTAAGGGCCTTTCTGAGGGGGTTTTGGCATCGATAAAAGCTTGGGATCTGGGGGATATTGTCGGTGCCTCTGGGGTGATCTGTAAGAGTGGTAAGGGCGATTTGTATATCAACATGGCCGAGGCGCGACTGCTCACTAAGGCGTTGAGACCACTCCCGGATAAGTATCACGGGTTGTCCGATCAGGAGTTGAGGTATCGTCAGCGTTATGTCGACTTGATTGCTAACCCAGAGGTTCGTGATACTTTCCGCATCCGTTCTCAAGTCGTTGCATTTATCCGAAATTTTCTCGATCAGCATGGCTTCATGGAAGTGGAAACGCCGATGCTGCATCCCATTCCGGGCGGTGCTACGGCAAAGCCTTTTGCCACTCATCACAACGCACTCGATATGCCGATGTTCATGCGCATAGCGCCCGAGCTTTACTTGAAGCGATTGACTGTCGGCGGTTTTGAGCGGGTGTATGAGATCAATCGAAACTTCCGGAACGAAGGCCTTTCGACCCGTCATAACCCCGAGTTCACCATGCTTGAATTTTATTGGGCTTATGCTGATTATCGCGATGCAATGAACCTTACCGAGGACATGTTGCGGGGGTTGTCGCTCGAGGTGCTCGGAAGCACAGTCGTTCCCTGTGGTGAGGACGAGGTGGATTTCAGTCAGCCTTTCGCTCGCTTGACCGTGAAAGAGGCGATCTTGGCACACAACGCCGACATCACAGACGCGCAGCTCGCGACTATCGAGAGCACTTCGGCGTTGCTCGCAGATTTGAAAGTGCAGGTTAAATCGTCTTGGGGCTTGGGTCGTTTGATCATGGAGATCTTTGAGGAGACGACTGAGCATAAGCTGATTCAGCCCACGTTTATTACGGCCTATCCCACTGAGGTATCGCCACTTGCGCGGCGAAGCGATGATGACCCTGAAGTGACTGATCGATTTGAATTCTTTGTCGGTGGCCGAGAACTAGCGAACGGCTTTAGTGAGCTAAATGACGCCGAGGACCAGGCGGAACGTTTCAGGGCGCAGGTCGCTGAGAAAGATGCGGGTGATGATGAAGCTATGCATTTCGATCACGACTATATTCGAGCACTCGAGTATGGTCTGCCACCGACCGCAGGTGAAGGTATTGGCATCGACCGGCTTGTCATGCTGATGACGAATTCACCGTCGATTCGCGATGTGATTCTTTTTCCCCATATGCGGCCTGAGTGAGCTCGGGAACCGATTGAGGGGTGCTATGCTCTGCCTATGAGGACGTCTGCGAACATGCTTAAGCACTCGAGCCGCCACAGCTTGTTATCGGTGACCGGCTTGGCCCTACTGCTAGTTGGTTGCGAGACCATCTCGGTCACAGAGACCAGTATGCCTGCCTCAGAGGATGTGGCTATTGAGGTAGTTGCCTCCGAGACCAGTCCAGCACCTAGCAGTGAAGTCCCAGATGTGGACGTGTTGTGTGCCTGTGAGAATGACGCACCCACTATGCCCGAGCTAACTGAGCTCGATTTGGCGTTTGAAGCTATCGCAGCTAGCGACTTAGAGGCAGCACAGGCTTATTTTGATGATCATGGCGCGACGGATGACAAGCGGGCATCAAGCGAAGCCGAGTCAGGGCGTGCGGTCATCGCGCTGCTACAAAGTCAGTCCCAACTCATGGAGAGCATGAGTGCACTCGAGATGGATGTCCGGTTGAGTGTCCTCAATGTACTGATAATGACCATCGATCAATTGCGTCGCGAATCAGAGGTTCTATCACGCGAAAACGCTAAGCTAACTGATGAACTGGCTAAGCGCGAAGCGGTACTTAAACGGCTTCGCGAGCTTGCTCTGGAGCAGCTGGAAGACTGACCCTAAAACTGGATCCTTGTCCGGGTGCGGATTCGAGACTGACGTCACCACCGAGCATGTCGCAGAAATTTGTGACAATAGCGAGACCCAGTCCAGTGCCACCGTAATTCACGCTCGTGCTTTGTTCAGCCTGCACAAACGCCTGGAAAACCTTGGCTTGCTGCCCTTCATTCATACCAATACCGGTATCCGAGACCGTGATGATGCATCGGCTGTACTCGCCACTTTCGACGCTCGCCGTTACTGAAATCGTGCCCTGTTTGGTGAACTTGCAGGCATTCGAAAATAAATTAGTGAGGATCTGTTGAACCTTGGCGGGGTCGCTGTGTACGTCGGAATCACGAGCGTTGGTGACATCCAATTCGAGCCTGTTACCGTTTTGCGCAAGCAACGGCGTCAGTGCATCACAAACTTGCACCACCAATCCCGCTAAGTTGAAAGGCTCGGTGCTGACCGACATTTTGCCAGTCTCGATCTTGGATAGATCCAAAATGTCATTGATCAAGGCGAGTAGCTGGCGGCCCGAAAAAATAATGGTGGTGAGGTCGTGATGAAACTGATCTCGATCGATCTCGGTTTCATCACCTAGCTCATCCTGTAGCATCTCGGAGTAGCCAATGATCGCGTTCAGGGGCGTTCTCAACTCGTGCGACACGTTAGCCAAAAACATGCTTTTAGCTTCATTGGCAGATTCTGCTTCGGCTCTGGCTGCCCGGAGGTCGGTCATTGCTGTTTGCAATGAAGCTGACATCTCATTGAAAGTTCGAGCGAGATTTTCGATCTCGCCGGCATCTCGTTGCTCTTCGATGCGATAAGTCAGATCGCCTGAACCAAAACGCTCAACGCCAAGTTTTAGTCGAAGTAGCGAGGTATTAGTGGTTCGGATAAGTGCGAGGATCAAAATCAATGTGATTGTGATCGAGCTAACGAAGCCGATAATCGTAATGCGATCAGTCAGTTCAATGGTCTGATCAATTACAGCAGAGCGAGTTAGCGCCACCTCATTTTGAGTCTCGGCGAGGGCTTCGAGGTTATTGATCACGCCGTCAAAAGCTGCCGGGCCAATGCCATCGAGCGCAAGTTGCTCTTGGGTGTTGTAGTTGTCGTAAAACCGAGTCCAACTCTCGAGAAGCGCGGCGGTCTCTTTGTACAGCGCTCGGAAGGCTAGTTCAGTATCTACCTCGCTAAGCCCACCTAGTTCTCTGAGGCGGTCAGAGATTATCTCGAGTTGAGCTGTCGCTTGTTGCCGATCGCCCCGATCCAAAGGCGCTGAGTTTGTCTCTCGTAACGCCGAAAGCACCTGGACTCGCTGATACTGTGTGGCCAGGGCCTGTTCAATATCTCTTACTAGCGATGCCGCTGCGGTTGCATCGCGGTACGCCATGACACTCTCGCTTCGCGCGTATGAGCCCCACAGGTGAGTGCCTACATTAAAGGCAAACAAAAAGAGAATCGCCGCTGAAGCTAGGTAGAGTCGAGCACGCAGGCTTAGGCTATCCGAAAATCTCATCGAGCCTCCTCCAGCAGTGCATAAATTTTTTCGAGGAGGCCGGGAAAGTCGATCGGCTTTGTCTGGTATTCGCGACACCCTGCGGCGAGCGCACGCTCTCTGTCAGATGCCATGGCATGCGCCGTGAGTGCAATGATAGGAATTGAGTTTATTGCGCTGTCATCTCGTGCCTGCTCACAAGCCGTCCAGCCATCGAGTACGGGAAGCGTCATGTCCATTAAAACCAGCGCGGGTTGCTCGCTGCGCATGATCGCTAAAGCCTGTTTACCATCCTCGGCGATGAGTACATCGAGCCCTGCTCGCTTCAGACGACGGGTCAGCATGGTTCGATTGATCTCATTATCCTCGACTAGCAGGATTGCATGGCTACTCATTTGTGACCTCCCCGAGCAGAGGGTGCACTTCCAGTGTTTCAGCAATCCCCTTAGGTTGAAGCAATCGAGTTTCACCAAATTGGAATGTAGTCGCCGATGCGGCGGTTCGGGTGCTGTCTGACACCAAAATTTCACCGGATTGTGCCTCATCCTCGATGCGCGAGGTGACGTTAACTGGATGACCAACGAAGCCATATTTTGAGCGCCGCTCCGAGCCGATATTACCTGCGACTACATCACCGGTATTCAGAGCAATCGCCATCTGCAGCTCGGGTAGGCCATCGGATTTATTGGCAGTGTTGATATCAGCCATCGCCGCCTGCATTTCCAACGCGCAGCGCATAGCATCGAGTGCATCCCTGCCACTACTTTTCGGTGCGCCGAAGGCGGCCAATACGGCATCGCCAAGAAACTCATCGATCGTACCCCCATGTCGCAAGATTATGTCGGTCATGCGGCCTAGGTATCGGTTTAGCAGGGTGACGACAGACTCGGGGTCGAGATTTTCGCTGAGCGTGGTGAAACCTCGGATATCACTCATCATGATTGTGACGGTCTTGAGAGCCCCGCCCAGCTTCAAACCCTCGGGTTGCTCGAGTAGTTCATCGACGATCGCATCAGAAATATAGCGACCGAAGGTGTCGCGGATGAACTGTTCGCGCTGTTCAAGCTGATCACGGTACTGCTCTTCTTTGTCATGCCATCGCTTGCGCTCGATACCTGCCACGAGACGCGCGTTCAGTAACACCGAATTGACCGGCTTTATAAGGTAATCATCAGCGCCCGATTGAATACTGCTGATGATTTGATCCATGTCCTGGCGGCCTGACACCATGATCACCGGTATCGCTCTCAGTACTTCGTCTGACTTGATGTGCACCAAAACCTCATGCCCGCTCATATCGGGCATCATTAGATCAAGTAAGATGATGTCGGGTTCTGTGTGACTGAGGATTTGAAGCGCGTCCTTACCTGATGAGGCACTCAGTACGGTACAACCTGCTTTGGTGAGCAGTCGGGTCATCAGGTCTATATTTTCCAGCATATCGTCGACCACTAGCGCGGTCGTTTCGCTCATGTCTGAAGTGAGATTGCCGGTTTGCTCTGGTTCTGTTTCGATTGCCAGCTCTGGATCTAATAAGCTGATCAGCGACCGAATATCTGCCACAAGGGGGTTAAGAACCTGGGTACTCTCTTCGCAAATCAGTTCGCAATAACCTTTGACAGCGCTGATGGCGTTGCGAAGGTCATGTCGAGAATCCGAGCCGCTTTCCAATAGATTACTGAAGTTTGTTACGGCCGAACCCAAAGCCGCGATATCCGCTGCGGTCATGTCGGATACACCATTGCTGACCGCATTGAGACGGTCGTTCAACGATAGCGCCAATGCGAGGACGTCTTGACTGTTTTTTTCGTTCAAAACACGGCTCTTTGATGATTATAGTAACAGTATATCTCGCCTAATCATTAAAGGCTTAGGGTATGGTCGACGAGGGCTACCTTCAGGTAACATTGGTAATAGTACACAGTGGATGGCGCCACAATGCTTGACCAAGTAGAAATTTTTGATGGTCTTGGGCCGGATGACCTTGCGACCTTAGAGCAGTCTAGCTCGTCACAGACATACCCTAAAAACACGGTAGTCATTCAAGAGAATGAACCCGCCGATGCGCTCTATGTTATCGAGTCGGGTCGGGTAAAGGTGTATTGCAGCGACAAGAATGGCAAAGAGTACATCATGAACTCGCTTGGTGTGGGCGATTATTTTGGCGAGCTAGCGCTATTAGATGACTCCGCTCGATCAGCATCGGTGAGAACATTAGAGCCCTGTCAGTTCCGTGTTGTGAAAAAGGAAGATTTTTCTCGGGTGCTCGCGGATAACCCCGATATCACACAGCAGCTGATGGGCAATCTGGCGGCTAGGGTAAGAAAGCTCACCACCGACGTGAAAAATCTCGCATTACAGGATGTCTATGGTCGAGTAGCCAATGTGTTGATGGATATGTCTCAGGAGCGAGGTGACGGTACCTTGTTTGTCCCCGAAAAATTGACCCAGCAAGATATTGCAGATCGTGTCGGTGCATCGCGTGAAATGGTTGCCCGCATTCTTAAAGATCTAACGATTGGCGAATACATCCGTTTCGAGGGACGTCACATCGTCATTAACACTCGGTTACCAGCCAAGTACTAGTCTCGAACAGCTTTTACGTTGGTGTCTAGCTGGCCCTGATAAAGCGCGAGGCTAAGCTCGTCTCCCTGTTTGACCTGCGATGCGCTCCTGATCACGTTTCCTGCTTGGTCTTTCACGACCGCGTAGCCGCGCTTAAGAGTGCTCGGTGGTCCTAGGTTGCTGACCGTAGTTGATAGGTGGGTAAGCCTCTGAGCATCTCGTCGGTAAACCGATGCCATCATTCCCGGCAGTTGTCTTGACAGGGCTGCTGCCCGTTGTCGGGTGATATCTAGCTTTATTGCTGGGGAACGTTGGTTCAGCGCTGACTCAACACGCGCTGCCTGCTGGCCTACCTGGGCGAGTTTTGTCCTGAGTGCGTGATTAGCCCGATTTACGAGTCCATCGAACCCCGTCTTTATAGTCATCAGTTTTAGCTGCGGATGTTTTAGACGCGCCTTGAGGGTCTCGAGCTTTTGCGCGTCGAGCTCGAGCCGTTTGGTGGTCAGTAACGCTAGCCGCCTCGCTTGTTGATCAATCTGCTGCATCCATTCTATTTGATCGCGAGTAATCAGCTCCGCGGCTGCTGAAGGTGTTGCTGCTCGGAGGTCAGCGGCAAGATCTGCGATCGTAAAATCGATTTCGTGGCCAACGGCCGAGACAATGGGAATCGACGAGTTAGCGATAGCACGTGCCACCACCTCTTCGTTAAAGGCCCAGAGATCTTCGAGTGATCCGCCACCACGCCCAATAATCAGTACGTCGAGTAGCAGGACGCCAGAGCTGTGCAACTTGTTCGCTTGTTCGATAGCGGCTGCTATTTGCTCAGCCGCCCCCGCTCCTTGGACAGCAACCGGGAATAAGTTTATCTGACTGATGGGACTTCGCCGCTTAAGGACGCTGGCAATGTCTTCGATTGCAGCGCCTGTACTAGAGGTGATGACGCCGATTTGCTCATTGTGAGTAGCGATCACTTTTTTTCGTGAATCGTCGAATAACCCTTCTTTTGCGAGGCGCTGTTTGAGTTCCTCAAAGGCTCGCTGTAGCGCGCCATCACCGGCGGCCTCTAAGTGATCAACGATTAATTGGTAGTCACCGCGAGCCTCATAAATTGACAACAGACCTCTACAAATAATCTTGTCGCCTGCCTGTGGTCGCTGTTTGACTGATAAGTTGGCTCGCCTGAACATCGCACAGCGAATCTGAGCGCGGTTATCCTTTAGGTTGAAATACCAGTGTCCCGACGCCGGGGTCGATAGGTCGCCAATTTCACCCTCGACGCAGACTTCACCGAAATGGTTTTCCAGTAATGATTTGCTACGGCGATTAAGATCGCTGACGCTGATAGGTGTCGGTCTTTCAAAGGCCATAAACGAGCGCCGTCGTCATTGTTAGGATTTCACTCTAAGCGTACAATATAGGGTTTACCGAACGCGACAACCACGAGGTATTGATGTTACGCATCTCTCAGGAAGCACTGACTTTTGACGATGTCCTCCTTTTGCCTGGCTACTCCGAAGTAACGGCAAAAGATGTGTCGCTGGTCACCAAGCTCACTCGAAACATCAGCCTGAACTTGCCGTTGGTATCGGCGGCGATGGATACCGTCACAGAGTCACGCTTGGCCATCGCGCTGGCGCAGGAAGGCGGTATTGGCATCGTGCACAAAAACCTGACAATCGCAGAACAAGCCGAGCAGGTTAGGAAGGTTAAGAAATTCGAGAGCGGCGTGGTTAAGGACCCTATTACTATCAGTCACACCGCAACGATTGCAGACCTCATAGAGCTGACACGCGCTAATGGTATTTCCGGCGTACCGGTTATGAAGGACGGAGATCTAGTGGGCATTGTTACCCGTCGGGATTTGCGGTTTGAAACCGATACGTCCCAGTCCGTGGCGGCCATCATGACCCCTCGAGAGCAACTGGTGACAGTCAAAGAAGGCGCATCCTCTGCTGAGGTGCAGCGTTTGCTGCATCAGCACCGAATCGAAAAGATTTTGGTGGTTGATGATGCGGGCGCCTTGAAGGGGCTGATTACCGTCAAAGATTTCGACAAAGCAGAGTCATTTCCACACGCTTGCAAGGATCAGTTTGGTCAACTGCGCGTGGGTGCGTCGGTTGGCACCAGTGCCGATACCGATGAGCGCGTCGATGCACTAGTGAATGCCGGTGTTGACGTGCTGGTAGTGGATACGGCGCATGGTCATTCTCTTAACGTTATCAATCGTGTCCGATGGATCAAGGAGAACTACCCGAGCGTGGACGTTATTGGCGGTAATATCGCTACTGCTGATGCGGCCTTGGCACTTGCGGATGCGGGCGCTGATGCGGTTAAAGTGGGAATTGGTCCAGGCTCGATTTGTACAACCCGTATTGTCACAGGCATGGGCGTTCCTCAGATAACTGCGGTCTCGCAAGTGGGTGGCGCGTTGGCAGACGCGGGGATACCGTTAATTGCAGACGGCGGGATTCGGTTTTCTGGTGATATCGCCAAAGCCATTGTGGCCGGGGCGCACTCGGTGATGATGGGCGGCATGTTTGCCGGTACCGAGGAGGCGCCGGGTGATGTCGAGTTGTATCAAGGCCGAACTTATAAGTCCTACCGAGGTATGGGATCGATCGGGGCCATGTCGCAATCGCAAGGCTCATCGGATCGCTACTTCCAGGATTCGAGCGTTGGCGCTGAAAAGCTTGTTCCTGAAGGCATTGAAGGACGGGTTCCCTACAAGGGACCTGTCTCTGGCATTATCCATCAGCTAATGGGCGGCGTGCGATCTTCCATGGGTTATGCGGGCTGCGCCACAATCGATGACATGCGGACTCGGCCAGAGTTTGTGAGGGTGACTTCGGCAGGCATGTCTGAGTCGCATGTTCACGACGTTTCAATCACCAAGGAAGCACCCAATTACCCGGTTCGCTGATTCGCGAGTCGAGTCAGTCCATACAATTCAACCGTGAGGACACGATGAGCCAGGATATCCATCGGCATCGCATTCTTATTCTCGATTTTGGCTCTCAATACACCCAGCTCATTGCACGCCGTGTTCGAGAAATTGGCGTTTACTGTGAGATCTATGCCTGGGATGTCACGGAGGACGACATACGCGCCTTTAACGCCTCGGGTATCATTCTTTCCGGCGGTCCTGAGTCGGTGACTGAACAAGATTCGCCGCGCGCTGCCAATGTTGTGTTCGAACTCGATCTTCCCGTTTTGGGTATTTGCTACGGCATGCAGACCATGGCCGCCCAAATGGGTGGCGCGGTCGAGGGCTCTGACACATCCGAATTCGGCTACGCCGAAATTCAAAGCGTGACAGAGGATCGACTATTTACGGGTCTTGCCGATAGAACTGACGAGAGTGGTAGAGGGATACTCGATGTCTGGATGAGCCACGGCGACAAGGTGACTCAGCTTCCTGAAGGATTTCTCCGTACGGCGGAAACCGACAGCTGTCCCATTGCCGCTATGGCTCACGCTGAGAGGCCCTGGTTTGGTATTCAATTTCACCCGGAGGTGACGCATACATCATTAGGCAAAGAGATCATGTCGCGGTTTGTCATCGATATCTGCGGCTGCGAGTCGCTGTGGACGCCTGCCAATATTGTTGAAGATGCGATCCAGACAGTACGAGCGAAAGTGGGTTCGGATAAGGTGCTTTTGGGCCTATCGGGAGGTGTTGACTCCTCCGTGGTTGCAGCACTGCTCCACAAGGCCATTGGTGATCAGCTGACCTGTGTCTTTGTCGACAATGGATTGTTGCGCCTCAACGAGGGCGATCAGGTCATGGATATGTTCGGCTCCAATATGGGCGTGAAGGTCATTCGTGCCAATGCGCAAGCACGATTTCTGGACCGCCTTGCAGGTGAGAAAGACCCAGAGACCAAACGCAAAATCATCGGCAATACCTTTATTGATGTGTTCGATGAAGAGGCGGCCAAACTAACCGATGTGAAGTGGTTGGCTCAGGGCACGATCTACCCCGATGTTATCGAATCTGCGGGCTCTAAAACCGGCAAGGCCCACGTCATCAAATCGCACCACAACGTTGGCGGACTGCCAGAAGATATGGCGCTTGAGTTAGTAGAGCCGCTGCGTGAGTTGTTTAAAGACGAGGTGCGCCAGATAGGACTTGAGCTAGGCCTACCAGAGTCCATGGTATTCCGACACCCGTTCCCTGGTCCGGGACTAGGTGTCCGAATTCTGGGAGAAGTTAAACAGGAATACGCCGATCTAGTCAGGCTCGCCGACGACATCTTTATTTCCGAGCTCAGGGCCTCCGGCTGGTATGACAAGACCAGTCAAGCCTTTGCTGTATTCCTTCCGGTGAAATCCGTCGGTGTTGTAGGTGATGGGCGTCGTTATGAATACGTGATCGCACTCCGTGCAGTGCAGACCATCGATTTCATGACCGCTAAGTGGGCGCATTTGCCATACGAGCTATTGGAAACTGTCTCGAACCGAATTATCAATGAGATTTCCGGTATCTCTCGTGTCACTTACGACATTTCGGGTAAGCCGCCAGCGACGATCGAGTGGGAGTAGTTTTTCATGTGTAAATAATTGATTTATAAATATTTATTACTTACCCATTACTTTCACATTCAGAAATCAATCGTTGGTTTCCTTAGTCTTTTTTCATACAGTTACACAAAATGTTGCACAATCGTGTGACTACTGAAACTCGTAGTAACTCAGAGACTAAGATTTGGCACTGAAGAAACAGCAATTTGCTGAAGGCGAAATAG
>MDTB01145954.1_pt1 | contig 27815 bp, 26 predicted proteins | sample 811161 | NCBI WGS metagenome assembly MDTB01 (sample SAMN05326650, study PRJNA326480) | marine metagenome | isolation source: seawater | place: Mediterranean Sea | collected 2009
AAATTTAAATAGATTTTAGATATTTTTTTGGGGTAGTCCCAAACCTATTTTTAAAAGCATTAATAAAATGACTCGATGTACTATACCCTATATGATCTGCCACCTCATTAACGTTATAGCTCCTGGTAGAAAGCATTTTACTAGCAATATTCATCTTATATTCCAGTAGAAAACCATAAACTGTATAACCATAAATTTCTTTAAACCCTTCCTTAAGATTTTTGAGAGAAATGTCAACTTCGGCAGATAATTCTTTTAGAGAAGGAGGATCTGACATTCTTTTTATTATTATCTCTTTTGCCATTTTTATTTTTACGACATTTTTCTCATCTGCTAAAAACGGGCATTGTTCAATATTTAATTCGTTTGACTCATTAAAGAATAGTCCTAATAATTCAAATATTTTTCCTTTTAAATAAAGATTTTTTACATTATCACTAAGCTTCTCATTAACAATTTGATTGAGAATGGTACTTATCTGGGGTGAGATAGGGTTCTCTTTGTAATATTTTTTTCCAAAATTTTCTTGAGATAAAAAAGAGATATTATCTGTTAATTCTGAAAATAAACTATGAAATTTTTTTATAGTGATCAATAGGCTTACATATTTAGTTTTTTCGCTTAGTGAACCGTCAATAGGTAAGTTAGTCGAAGGATTAAATAAAATAATTGAATTATTCTCTTGAAGATTAAATGTATAAGCCCCATTGTTATAACTGAGTGAAATTTTACCTTCTAAACAGAAATGAAACTGAATAAAATTTATATCTGTTTTAAATAATATATCCTTAGAGTCTTTTTCAAAATTTGAACAGGTATTAATTAATATATCATTATCAATCTTAAAAGTATTCATATCTCTTTACTAATATTAGACAAATATAAAATTGTTAAATAACATATAGAATTAAATTCATTAAATTAGCTTTTATGGATGTTGGATCTATTTTAATAGTACTTCCTTTACTGATAATATTTTCCTATCTCTTTGATATATTTGCTAGGAGAACAAAGTTTCCATCTGTTATACTATTAGTATTTACAGGAATAGTAGCAAGGTTTATATCTTCATATTATGGATACTCTAACTTTGAATTTTTAGATAGTCTAGTACCTGTTCTAGGGACTATAGGGCTTATTTTAATTGTTCTTGAAGCTGCTATTGAATTAGAAATAAAAAAAGAAAAAACATCCATTATAATAAAAGGGTTTTTAGCTGCTTTTTTCATTCTAATAATCAATATAATACTTGTAAGTATTTTCTTTGGAGAGGTAATAGGGCTCTCGTATCCAACTTCTGTAATTTATGCAATTCCATTATCAATAATAAGTAGTGCTGTTGCAATTCCTTCAGCAACTGGGCTTATAACAAAAAATAAAGAGTTTGTAGTTTACGAATCTACCTTCTCAGATATATTAGGAATTATGTTTTTTTATTATTGTATTAGGCAAGCAGAAAAAGGTCAAGCTCTTATAGGTGTAGAGCCAATAATAACTCTAATTGGTCAAATATTTTTAATAATTATAATTTCAATTGCAATAACTTATCTTCTATTTCAATTGATTCAGAGAATTGAACATCATGTGAAATTTTTTCTTATTCTTGCTTTGTTAATATTAGCATATGAAATAGGTAAAGATTTCCTAAAGCTTCCATCTTTAGTCCTAATCTTTATTTTTGGAATATTTCTTTCAAACTTCAAAAATCTTATCCCTACCAGTTTAAAAAAGTACATTAAAACTGATAAGGTTGGAAAATCAGATCTTCATGAATTTCATCTATTAACAGCAGAGTCAACTTTTTTAGTAAGAACTTTTTTCTTTTTATTTTTTGGATTTTCTATACCACTTGAAAGCTTTATTGAATTTGAACCATATATTATTGGTGCAACAGTTTTACTTATTATGTATGGTGTGAGATATTTTTATTTAGCACTTGTTATAAATGATGAAGATTCAAAACCTCTTCTATATTTTTCTCCAAGAGGTTTGATTACAATACTTTTATTTTTGAGTATATCCGATTATGATATTCAAAAAAGCAATATAGTCGATGAAAAAGTTCTATTAGTAATTATTATTGCTTCCATGCTTATAATGATTCAAGGATCCATAAATAGAAAAAAGAAGGATGAAGATACTGAATCAGAACCTCAACAAACATTTACAGAAATTGTAGATTCTCAAATAGATAAGAAATGAAAACAATAAAAAATATAGCAATTACTTTCGCAATAATATTTTCTTTAATATATGCCTTTAATTTAGAATACTTTATTAAAGGAATTCGTGTTGTTTATTTAAATTTTCAAACTACGGTTTCCATTGATGATTTAAAATATTTTGATTATGAAACCATTGAAGCTCCTGATGAAAAATCTCCCTGGAATGAAAGAGAAAATATAATTGATACTTTCTCAGATGAATTTGAGGAATTAAATGAGGAGTTTGGAACTGTTGCATATGTTGTGGTCCACAAGGATACAATTATTGCTGAAAAATATTATAAGGGGTACTCATCTAATTCATCTTCAAATTCTTTTTCTATGGCAAAGACTCTAGTTTCAGCCATGATGGGCAAAGCTCTAGAGCTAGGATATATTAATAGTCTTAATGACAAAGTTATAGATTACATCCCTGAGCTGAAGGGAGAGTTTGCAAGTGATGTTAGAGTAATTGATCTGGCTGCTATGACATCTGGATTAGACTGGGATGAAGGTACTTCCGATCCTTTTAGCCCTGTTGCTAAACAGTATTTTGTTTCAGATGTTGAAGATCTAATGTTAAATCAACCATTCATTGAAAAACCTGGTGAGAAAAATCATTACTCTAGTGGTAATACTCAACTTTTATCAATTTTAATTGAAAGAGCATCCGGAATCAAAACTGATAAATTTTTTGAAAATGAAATTTGGTCCAAAATTAATCCAGACAATGATGCTTACTGGCAGGTTGATAGTAAAAAGAAAGGAAACATAAAATCCTTTTGCTGTTTTCATTCAAATGCACGTGATTTTTCGCGTTTAGGAAAGCTTTATTTAAATTATGGTAAGTGGAATGGAAATCAAATTATCGATTCTACTTTTATAAAATCATCTATGAAACCTTTCCTTGATAATTTTGATGCCTATGGAATAGGTCTTTGGTTAAAAAAACATAAAGATTTAAATGTTTCATTAATGAGCGGTCACCAAGGTCAATATGTAATTATGATTCCTGAAAAAGAATTAATTATTACAAGATTAGGAGAGAGAGATATTGATTTAGGAGGACCAGGGGTTTCTGGAGATGTTCTTACATATATTGACGAAGCCCTTAAATTAATCGAAGATTAAATTTTGAGTTTTAACTTAACTGGACAGTGGTCAGAATGAAATACATCACTTAAAATACTAGCATCTTTTATTTTATCTTCTAAAGATTTTGAGACAATATTATAGTCTATTCTCCATCCTTTATTATTAGCTCTTGAATTAGCTCTATAACTCCACCAACTATATTGATGAGGAGATTGGTTTATATATCTAAAAGAATCTATAAAATTATTTCCGATAAATGAGTCTAACCATAATCTCTCCTCGGGTAAAAAACCTGAAACATTTTTGTTTCTTACAGGGTCATGTATATCTATTGCATTATGACAAATATTGTAATCACCACAGACAACTAAATTTTTAAAATTTTTGTTCAAGGAATAAATGTATTGTTTAAAATCATCCATAAAACGAAATTTAAATTCCAGCCTGTCAGTATTGGTTCCTGATGGAAGATATAAACTCATAATAGAAACTTTATCAAAGTCTACTCTTAAAATTCTTCCTTCGAAATCCATATAATCCATCCCTGAACCATATTCAATATGATTAGGCTTTTCTTTAGAAAAAATTGCTACACCACTATATCCTTTCTTTTGAGCAGAATACCAATAAGTATTATACCCTAAACTTTCAATCAAATCATATTCTACCTGATCTTGATTTGCTTTTGTCTCTTGAATACAAATTACATCTGGAGACTCTTTATGAAGCCAGTCTACAAACCCTTTTTTCATTGCAGCTCGAATTCCATTTACATTGTAGGTAATTATATTCAAGTAGAAAGCTTTTTTAATAAACTTTTGATTGATAATTCATTTTCGACAGTAGTTCTTAATTGTGAAAGTTTTATTCTTGATTGTTCCATTGAATCTCTATCCCTAATTGTGAAAGTGTCATCTTCTAAAGTTTGATGATCAATTGTTATGCAGTATGGCGTTCCAATTGCATCCTGCCTTCTATATCTTCTTCCAATAGCATCTTTTTCATCATAAACTATATTGATTTCATGAACAAATTCATTCATAATTTTTCTTGCATATTCAGGTAATCCATCTTTTTTAAGTAACGGTAAAAAAGCTAATTTATTTGGTGCTAATGCTCTTGGAATACTCATTACATTTCTCGAAGATCCATCTTCTAGAGATTCCGTTTTAAATGAGTTTGAGATAATTGCTAAAAACATTCTATCAAGACCAATAGAAGTCTCTAGAACATATGGTGTATAATTTTTATCTAATTCTGGATCAAAATATTGTAATTTTTTTCCTGAAAGTTCTTCATGACTTTTTAAGTCAAAGTCTGTCCTTGAGTGGATCCCTTCAAGTTCTTTAAACCCAAAAGGAAAAAGAAATTCAATATCACATGCAGCATCTGCATAATGAGCAAGTTTATCATGGTCATGATATCTAAAAGAGTCTGGATCTATTCCTAAATTAAGGTGCCAATCAAGTCTTATTTTTTTCCACTTTTTGAACCAGTCTTCTTGAGTTCCAGGTTTAATAAAAAATTGCATTTCCATTTGCTCAAATTCCCTCATTCTAAAAATAAATTGACGAGCAACAATTTCATTTCTAAAAGCTTTCCCAGTTTGTGCAATACCAAATGGTATTTTCATTCTAGAAGTTTTTTGAACACTTAAATAATTAAGGAAAATCCCTTGAGCTGTTTCAGGTCTTAAATATAGATCCATACTAGAGTCTTCAGAAGCTCCAAGTTTTGTATTAAACATTAAGTTAAACTGTCTTACCTCTGTCCAATTACATGTTCCGCTAACTGGGCATTTTATTTCTAGATCATCAATAAGTTTTTTTATTGCTACCAAATTATCATTCTCAAAAGCAGAAATCATTTTATTCTTAACATCTTTAACAGATTTGGTAATTTCCAGTACTCTTGGGTTAGTTTCTACAAACTGTTTTTTATCAAATTTTTCTTTAAATCTTTTTTCTGCTTTGGTTATCTCCTTTAGGATTTTTGAGTTTAGTTTTTCAATATGATCTTCAATTAATACATCAGCTCTATATCTTTTTTTTGAATCTTTATTATCAATCAGAGGATCATTAAATGCATCAACATGACCAGATGCAATCCAAGTTTTAGGATGCATAAAAATTGCTGAATCTATTCCTACAATATTTTCATTTAGCTGAACCATTGACTTCCACCAATATTCTCTGATATTATTTTTAAGTAAAGTTCCATTGTGAGCATAATCATATATTGCATTTAGCCCTTCATATATTTCACTTGATGGAAACACAAAGCCATATTCTTTAGAGTGTGATATTATTTTTTTAAGAGCGTCTTTATCCATTAGTATATTGTAAAAATAGTTCTTTTTACTATTTTAAATACGTTAATTTGTAATTGAATTAATACAATGAGAAATTTAATATATACTGTTTTATCAATAGTAGTTATTAGTGGATGTGCAAAGCGAGGCTCTCCAACCGGAGGTCCAGTTGATAGTATTCCTCCTGTTCTTGTTAATGCTAGCCCAAAAATTAATTCAATAAACTTTGACTCTGAAGAAATTAAACTAACATTTGATGAATTTGTTAAATTAGACAAAGTTGCAGATCAATTAATTATTTCACCCCCTCTTGAAAAAACATCATATGAAGTTAAACCCCTTAGTGGTGTAACTAAAAAAGTTTTTCTAAAATTTCTAGATAGTTTAGAATCTGAAACAACCTACACGATTAATTTTGGTAATAGCATTAAAGATAATAATGAAGGGAATCCATTAACTTTCTTTAATTATACCTTTTCTACAGGAGATGAAATAGACTCTCTTTATATAAGGGGTAATATTTCTGATGCTTACAATCTAGAAACTGATGATTATGTTTCAATTCATCTATATAGAATTGATTCTATTTTTAATGATTCTATAATTTTTAATAATCGTCCTACATATATTTCCAATTCACTAGACTCTACCTCATATCAATTTCAAAATCTTAAAGAGGGTAAATACTTGATAATAGCATTGAAAGATATTGATAACAACTATTTTTTTGATCCATTTTACGATAAAATTGGGTTTATTGATTCTTTAATTACTCTTCCAAAAGATTCAATTATTGACTTTAAATTATTTAAAGAAGAGACAGCTTTGATATGGGACAAGCCTCACTTTATAAATAGTGAAAAAATAGGATTTGGTTATTATGGAAAACTTAATATAAAAAATATTGAAATTGAATCTTCATTACCTGATAGTGTTCAGTATACATTTACAAAAGAAAGTGAAAAAGATACTTTAGTTTTCTGGTTATCACGAAACAGCTTTGACTCTTTGAACTTCAATTTAATAGAGAAAGACACAACTAAGCTTGTTACAGTTAAGTTTGACAGAGCAAGAGATACTTTAATTGACTCTTTGAGTATAAGTCCAAAAACAGCTAATGTTATTCACCTTAGAGAAACATTTAAACTTTCCTCAAATATTCCATTAATAAAAATTAGAGATTCTCTAATTACAATTAGAGATATTGATTCTCTTATTGTTCCCTTTACAACCTCAATAAGTGATAATTTAGATGAAGTTGATATAGAGTTTGAGGTTTCTCCTTCTGATAGTTATAGAGTGTCTATTTTACCTGAGGCTATAAAAGATATAAGGGGGGTAATTAATGACACTTTAGAATATAATGTTGTTAGTCAATCATTAGAAGATTATGGAAATGTTTACTTAGATGTAATAAGAAATAGTGAATCTAAATTTATTCTACACATGATAGATAATAATGGAGATATAATTAGAGAGTTTAAAAATGTAACTCAGAATTCAACATATAACTTTGATTATATAAGACCTGGAAAATATAGATTTAGATTAATTGAAGATTCAAATAATAATGATATATGGGATACAGGAAATTACCTTAGAAAAATTAAACCTGAACCAGTTTATTATTTTTTAAACGAGCTTGAAGTAAGAGCAAATTGGGATTTTAACGAAACTTTTGATCTTAATAATAAATTAATAATTAAAGATTCTATAAATTAATTAAATGAAAAACATTTTATCATCCTTAACCATTATAATTTTTATCAATGTCAGCGCACAGAGCTCATACTTTCCTTCAAAAGAAACATGGGAAACTAAACCTCCCTCATTTTTTCAATATGATTCAAAAAAGCTTGATAAAGCAATTGATTTTGTTACTAAAACTCAAAATGATGGAAATAAAGATTTGCGAGTTGAAATATTAAAAGGGTTTTCATCGGAACCTTACCATAGTATTTTAGGTCCAACAAAAAAAAGAGGTGAAACAAATGGATTAATAATTAAAGATGGATATGTAATTGCTTCTTGGGGAGACACTAAAAGAGTTGATATGACTTTTAGTGTAACCAAAAGCTATCTTTCTGCAGTTACAGGATTAGCAATAGATAATAAGTTAATTAAATCTGAAAAAGATTTGGTCTCTGATTATTTATGGGATAAAACTTTTGATGGAAAAATGAATAGTAAGATTTCATGGGAACATCTTTTAAATCAATCATCTGATTGGTCTGGTAACCTTTTTGGAATTAATCACTGGGAGGATAGGCCAGATATTAGTAAAAATATAGACGATTGGAGATCAGAAGCTCAAAAGGAACCTGGAACTTATTATAAATATAATGATGTTAGGGTTAACGTATTGGCATATTCGCTTCTTCAAGTCTACAGACAGTCTTTACCCAAAGTTCTAAAACAGTCTATAATGGATCCCATTGGAGCCTCTGATAGCTGGAGATGGTATGGTTATGAAAACTCATGGGTAAATATTGATGGTTTGATGGTCCAATCTGTTTCAGGTGGAGGTCATAATGGTGGTGGAGTATTTATTAATTCAGAAGACCATGCTAGATTTGGGCTTTTATACTTGAATAATGGTATGTGGAAAAACAAAAGAATTATTTCTGAAGAATGGATTAATAAATCTATCAAGCCTTCACAGACTAATCCAGAGTATGGCTATATGTGGTGGATTAATTCTAAAGACGGTGAAGATTATGCAATATCTGATTGGAAAAATGTTCCTACTAATGTATATTATGGTGCAGGGTTTGGCGGTAATTATATTGTAGTTATCCCTGATGAGAACATGGTGGTAGTTGGAAGGTGGTTAGGTAGAAATACTATTGGAACTTTTATTCAAATGATATTAGAGTCAAAGTAAATTAAAATTTAGCTTTTAAATATTCATTATTCATTCTAGCTATATTTTTAATTGAAATTCCTTTAGGACATTCAACCTCACAAGCACCAGTATTTGTACAATTTCCAAAACCTTCTTCATCCATTTGCTTAACCATATTAAGAACTCTTTCTTTAGCTTCAACTTTACCTTGAGGTAGGTATGAAAATTGTGAAACTTTAGCAGATACATATAGCATAGCAGATGCGTTTTTACATGTAGCAACACATGCTCCACATCCAATACAAGTTGCAGCGTCAAATGCATTATCTGCATCTTCTTTTCTTATAGGTATAGAATTTGCATCCTGAGTATTACCTGAAGTATTAATACTTATATACCCTCCAGTATGTTGAATTCTATCAAAAGCACTTCTATCAACAACTAAATCTTTAATTATAGGAAAAGATGCTGCTCTAAATGGTTCAATTATAATTGAATCACCATCTTTAAATTTTCTCATATGAAGCTGACATGTAGTAATTCCTTTATCTGGACCATGTGCTCTTCCATTTATAAATAAAGAGCAGCTTCCGCATATCCCTTCTCTACAATCATGATCAAATGCAACTGGATCTATGTTTTCATTTATTAATTTTTCATTTAGAATATCCAGCATTTCAAGGAAAGACATTTCAGGAGTAATATCTTCAATTTGATATTTTTCAAAACCGCCTTTTGACTGATTATCTTTCTGTCTCCAAATTTTTAGGTTAAGTATCATCTTAATATTTTGCAGATTTATTATTTGTTATAGTATTAATTATAAAATCTCGTAAATCTTGATTTGACTTTTGAAGATCCTCTCTTCTTAAATACATCATATGACCACTTTCATATCCTTTAAATGTAAATCTATCTTTTAGTTTACCTGATGGATCAACTTGTTGCATAGTATATTTTGCTGCAGAAAATGTAGTTGCACCGTCATAATAACCAGATTGAATTAAGACATTTAAAAATGGGTTTTCAGCAATTGCTTCTCTAAAGTTTCGTCTAATTCTTATATTATCAGAATCCCATGGGCGTACAGATAATTCTCCTCTAGCCCAAGTATTATATTTAATATCTGTCTCAAAATTTAATTTCTCTTTAATGTAAGAGTTCATAGCAGGGGTGAATGCATGATCCCATGCACTTAGCTCAGGTGCATATTCAGGATAATTTCCTGAGTCACTACTATCGATACCTTTATATCTTGAATCTAGTCTTCCAATTGTAAATCCTTCATCTCTTAAAAGTTCTTTCCAAAAGAAACTAGTTGATATATTTAAATTATTTTTTATTATTTCATCATACTTTATTCCTGTAAGAAATTCTATTTTTTTAGCTATTTCATTTTTTTTATCATTATCGATAATCCCTCCTTTTGCAAGTGAAGGAAGTAACTCATTATATGCAAATTCATCAGATATTTCAATTACTTCTTCTAAACTTTTGTTTAGAAGTTCATCGTTTAACTTTTTATGATACCATGCAGTTGCAGTAAAGTATGGAAAATCGACAGTTGGTAAAATTATACCCCCTGACTCATATCTTAATTCATAATCAGCTGGAGAAACTAGAACAACACCATTTAAATATAACCATTGATTTTGTTGTAATTCATGAGCTAACCCCATTACTCTTACACCACCATAACTTTCACCTACAAGATATTTTGGTGATTTCCATCTAGCAGATCTAGTCACAAACGTGCTGATCCATTCAGCTAAATACTCGATATCTTGATTTACTCCAAAAAATTTATCAGTTGCCTCTTCTTTAGTCATAGGCTTCAAGATTCTAGAGTAACCTATATTGATTGGATTTACAAAAACAATATCTGCAACATCTAGAATTGAATAAGGATTAGACTTATATCCATATGGCTGAACTGGATAACCTTCATCGTCAATTACTAAACTATAAGGGCCAGTATAACCCATGTGCATCCAGATTGAAGCTGAACCAGGGCCTCCATTAAAAGAGAAAACTAATGGCCTATTGGTGTTGTCATTAATATCTGTTCTTTTATAATAAGTATAATGAAGTGTCGCAATTACTTCACCTTTAGCATCCCATATTGGCTGGGTTCCTATTTGAGCAGAATAATTAACTTTTTTTCCAAGAATTGAAGTTGAATGATTTGTGATGACTTTTGAATCAGACGGAATTTGTCTATCAAAAAGACTATTTTGAGAGAAACAAAATGAAACACTCAATATTGAAATAAGTAAATAAAATTTTTTCATATTATAACTATTTATATGACCTTGTTTTAACTTCGATTTCTTCATATTTAAGATCTTCTTTATGAAGTTTTGCATCTGATGGCTCCCCAACATATTCCCAAGCAGAGACAAATTTATAGTTTTTATCATCTCTTATTGCCTCCCCATCTTTAGTTTGATATTCTTCTCTAAAATGTCCTCCACAAGATTCATTTCTTTCTAAAGCATCTTTTGCAAATAGTTCTCCTAATTCAAGAAAATCAGCAACTCTTACTGCCTTAGCTAATTGTTCATTGTACTCCTCTATTTTTCCTGTCACATTAACATTTTTATAAAAATCTTTTCTTAATTTTTTTATTTCATTGATTCCATCAACAAGATCATTTTGATTTCTTGACATACCACATTTATTCCACATTATTTTTCCCAACTTTTTATGATAGTAATCAACCGATTTTTTCCCTTTATTAGAAATTAACTTGGTAAGTAGATCTTGTACACTTTTTTCACTTTCCTCAAATTCTTTAGTATCAGTGTCTATTTTCCCTGTACTAATATCATCAGACAAATAATCTCCAATCGTATATGGTAAGACAAAATAACCATCTGCTAATCCTTGCATTAATGCTGATGCTCCAAGTCTATTGGCTCCATGATCAGAAAAGTTAGCTTCTCCTATTGCAAAGCAACCAGGTATTGTAGTCATCAAATTGTAATCAACCCAGACCCCCCCCATAGTGTAATGAACAGCAGGGTATATTTTCATAGGCATAACATATGGGTCCTCGTCTACAATTTTTTCATACATCTGAAATAGATTTCCATATTTCTGTTTGATCACTTCCTTTCCTAGAGTATTTATAATCTTATCATCATTTTCATCTTGACCATTCAACAAGGCTTTTTCTTTTCCATACCTTGTTATTGAATGAGAAAAGTCTAAATAGACAGCTTCACCTGTTTTATTAACTCCAAATCCATTATCACATCTTTCTTTAGCTGCTCTTGATGCAATATCTCTTGGAACTAAATTTCCAAATGCCGGATATCTCCTTTCCAGATAATAATCTCTATCTTCTTCTTTAATATCTACAGGTGATAATTTCCCTTCTCTAACCAGCTTTGCATCTGTTATATCTTTTGGAACCCATATTCTACCGTCATTTCTGAGTGACTCCGACATAAGAGTTAGTTTTGACTGATAGTCACCAGATACAGGAATACAAGTCGGATGTATTTGAGTAAAACATGGATTAGCAAAATAAGCTCCCTTTCTATGAATTTTCCAAGAAGCAGTTACATTACTACCCATTGCATTAGTAGATAAATAGAATATATTTCCATATCCACCTGATGCAATAACTACTGCATGGGCAGAAAATCTTTCAAGTTTTCCTGAAACATGATTCCTAGCAATTATTCCTCTTGCTTTTCCATCAACTTTAACAATATCCATCATTTCATGTCTACTAAACATCTCTATTTTACCTCTTGCAATTTGTCTATTCATGGCTGAATATGCACCTAAAAGCAATTGTTGGCCTGTTTGACCTTTTGCATAAAAAGTTCTTGATACCTGAACTCCACCAAAAGATCTATTATCTAATAGACCTCCATAATCTCTGGCAAATGGAACCCCTTGAGCTACACACTGATCAATAATATTTCCAGAGACTTCAGCTAGCCTGTAGACATTAGCCTCTCGAGATCTATAATCTCCCCCTTTAATAGTATCATAAAAAAGACGATAATCAGAATCTCCATCTCCTTGATAATTTTTTGAGGCATTTATTCCGCCTTGAGCAGCAATTGAATGTGCTCGTCTTGGAGAGTCCTGAAAACAAAAAGCCTTTACGTTATATCCAAGTTCAGCTAAAGTAGCAGAAGCTGAGGCTCCAGCAAGACCAGTCCCAACAACAATTATATCAATATTTCTCTTATTGGAAGGGCTAACTAAATTGATGTTTCCTTTATGTGACTTCCATTTAGTAGATAATGGTCCTAAAGGAACTTTAGAGTTTAAAATAGATTTTGTTGTAATTTTTTGATTTTCAGGATCAAGTAATTTAGAAATTTCAAATTCAGCTTTTAATTTTTCTGGCGTTAGAGATTCATTTTTAATTTCATAGGAATTAATAATACTTTCTAATTGGGTTCGAATTGATTTAATTTTTTTATTCTTTATACTTGAATCCTTATCAGAAGACTTGACTTTCTTTTTATCGAAACACCAGTTATTATTATTAATCTTAAGACTACAAAAAACCTTAGTCCTTTTGTTATTAATATGATAAATGAAAAAGGGTGAGACACAATCATCTTTACCGTTTTTATACTTTATGTGTTTTTCTGTTAAATATAATCCCATAATGCAAATATATGATTTTAAATTTTGTTGTACCCCTTTTTGTGCCCCATATTTTAATGCATTAAATTATGAAATACTGCAATAAAAATGAATCCAAAGGGAATAAGAATAGAAAAAATAAATGTAAATGATTTAATAATATTATGATATTTTGAGCCAACACCAACTGTTTTAAAAGATGAGCTAAATCCATGAAGAAGATGAAGAGCTAGAAATATAAAAGATATTGAATAGATAGAAGTTCTAATTGGGCTTTCAAATTTTTGAATTAGTTCTTCATAATATCTATTAGGATCCTCAGGTAAGACTTCAATATACTTATAATTCATTTCAGGAACCCAAAAGTCATAAAAATGTAAAACTAAAAATAAGAGAACAGCTCCTCCACTATAAATCATATTTCTAGAAATCCATGGTGCATTATCTCTTCCAGCATATCTTGAATAATTTTTTCCTCTAGATCTTCTATTAAGTATTTCTAGATAGAAACCCATAACAAAATGAAAGATTACACCAATTATTAAAATTGGTTGTAAAATAAATTGAACAATAGGATTATTACCCATGAAATGTGATAAAAAATTAAATATTTCTTCGCTAAACACAGAGGTAATATTAATTAGGAAGTGTTGAGTAAGAAAAACAACTAAAAAAATACCTGAAAGGGCCATTAATAGTTTTTTCCCAATAGAAGATTTAAATATAGAAATCAGGTTCATATTTATATTATCAACTTGTAAAATTAAATTATAAAAACTTAAATAGCTATTTTATTTTAAATTGATTCTCTATTGTGGTATCATCAGTCTTTATAGAAATAGTATAGTTGCCTTTTTGAAGATAATATTTTCCATTTTGTGATTTTATATTTTTGGAAGAATCAATGTTATCTGTTTTAATTAAATCATAATCTAAAAAATTATATCCATTTTCCAATAAAATATCTTTTGAATAAACAATATCAGAATTTTCATCTAAAACTATTAATTCAGCTTCTACATTGATTTTAGAATAAACAGGGAAATTAATTTTCGGATTTATATAGTTTTTATCTGTACTCCTTTTTGTACCCCATCTATTTGAATATTTAACATCTTTCATCTTCAATATTTGAATATTAGAAGTGAATTTATCAATGTCAAAATCTTGAATAAGAGATATATCTGCTAGATAAATTGATCGACCGTGTGTTCCTACTAATAGATGATTTTTATCTTTTTGAATTACCAAATCATGAACAGCTGCAGATGTTAGCCCACTCCTAAATGGCTCCCATTTATTACCTTGATTAAAAGAGGCGTAAACACCATGATCATTTCCTATATATAAAATATTGCTATTAATATTATCTTCAATAATAACATTAATTGGAGAATCTGGAAGGTTTGAGCTAATCGACTCCCATGTCTTACCATAATTACTACTCTTAAATATATATGGGGAAAAATTATCCCAACGATATCCATCAAGTGAAGCGTAAATAATATTTTCGTCATGAGATGAAGCATAAAGCTTACTTACCCATAGATCTTGAGGTAAATCTTTTGAAATATTTTTCCATGTTTTACCTCCATTTTTTGTTATATATATCATACCATCGTCACTTCCAGTATATATAACATCTTCATTAATTGGAGATTCTGAAATAGTTGTTAATGTTCCATATGGAACGTTTCCTAATTTTCCTCCTTTAGTTAAATCCTCTGAAATAGTTTCCCATGACTTACCTTTGTCAATAGACTTATGTAGAAAATTTGATCCATAATATAACACATCTTGATTGTGTGATGAAAGCCGAATAGGGGTTTGCCAATTAAATCTAAAAGGTGATTGACCTAGCTCATGAACTGGTTTTACAGATCTTCTTTTGCCTGTTTCCAAATCCAAGCGAGAATAAAATCCAAATTGAGACCCTGTATAAACTATATTAGGATTTCTACTATCAATTTGAATTTCCATTCCATCTCCACCAAGAATACTCTTCCAAGGATATTTTCCAGTCATATTCCATCTTTTACTTGGGATAGCATTATGTGGCCCCATCCAAACACCATTATCTTGAAGTCCCCCATATACATTATATGGCTTTTGATAGTCTACATTTATAGAATAAAATTGACCTACTTCAGTTGAATTATTTTTTATCCAATTTTCACCATCATCATATGTAATATTTACACCTCCATCATTTCCGTTAATTAAATGTCCAGGCTTATTAGGGTTAATCCATAAATCATGATGATCTGCATGCACATTCTCTTTGCCTATAGTGTAAAATGTTTTTCCCCCATCGTCAGATGTTATTAGTGGAACACCGTATGTGTAAATTTTATTACTGTTATTCGGGTCTACATGAATTTTACCAAAATAATAACCATAGGAATAGTAAAGACCCTCTAGATAAGTTTCATGAGTCTTATTCCAAGTTTTTCCCCCATCAATACTTTTATAAACTTCAGCTCCAATAACAGGGGTATCAAACAACTCAGAGTTAGCATTAACTAGGTAATTATATAAATCTTTTGGCTCAATTTTACCTGACTTAATATCTGATTTAACTGATTCTGCATTGTATTTTCTCGGGAATCTGTTAGATCTAAGAAAACGATTTAAATCCTCACTTTCTATTTTTTTAAATTCATCAATTGAAATATCTTTAAAAGATTCTTTACTAAGGCTTTCATCTTCATTTTGATTATTTAATTCTCTTCTAAACTGGTTGTCTAATACAGTATAAACTATATTTTCATCATATACAGCAATTCCAATTCTTCCAACACCTTCTCCATTTGGAAAACCACTACCCTTTATTGAAATATTTTCCCATGTATCTCCCGCATCAATACTTTTATATATAGCTGAATTTTTTCCACCTTCATCTAAATTCCATGCTTTTCTGTCCTTTTCCCAAGCAGATGCATACATAATATTAAAACTATTTGGAGTACTAGCCATGTCAATTATTCCCGTACTATCATTTATATAAAGTGTATTTTTCCATGTTTTACCTCCGTCTTTAGTTACATATACACCTCTATTTTTATTTTTTGAATATAAATGTCCCGTAACACCAATAATAACATGGTTTTTGTCTTCAGGATTGATTAAAATTTTTCCAATATGATGACTATCTGCTAGTCCAACATTTACCCAGTTGGAACCATTTGGTTCTGTTTTTAGAATTCCTATTCCCGAATATGAAGATCTAGATGAATTATTTTCTCCCGTTCCAACCCATAAAATTTTATTTTTCCAGTCCATTGTAATTTCTCCAATATTTTGAGTTGGCCAATCCTCTGAAATAGAAGTAAAAGATGTTCCATTATTATTGGTATACCATACACCTCCTGAGGCATATGCAACATAGAATTTAGTTGAATCTTCTGGATTCACTTCTAGTGCGACAACCCTTCCACTCATTATTGTTGGACCTATATTTCTAAAGTGAATATTTTTTATCCTAGATGATTTTGTCAACTCTGCCTTTTTTTGATAAGCCTCAATTAATTGAGATGAATTTGAAGGCTGAGGTTGAGCATAGCCAATAGTTGTAACTATGAGCAATAAGAAAATTATTTTATAGTTCTTCATAATACCAATTTTTAATTAAATTATAAACATTATCTTAATTTTCTAGATATTTGATAAAAAATAAATGAGATATAAACCTTTAAATAATTCTATTTATAAAAGAAATCGTTTGAATTTTATGAATCAAATGAAGGGTAATTCTATGGCTGTTTTTAATTCAAATGATATTTACCCCGTTAGTGCTGATACTGAATTACCTTTTGAACAACATAGAGATATATTTCATTTAACAGGAATTGATCAAGAAGAAACCATTTTAATTTTATACCCCTCTTCAAAAGATAACAAAACAAGAGAAAATTTATTTATTAGAAGATCTGATAAACACACAAAAGTCTGGGAAGGTGAAAAATTAAGTAAAGATTTAGCCTCAAAGCTTTCTGGAATAGATAGTGTTCACTTTGTTGAAGATTTTAAAAACATACTACACTCGATTTCAAGTAAAGTAGATACGTTTTACATAAATAAAAATGAACACTACAGAGCTAATTCTCCTGTAGAAACTAGAGAAGATAGATTTATTAGCTGGTTATTAAAAAAATATCCTGCTCATAAAGTTTCCAAAAGTAATCCAATACTTCAGAGACTTAGGTCTATAAAACATATTGATGAAATTAACCAGATAAAAAAAGCTTGTGATATAACAAAAAAAGGTTTTAATAGAGTACTTAAATTCGTTAAGCCTAATGTATGGGAATATCAAATAGAGGCTGAATTTATTCATGAATTTATAAATAACTCTTCTAAAGGGTTTGCATATACTCCAATAATTGCAAGTGGAAATGATAACAATGTTCTACACTATATCAAGAATAACAAAATATGTAAAAAAGGGGAACTTATATTAATGGATGTTGGAGCTGAATATGGAAATTACTCTAGTGATATGACTAGAACTATTCCTGTTTCTGGTAGATTTTCAAAAAGACAAAGGCAGGTATATGAATCTGTTTTAAAAGTTAAAAATGAAGCAACTAAACTTCTTAAAAGCGGAAATAATTGGAAAACTTTTCATGAACAAGTTGGGGAAATAATGACATCAGAATTAATTAAAATTAAATTGATTGATAAGGTTGATCTAAAAAATGAAACAAAAAAGAGTCCAGCTTATAAAAAATATTTTATGCATGGAACTTCTCATCATCTTGGATTAGACACACATGATTATGGACTATTAGAAGATCCTTTTCAAGAGAATATGGTATTTACTGTTGAACCTGGCATTTATATTCCAGATGAAGGTTTTGGTATAAGACTTGAGGATGATGTTGTAATTCAGAGTAAGGGTGAACCTATCAACTTAATGAAAGATATACCTATTGAACCTGAACATATTGAGGAATTAATGAATTAATTTTCATGCTTATTTAGACTCTTCTTTCTTTAATATTTTTATGTCATTAATTAGATTATCCATTACATTACTATCTGTTCCATCATAGAATCCTCTAATTCTTCTTTTTGAATCGACTAAAACAAAATTTTCTGTATGAATCATATCATATTTACTAGGACTTTCTATATCCTCTGCTACTAAATATGATTTTCTAGCAAGATTATATATTTGCTCTTTATCTCCAGTAACCATATTCCATTTATTATCTATTACTCCTTTTTCTATTGAGTATTTTTTCAAAATTTCTACTGAATCAATATCCGGAGTAACGGTGTGAGATAATAGCAGAACATCATTGTCATTAATAAATTCATCTTGAAGAAAAATCATATTTTCTTTCATAATTGGACAAATACCAGGACATGTTGTAAAGAAAAAGTCTGCAATATATATTTTGCCGTCATACATCTTATTAGTTATAATTTTATTGTTCTGGTTAGTTAATTCAAAATCTGCAATCTTATGAAATCTTTTAATATGTTGAATAGTACTATCAACTAGTTGAAACTTTACCATACTAGGTTGATAAATGGGTAATTTTTTTTCTGGACTTAACACATAATAAAACATTAAAACTGCAGTGATAGATATTGAAAGCATTATAGCAGCAAAAAGTCTATATTTTTTTAACATATTATTTTTAAAATCAAGACAGTAAAGATAATTCAAGGAATTAAAAAAATATTAAATTTGCTCTTTAAAATTAAATTATGTCTCCAGAATTTTTTATAAAAGCAGTTCAATTATTATTATCTCTTTCCATTCTAGTTGTTCTTCATGAGTTTGGTCATTTTATTCCAGCTAGACTTTTTGGTTGTAGAGTTGAAAAATTTTATTTGTTCTTTGATGTAAAGTATTCTTTGTTTAAAAAGAAAATAGGCGAAACAGTTTATGGTATAGGTTGGCTTCCACTTGGAGGGTATGTTAAAATATCCGGTATGATTGATGAAAGTTTTGATAAGGAGCAAATGCAAAAACCTCCCCAGCCATGGGAGTTTAGATCAAAGCCTGCTTGGCAAAGACTTATTATAATGTTAGGTGGTGTTACAGTTAATTTGCTTCTTGGATTCTTTATATATATGATGGTCTTTTTTGTTTGGGGTAAAGAAACTCTTCCACAAGAAAGCATTCCTCTTGGACTTGAACCATCTGCATTTGTTCAAGATATTGGTTTTGAAAGAGGAGATAAAATTATAAATGTTGATGGTAAAGAGCTTGACAATGTGCTAGATATAAATAGAATTTTACTTTTAAGACCAGTAGAAAAGGTTAAAGTAGAAAAATTAAATGGCTCCATTTCAGAGATAAATATTCCTGAAAATATTGGAAATGATATTTTTCAAAGTGGACAAATGCTAAGTTTTACTCCACTATTTAGTGCAACTATTGATTCAGTTTTTAATGATTCCCCTGCATCATATGCAGGGATGCAAAGTGGAGATAAAATTATATCTATTAATGATGAAAAAATACATGACTGGTCTTCTTTTTCAAATTGGATTGATGAAAATCCTGATAATATTATAGATGTTATAGTTGAAAGAGACGGCTCAAATTATAATTTAACAATTGATAGAAATGATGATGGTACTATCGGAGTTGGCAAACAAAATACTGGAATTGAAACTATTAATCAAAAAGTTGGTTTCACTGATAGTATAAGACAAGGTTTTAATTATGGTTACTGGACACTATATGAATATGTTGCTGGCTTCTCATTTGTTTTCACTAAAAAAGGTGCCCAGCAACTTGGTGGATTTGGTACAATAGGAAATCTTTTTCCTGCAAAATGGGATTGGAAAGGTTTCTGGCTGTCAACAGCACTAATATCAATTATACTGGCTTTTATGAATGTTCTTCCTATTCCAGCATTAGATGGAGGCCATGTTATGTTTCTCATATATGAAATGATAAGTGGAAGAAGGCCTAGTGATAAGTTTATGGAAATATCTACAATGATTGGGTTTTTCTTACTAATTGCTATTGTTCTATATGCAAATGGAAATGACTTATTCAGAGCATTTGCAGGATAAAAAAAGGCTAGATATGTAATACCTAGCCTTGTTCAAACTTAATCTAATAGATTGGTTTATGAATTAAAATCTATAGTTTAGTCCTACTGATATATTTCTACCCATTTCATGAATTCCTGCAGTTTTAAATCTTGATAAGTGATCATAGTATTCTTTATCAAATACATTATTCACACTCCAAAAAATATTTAAATCATTATCAAGAAAAGATGTGTTCCAAACCCCTGAAAGGTTTAAAACAGAATATGCATCAGTCTCTTCCTCAAACATTGAAACTCTTCCTTGTTTTGCTTTAGCTATAAAGTCAATTTCTAAAGAGTAATTACTTGAAAAGTCTATATTAAATCTTTGATTGAATGTTAGAGGAGATATAAATGGTAATGCCTCTCCATCAGCAGATTCAGCAAAAATATATGCAAGTGAAGTATTATAGCTTAACCAGTCATAACCTGTATTATTGTTAAAAGAAATTTCTCCTCCATAAAGTTTTGAATCTTGTTGCATATAATTATAAACACTATAACCGTCCTCACTTCCACCTCCTGGCGATATGTATATGTAATCAGAAATATCATTATAAAATAAATCAAAATTAACAGTAGAGTTCTGATTAACTATTTCATAGGATAAGTCTGTTTGAAAACTTTTCTCTGCAACTAAATTTGCGTTACCTTTTTCATATCTAAACGAAGCGTGGTGAACACCATCAGCAAATAATTCAATTAGGTTAGGTGCTCTATAACCTGAGCCAATATTAAATCTTACAGAAGAGTTTTCATAATTTCTTTTAATTCCAACAGATCCATTAAAATTAGAGAAATCAGCTGATCCTCGTTCAGACGTTATTGATCTACTATCATATCTTACACCGATTAAAGCTGCTCCATTTTCCATAGTAATTTGACCTAAACCATAAACTCCAAAATCACTTTTTTCAGCATCAGGAATTAATTCTTCATGACCAAAATTTTTGTTTTCTTGTGATAAAATATTTGTTCCAATAGTAAGATTGAAATTATCCGATTGTGGCATAACAATACTAATATCTAAAGTGTTAGTAGATAACTCCATATCAAGTTCTGCTTCTCCCTCTTCGTGACCCTCATGATCATCATGATCATCATGTCCTTCCTCTTCATGATCATCGTGACCTTCCTCTTCTCCATGACCACCAAACTCTTTTCTCTCATTTAACTGTCTACCTAGAGTAACATTAAGATCATGGTTGTTTCCTAAATCAAAAGTATTTGTCCAAGTTATAGTTGTATGAGATAGTTCTTGGTAGTGGTCTTCGTGACCTTCATGATCATCGTGATCGTCATGTCCTTCATGATCATCATGATCCCCGTGATCATCGTGATCATCGTGATCGTCATGTCCTTCTTCCATATGTGGAAGTCCGAGCTCTGAAAAGTTCATGCTAAATCTTAAATCTGATGAAAACTTTTCAGTTTCATATTTAAGTCCTGCTTGAATATCATTTTCCTTAAACCATGTGTTTTCTACCTCTCCATCAGGAGTTGAAAAATTTTGGTTATCCATCATGTTAGCTCTTAACATATAGGAAAAATTATCTGATGATCCCTTTATCCCAAGATTATTAGTAATTCCATTATAATTTGAATTATAAAGACCCATATAATCAATTGAAAAGTCATTAGAGTATTTTTCTGGTTCAACATAAAGAACTCCTCCCATAGCATCACTTCCATATAGCACATAACTAGGTCCTTTAATTACTTCCACAGAATTAATTCCAGAAGTAGATATTCCCATTCCGTGTTCGTCACCCCATTGCTGGTTTTCTAACCTTACACCTTGATATATAGTAACAACTCTATCATAGCTTAGTCCACGAATTGATGGTTTTGAAATTCCAGGACCAGTGCTTACAATTGATACCCCTGGTAATCTTGAAATTGATTTACTTATGTATTCTTTTAAGATTGGGTTCATAGTGTTAAAGTTAATTTTGTCAACTTTAATAACTGATTTTCCAAGAGTTTGATTAAAAGGTAAACTTAAAACAACCTCATCAAGCTCAACTGTTTCGTCGTTAGTTTGTGAGAATGTTAATTGAAAAGCAAGCAACATTATTGTTATTATGCTTATTCTGATTTTTTTATTCATTTTTTTATTTTAATTATATTTTTTGTTGCATATTTTGAAGCTATTATGCTTTAGCTATATTGTTAAAACTCCTCTTTGGCTAGCCAAAGAGGAGTGTTTTTAAATTTATCCTTTATATACATATGCAATATGGTCATGATCGTCATGATCATCATGATCATCATGATCATCTTTTTCGCAAGAAACAAGTGCAAGAGTAGAAAAGGCAAACATTAATAGAAATATATATTTTTTCATAATTATAAAATTTAAAAGTTATTATAGATGATATTATCTCAATATTAAATGAGATAACAAATATTAAATAGAGTGTATTAAGCCAATACTGGTGGGCCTCTTTTTGAAATTGAATCAAATAATTTATTGTCAACAAATTCTACTTCAATATTGAAATTATTTATTTGAGAATAAACTAAATATGATAAGATAGAGTCTAATGGTAAGTCACCATTGTCATCATTTAAATTTAAGAAATAAGAAATTTTGCAATCATGATCAAGCTCATGTAAGTGTACTTTCTGTTCAGAACAGTGATTATGAGAATCATTTAAAGCATGAAAAGCCTCTGTAATTGTCGGAGACAATAAGCAGATTAATAAAAAGTAACTTAATAAACTTCTCATTATTAACAAATATAAGAATATAGATTAAAATAAATGTAAAAAAAAATTTATATTTGCCGACTGCATTCCTCCTTAGCTCAGTTGGTTAGAGCATCTGACTGTTAATCAGAGGGTCCTTGGTTCGAGTCCAAGAGGGGGAGCAAATCAAGAGGTCTATTTAGACCTCTTTTTCATTTACTACTGAGTTGGTTGGATCTAAATAATTCACTCAAGAAAATAGCGCTTGCATTTGCTACATTTAAACTCTCTGCTTTATTTTCTCCATCTCTTAGTGGAGGTATAGAGAATTTTCCACTTAATATATTAGATAAAGATTCTGAAATTCCATGAGATTCACTGCCAAAAACATAGGATGCCTTTTTTGGAAGTTGTTTTGAATAAATTGAGTCTCCTTTGACACTAGCTCCATAAATTGGTTTTTTTAATTCTTTTAATGCAACCCCAAGATCTTCAACATAATGACATCTTACTCTAACTATAGATCCCATTGAAGCCTGAATTACTTTTGAATTAAAACAATCTACAGTTGTGTTACTACACACCAATTCAGACAGCCCAAACCAATCACATAAACGTATTATTGTTCCTAAATTCCCTGGATCATTTACTCCATCTACAGCAATAGTAATTGACTCCCCTAATATTTTTTGAGTATCAGGTAAAATAAAAACTCCAAGTACAGGACTAGGTGTTTTAAAATGTGAAATCTTCTTCATATCATCTAGTGACAATAATTGTGCATCTTTATGAAAGTCTTCCTCTATGCTAAATAAGATTTGATATAACCAGTCCGATTGAATTAATTCATTTACAACCTTTTTTCCTTCAGCAACAAAAAGTCTATTTTTAAAACGATACTTTTTTTGATTTAATTGAAGTATAAGTTTGAGTTGATTTCTAGTAAGCATGGATGGATAGTTTTTAGTAAATATTTCTTGAATCTAACCCTTCATAATTTAACAGAATTGTTAGTTAGACTAAGTTGAACAACATTCATCATCATCACATCTACAATATTTTAAATTGTAAATATGTAAACTAGAAAGAGAGAAAGCTGAAATATATGTATAAAGCTCAGGAACTGGGAAGATAGATAAAGCTTCATTTATAATTAATGCTGATAGTAATAGCCAAAATAAATAGAGTAAAACTTTTACAAGGAAATTAGAAGAGTTTTTTACTGAATAGTAAATGGCAATAAATGATATCAATAAAAACATATAGTTCAATGAATACCATAAAAATGTTATATCCAGAGAAATATTTATTGCAGCAGATTGTGATAAAAAAATCAAAGGTGTTGCAAAACAATGCAACATACAAAGTCCACTAGTTGAAGCACCTATGTAATCAGAATTTTTTATAATTAGTTTCATGTAAGTTTTGTAAATATAGATATGTTATATTTAATTTTACAACAATTTTAAACAAACAATAATAAAAAAGCAGTTAGGAATTTTTTCATTTTCCTCAACTCACCAAGCAATAAATTAGCTCTTTGATTATAAGTTAAGGGTGAGCCTTCTTCATTAATTTTTTTATATATAATCCAATATTTTTTTTCCAATTTAGGGTTCAAATTTAAGTCTCTAAGGTATTGTTCAAATTCCTTTCTTGTCATATTATTAATTATTGTATAGTAAAGAGTCTAGTAATTTGCGTGATAAAAAGTGACCGTTTTTAATAACTGCATGGATGTCTTGAGTATTACTAATTTTATTTAAAGGATTTGAATTTAAAATGAGCAGGTCTGCTTTGTAACCACTTTTTATTCTTCCTACTTTATTTTCTATTCTAAAAAAAGTTGCAGGGTTTATTGTTGCAGTTTTAATAGCTTCAAGATTGGATAGCCCCCCTTCTACTAGAATCTCCAGCTCCCTATGTAGGCTTCGTCCAGGAATCAAATATCCAATTGGTGTGTCTGTTCCTGCCATAAAAGGAACATTTTTTTTATGGAGCTTTCCAACTGCAGAGACTATCCAATTAGAATAAGTAAGACTACTTTTATCAATGATAGTATCGGAGGCTGCAATTTCATTACTCCATTTTTCTTTTACTTGCTTTGGGAGTTTATTTAACTCCAATAAAAAAGAAGGGTCTAAATAACTTTTCTTAGCATAGGTTCTGTATAAAATAAGTGTAGGTGTCTGCCATACATTTTTTGATGCTAAAAGATTTGCTGCCTCTTCAAACTTATTATTGTCAACAGAATCAATAGCACTCATTCTTTGCTTTGAATGAATAGAAGATCTCAAAGTACTTCCTGGTAAACCTTTTGGATTTTTAAGTAATTTTATTCGCTCTTCATGAAGTTGTTCTGCATTACTTGCAATAGAAAGTTCTAAATTTCTAAGATGTTCCATTCCATTTAAGCCGGAATTAACAGCAGAAAAAAGAGTCATACTTAAAGGGATGTGTCCAGTAACATTTAATTTTCTTTTTCGAGCTATTTTAGTTAATGTTAAAAATTGATTTTCATTTAACATTTCATATGCTTTTAAAAAATCTACCTCTTTGTCAATTAATGCTAATATATTAGATTCAATATCAATTAAATCTCTATTTTCAATTGAAAGGAGAGGAAAGGAAGGACTTGAATCATTATATACATTTGGAGTTCCATCAATTAGGGGTCCTGCAATATATATATCTGGGTTTTTCATAGGTTCTTTTAATGAAGCCTCTTTAGCTTTTAGAACATAGTCTATTGGTCCACCTGTATCTCTAACACTTGTTATACCATAGGCTAAAAAAAGATTTGGCATAGATGATGTTAAACTCTTATCATAAGAAAAATGTACATGAGCATCCCACAACCCTGGGATTAAGAACTTTCCGCTTCCGTCTATTGATTTAACATTATTAGCTAAAAGCTTTAAGTCTTTATCTAATATCATGGTTATTAAATCATTTTCTACAACTACATGTTTAATTGATTGAAATCCATCAATTGGATCAATAATGGATATGTTTTTTATAACGTATGCTTTGTTAGAAATTGTTGTTTGTTTAGAACAGCCAATACTATTAACAAGTAATAAAAGAAAAGTCAATTTTTTTAGAATTGCGAAAGTATGTTTTCTCATAAAGCCTTAAAATTAAAAAATGATTTAACTAATAAGCTTGTTTTAACATTAGAATAAATCTATATTTTTTAAATTAGATGGAAATAATCATAAATCAAATTTAAATTAATAAATATGAAAAAATTACTATTAGTATTTACAATGATATTTTCTGTTGCTGTTTTTTCTCAAAAGGAGTCTAATGGAAAACTATATATTGATCATCCCGCTATTGAAATTGTTAATCAATTTAACGAAGCATACATTTCAGGTGATCTTGATAAACTTAAAGAACTCGTAACTGAAAATTTTCAAGTTCGAACTTTAAAAGATAGAAAATCAAATGATATTAACTGGATTCTTGGAACTTCAAATTATCTAAGTAAAAATATCACTGATTTTCAAATAAAGCATTACGGAGGTTCATACCCTGATGTATTAGAATATAAGAAAGATGGCGTAGTTGATGTTAAAACTTATGAATGGCTAACTGGGTATGATAAGAATACTGGTTTAGACATTAACATGCCTAGATACGCTACATACAGAATGAATGCTAAAGGTGATAAAGTAGCAGGTCTTTGGATTAACGATGACGAAACTTTATGGCAGAAAAACTGGGATGCATATGATACCACTAAAAATGGTATAATCTATAAAGATCATCCGTTGGTAACTAAAGTTAGACTTTTATATCAGTCTTATAAAACAGCTGATGTTGACAAAATTAAAGCAAATTATACTGACAACACGATTTTTTATAATGTCATGAATTCAGGAATTGATGAATTTAAAACCTTAGAAGAGGAGTTTGCTCAGTTTGACCAGTATATGGAAACATTTGAAATTATGAACATAAGAGAAAGTGGTTTCCCTGATGTATTAGATTATGATGGAGATGGAGCTGTAGTTATTTCATGGGTTGAAATGACATTTAGAAATAGAAAATCAGGAAATACAAACACAATTCTTCAACATATTCAACATTGGTTTAACGAGGATGGAGAAATTGTTAGAGAAGATTACTATTTTAATCCTGCTCAACTTCCTCAATAATTAATTTATAATATTAATTTATAAACCCTCATCTATGTATGGGGGTTTTTTAATTTCCTCTACCAACTTTTCTAATACCAGTCATTTTTGATTTTCCCACACCTTTTGACTGAAGTTTACTATTAAAATTTTTCTTAGAGTTTTTATTTGAGTTTTTAACCTGACGTTTGCCGTTAGTCTCTTTATTGTCGTTTTTATTTCCAAAAAATTTACTTCCCATATTAATCTAGATTATTACTTCTTTATAACCACAATTTATGAAAGAATATTTAAATCAATCTAATGTCAATTGAATAATTATAATATATTTAAATAATGAATCTATTCTCGAAGCTATTACTACTCTCTTTAATATTTATTTTATCCTGTTCATCTGAAGATCCTACTGAAGACACTTGCATAGATGAATCAATAATTGATGAATTAAGCGTTTGTATTGAAATATATGAGCCTGTTTGCGGATGTAATGGTGTAACTTATCCTAATTCATGTTACGCTACCACTTTCAATGGTGTTTTATCTTTTACAAATGGAGCTTGTAATTAAATGGTTGAATTTTCAGTAGTTTAATTTATTTATAAACAGAAGTTAATTACCTAAAATTTTAAGAAAGATATATTTCCAAATAAGGTATAATAGATGGCCTAAAATTAACCCCCAAGCCAAAACCTTTTTAACATTTTTGTCTCCTTTGAAAAATTTAAGTTTATCTATAAGAATATAGGAAATTAAAATACTTATCAATATCCATAATCCAAAAGCAGCATAATCTATTAAAGTGAAGTTCATTTTTCATCAATTAATTCCCACTCATATAAATAAGTCTCT
>MDTB01174639.1_pt1 | contig 27812 bp, 28 predicted proteins | sample 811161 | NCBI WGS metagenome assembly MDTB01 (sample SAMN05326650, study PRJNA326480) | marine metagenome | isolation source: seawater | place: Mediterranean Sea | collected 2009
ATAAAAAATTCATCAATATGGGACGGTAAAGTAAAAGGAGTTGAAGTACCTATACATAGAGCTATAGATATAGATAATCAATTTGACTTAGACATGGCGAGGATTTATTACAATGATAGATTTACAAAATAAAACTATTATTATTTTTGGCTCTAAAGGCAAAATAGGTTCTGAGATCTTAGATAAAATTTCAGATTATAATTGTAAAATCATTGCTTGTGATAATTCTTTTATAAAACAATTAAATAAATTTAAATTTAAAAATGCCAATATTATTGAGTATAAAATTAATATCACTAAAGAAAAAAATTATTTAACTTTATTAAATTATTTGAAAAAAAATAATTTTAAAATTAATTCCGTTATTCATTGTGCATACCCAAGGACAAAAATTTGGGGAAAAAAGTTAGAAGATGTAAAATATAGAGATCTCAAAAATAATATAGAGACACAATTAAGCTCTTCTATTTTATTATCTAAAATATTTTTTGACTATTTTAAGAAACATAAGGGCGGAGATATTATTCTTTTTTCATCTATATATGGGTTTAGTATCCCAAATTTTGAAATTTATGACTCAAAATATATTTCACCTTTAGAATACTCAGTTATTAAATCTGGTATAATTACAATTACAAAATATTTAGCAAAATACTCAAAAAATTTGAATATAAGAATTAATTGTATTAGCCCCGGAGGTCTAAAAGATGAAACACAAAGTAAAATTTTTCAGAGAAATTATAAAAACTTATCTTTAAATAAAGGTTTATTAGACCCTAAAGATATTATTGGTGCAGTTTTATTTTTACTTTCAGACTCATCAAAATATATAAATGGTCAAAATATTGTTATTGATGATGGAAGATCTTTATGAAAAAAAAATTACTAATCATTGGTTCAGGCGGGCATGCAAAATCTATTTTAGACTCATTTCGCAAGAACAATATCAATGAGGCAGTAGGTTTTATAGACGAGTATAAAAATAAAGGTGAGACAATTAATGACTTAAAAATTGTTGGAAAAATAAGAGATATACCCAATTTTGTAAAAAATAATGATGTAAATTGTTTCATTATTGGTGTCGGTGATAATTTTTTAAGAAAATCAATTTATGAGCAAATAATAAGTTTAAAATTAAAAAACTTTAAACCAATATCTATCATAGATGAAACTGCAACTATTTCATCTTATAGTAGTATAGGAAAAGGCTGTTACATAGCTCCAAAAACAGTAATTCAAACATCAACAAAAATTGGAATATTTAATGTCATTAATACTGGGACAATAATAGAACATGATAATAAAATTGGAAATTTTTCAAGTACAGCACCAGGATGTGTGACAGGAGGAAATGTCAAAGTTGGAAACCTTTGCCATTTGGCTCTGAGTGCAGTTATTAAAAATAATATTTCTTTAGGAAGTAATACTATTGTTGGATCAAACTCTTATATTAATAAAAATTGTAAATCTAATTCAATTTATTTTGGCAATCCTGGCAAGTTTTACAGAAAAAGAAAGCTAGGTGAAAAATATTTATAAATTATTTAAATCAATAAATATATTTGCTCCGTAGACTTTTTTATCTCTTACCCAATTAGGGTTGCTAATCTTATTGATTTTAAAATTATTTATTCCAAATTTTTTTAATATAATAGAATAATTATATGCAAATAAAGTAGATTTATGAACAAATTTACTTTCAGACAATACCTCTTGTAATATTATGTACTTATTAGATTTTTTAATAAGTTTATTTAATATATTTAAAATATCTTTCTCTTTAAAATAAATCAGAGTCATTGAGGTAAAAACTAAATCGTATTTTTTATTAATATCATTTAAGCTATTAAATAATTTAACATTTTTAATTTTTTGTTTTTTCATCAAAAAATTTCCTTTTTTAATTCTATTTTTGTTTATGTCATATCCATGAATTTCATGAATAGTAGGATTATTTTTTGATAAGTTATATAATCTATCCCCAAATCCACATCCAAATTCAAAGATTGAATTAACTCTTTCCATCTTATTAAATACCTCCTCTAGATGCTGATCTTGAATTATATAATCAAAATGACCCTTTTTATTTTCAAAATCGATATATTTCCAATAAAATTTTGGACTTATTAATAAAAAAAATCCCAAAATTTTTTTAATCAATGTTTTAGAATGACTATTTATTATTTTTTTTATTATCATAAAAAATTTTTAATATATAACTAACTATTCAAAATATAGATGAACTTTACACAAAAAATTAAAATTGGCAGCAAATATATATCGGAAAACTCCAAAACTTTTGTAATTGCTGAAATAGGAGTTAATCATAATGGATCAATTTCACTTGCAAAAAAGTTGATTAATTATGCCAAGACTGCTGGAGCTGATGCAGTAAAATTTCAATTGTTTAAAGCAGAAAATTTAATTTTAAAGAATGTCGATAAGGCTGATTATCAAAAAAAGAATCATAAAAAAAATCAAACTCAGTATGAAATGTTAAAAAATCTTCAAATAGATATTAACTTTTTAAAAACTATAAAAAAATATTGTGTTTTGAAAAAGATAGAATTTATAGTGACCCCATATGATGAAAAATCGTTAGATGAAATTATCAAATTAGGAACAAGTGCAATTAAGGTTGCATCAACAGATACGAATAATTTTAAATTTTTAAGTAAAATTTCAAAATGTAAACTACCTATAATTTACTCTACTGGAATGACTGAAATGAAAGATATTGAACAAGGAGTTAGAATTATAAATAAATTTTCAAAAAAATTAATTATTCTCCAGTGTACTTCCAACTATCCTAGTAAAAATAATGAAATTCATTTAAATATAATTTCATTATTTAAGAAAAAATTTAAATGTATAGTTGGTTTTTCAGATCATACTGATGGTATTGGTGCATCTCCTTATGCTGTAGCTTTGGGGGCTAAAATTATTGAGAAACATTTTACACTCAATAAAAATTTTGAAGGTCCTGATCACAAAGCCTCACTTGAACCAAAAGAATTAAAACAACTTGTAAAAGAAATTAGAAATGTAGAAAAATATTTAGGTTCCTCTCAAAAAAAAGTAACAAAAAGTGAAAAATCTAATCAAAAAAAAATGCAAAAATACATAGTTACGGCAAGAAAATTAAATAAACATGAAAAACTTACCTTTGATAACCTTACTTTTAAAAGAACAGGGGGTATCGGAATAAAGTCATCTGATTATAAAAAAGTATTAAATAAAAAAATAAATCGAAATATAAATATTGATACACCATTAAAATTTTCTTATTTAACTAAATGAAAAAAAAAATAACTAAATATATTTCTTCAAATGCCTTTAAAACAAAAGAATTAAGTATTCTTATAGAAGAAGCTAATAATAATAAATATAATATAGAGTTTTCAGGTGGTTTAAAATATTCCAATAATTACTTAAAACTCATAAGAAAATTAAAAAACAAAAAGTGTTTTCACAATTACTTTCCAATACCTAAAAAATCATTTGCTTTAAATTTAGGTTCTAAAAATAAAGAGATATTAGATCAAAGCATAAATCACTGTAAAAAAGCCATTAAAATATCCAATCAAGAAAACTTAAAATATTTTAGTTTTCATACTCCTTTTTGTGTAGATCCAGGCCATCTAAGATTAAGTAGTGGCTTTCCAACGTATAATATTCAAGATTATAATGAAACTATTGAAATTTTTAAAAACTCTCTTTTTAAACTTATTTCCTATAACAAAACCTTTGATAATAAAATTAAATTATTAATTGAAAATAATGTTTGCTCTAAAATTCATAATACTTCCCCAAAAATTAAAAAAAAACTTTTTACATTTACTGATAGTAATGATTATGTAAATTTATTTAGTGATAATTTTTTTAAAAACAACGTCCATATTTTACTTGATTTTGCTCACTTCCAAGTTTCTTCTTCAGTTTTAAAATTTGATAAGATAAAACATCTAAATAAGATTAGTAAATATATATTAGGTGCACACTTATCACTTGCAAAAAATAATATTGATAATAATCAAAAAATAAAATCTAACTCTTGGTTTTTAAAGCATTTAAAGAAGCTAAAAAATTTAGAGTATATAAGCCTTGAAGTTTTTAATATAAATACAAGTGAAATAAATCAACAAGTTAAATTAATAAATAAATGGATTTAAAAAAACACAATATTGTAATTATCAATAGCAAAAAATTTACTATTCAAAATGCTTTAGAAAAAATAAACAAAAATCCCATAGGGTATTTACTTTTTGTAAATGAAAAAAAAGAGCTTAAAGGTATTATTACCGAAGGAGATATTAGAAGATTAATATTAAATAAAATAAAATTAAATTCAGAAATAAATAAATATTTAAAAAAAAATTTTTATTATATTGAAACAGAGTCAAAAAAATCGTCTACAAATATTTATTCAAAAAATATTAGCTTTATCCCTATTTTAAAAAATAAAAAACTTATTAATGTTATAAAAAATAATGACAAAATTTCTGTAATGTCACCAAATGTCAAAGGCAACGAGTCTAGATATCTAGCTGACTGTATATCCACTAATTGGGTTTCTTCACAAGGAAATTATGTAAAAAAATTTGAACAATCCTTCGCTCAGTTTCATAAATCTAAGTTTGCTTTAAGCACATCAAATGGCACAGCTGCTTTAGAGCTAACAATAAAATCATTAAATTTGAGGCCTAAGTCGAAAATTATTGTTCCCAACTTAACCTTTGCTGCTGTTATAAACGCTGTAATTAATTGTGGTCATACACCAATAATAGTAGATGTCGATAAACAAAATTGGTTACTCGATATTAATTTAGCAAAAATAAATTTAATTAAGGAAAAAATTAAAGCAGTAATATTTGTTCACTCATATGGCATCAGTAAAGATATTTCTAATTTTGTAAAATTATGTATTCAAAATAAAATTGAGGTTATCGAAGATTGTGCGGAGTCATTTGGAGCAAAAGCAAATAATAAATTTACTGGTACTATGGGTAACTTATCTATATTTAGTTTTTTTTCAAATAAACTCATCACTACAGGTGAAGGTGGGATGGCATTATTCAAAAAAAAGAAACATTATGACTTAGCAAAAACAATCAGAGATCACGGTATGGATGTAAAAAAGAAATATTGGCACAATAAAGTTGGTAATAATTACAGAATGACTAACCTTCAAGCAGCAATAGGCTGTGCCCAAATGGAGAGATTTAAAAATTTTTACGATTATAGAATTAAGATAAGAAATATGTATGTGAAATATTTAAAAAAAAATAAATACATAATTCTTCATCCCGAACCTAATAAAATCAATACATCCTATTCTTATTGGATTTATACAATATTAATAAATAGATATGATAGCCAAAAAAAAAATAGCAGCTTGAGAAATAAATTAATTAATTATTTAAGCCAATTAAACATTGAGTCAAGACCTTTTTTCTATCCTTTATCAGATCAGCCTGCCTATCAAAAATATAAATATATTACAAATGAAAATATATCTATTAATTTATCCTATGTTGGTTTAAGTCTACCATCAAGTTTCGGAATTAAAGACTCTGAAATAAAAAAAATATGTTTAATAATCAATAATTTTGTTAAATAATTTATTTAAATCAAATGTTATTTTTGTTTACTTAGGAAATTTTTTAATAACTGGTATTTCTTTTTTTAGAAATATCTTAACTGCAAAAATTTTAAGTGTTGATCTTTATAATTCATGGGTAATGCTAAATACCCAAATGCAGTATGCAAATAATTTTGACATTGGTATTAATAATGGAGCATTAATAAATTCATTAGAGTCTAAAAATTCTATTCATAAAATAAATATGATTTTGTCCACTAGTTTTATTACAATAAACCTACAGATTTTTTTAGTATCTTTATTTTTAATTTTATATTTTTATCTATTTGATTTGAGCACTCATCTGATGTTTGTATTAATTTTAACATTTACTGTGAATTCCTATACAAATTTTACTAGTTTATTAATGAGGTTACTCGATAAGTTTAAAATAAATTCAATTTATCAATTAATTAGTTTGATTTTATCAATATTATTCATTTTATTTTTTTGGCTAACAGATTTATTTGATTTTAGTATTTATTTAATTGCTTATTCTTATATTTTTGGACTCATAATTGCATATATTTATCCATCTTTTAAATTTTTCAAAAAAGACTACTTACAATTTTTTTCAAAACAAACTTTATTTAATATCTTAAAAAATGGATCAGTTTTAACTTTAAATAGCTTTATCTTTTTGATTTTAATCTCAATAGATCGTTTTTTTATTGATAATAATTTTTCCAATGTATTTTCAAGCTTATTTTCTTTTGCATCTGTATTTGCTGTTTCACTGTTTATGCTACCAAGTGCTATATCTAACGTTATAATAAATAATACACTTAGAAATTATATCGAGTCTAATATTTTAATTATAAAAAATACTGTTATTTCAGTGGGGATATTTTTTTTTATTGTTACTTTTTTTATGATAATTTTCTTCTATTATTTTGTTAGTATAATTTTAACTGACTTTTCAAATTCAATTCATCTATTTTCAATCATTATATCATCTTTATCTATTTTATTTTTTTATAATATCTCTCAGATTATAAGTATAGGTGAGAAAATTCTTTTTAAAACAACACTAATTAATTCGATTTTTATTTTGTCAAAATTTATTTTAACTTTTATTGGATTTAAATATGGTTTTTTTTCGACAGTTTATGAATATTGCTTATTTTCTCTGATATACAATTTTACATATGGTATTTTATTTTTTTTAATTCAAAATAAAATTGCAACAAAAAAAATTTACGATATAAAGTCATTATTATCAATTTTATATATTTTTTTTAGTATTGCTTTTTTATCTCAATTAATCACTAATAATAATATTATTGACTATGCCTTTTATTTTAATCTTGCTAATTTAATTTTGATATTATTTTTATTTAAAGAGAAAATAATTTTAAACATTAAAACATTAATTCTTAGATTCTAACCTTAAAGATATATTACTTAAATAAGCAAAATTTAAACCTAATATTAGAGAAATAGGGAAGTATACCAATGATGGAAATGCTATTAATATTGGGATAATTGCTGCACTTGAAATTATAATTGAATAGACAACTTTTTTTTTAATATCTTCTTCATCTATAAATTTCAATAAAACAATACTTTTACAAAAAAGGTAGATTAACATTAAAGGATAAATTAGTCCAAATACGCCAAAATACCCCAATAATCTTGCAAAATAGTTACTTGTATCGGCTAAATAAAAATTTTCACTATTTGTCTGGCTTAAATGAATATTACCAAATCCGGCTCCTAAAATAAAATTTTCTTTAAAAATATTAAGGGTATCCAACCAATCAGTTATCCTAGTGGAGTAGGTTCTACTTTTAACTTCCGAACTATCAAGAGCAAGCAATATTCTCTCCTCAAAAACATTTGAAAAATTTACAATATCAAGTGATAGAAATAGACTAGTCACAACTACAGCAGATGAAGCAAATATGAATAAATTGATCTTTATACTTAATTCCTTTAATTTTTTTCTTAGAAGAAATATTCCAAATAAAAACATTATTATTCCACTTAGCATGAGCGTTTTCCAAAGTGAGATGATTGAAATGAAAAAAGACAAGAAGAACAACAAAATTAAAGAATAAGAATAAACTATTTTTTTACTCAAAATAAAAGGGATAACTAATGACATTAATACAGCATATGAGAGATCAGGGAGTCTATTAAAACTATAGTTATCTACAACATGCATTCTTGCATAAGGATAATTGTATAAAAAACTAATTATGTAGTGCGTTGAGTCGAATAATACAATGATTAATGCCCAAAGAATTAAAGAATAATACAAAAGTTTAAAATTTTTTTCATAAGATAAAATAATTAAAAAAACAAAATATGCCGATGTAAAAATGAAAATCGGAAAAAAATCTGTTCCAACAATTAAATAATTTCTTGAATTAATTGAAGATATTAAAACCAAACTATTTATGATCAATAAAGAAAGCATTGAAATTGATACAAAATTTATTTTATTAACATAATCAAATTTATTTTGATTAAATTTTTCATGCAGAGCAAATAAGCCAAACATAGCTAAAGATGCAATACCAAATATTACTCTTACAAGGCCACCGGTTTGAAATTGTTCAATTAAATAAGTATTTATATAATAAGGATTAAATGCAATTAAAAAAAAAGAAGTAAAAAAAAAGTATTTTATTTTTTGCAAATTATTTTTTAAAAAAATATAAATAAAAGTTTATTGCTATAACCAAAAATAGATAAACAAGAAATGATAATATAGTAAAACTCATAGTTGCAAAAACTAGTGGGGTTGTAGTTTCACTTGACTCTGTGTAAAAAAGTTCTTTATTTATTTTTACTTTGGTATCATTATCTCGAAAAATAACCAAGTCTTGTAATCGATTATCAAAGTTATCTAAAAAAAAACTTGTAAATAGTTTTTGTATTTTTAATACATCATCATTAGATGTACCATTAAAATTAATTTTTATTCGATTTTTTTCACTAGTGATGCTTAAAATTTTGTTATAAAAAACTTCATATCTGTTTATTTTTTTTTGTCTATATTTTTCACTTATATTTTCCCCAATTCTATCTATAAGTTCAGTGGACATAGGATTGCTTTCTAAAAAATTAATGAATTCAACTCGATCTTTTAAATAACCAAAAAAAAGTGGTATCAAGAACCTAGATTTCATTATAGTTTCAAAATCGTTTACGACCTCTCCCTCTATACCAATTTTCCTTATATGAAGAAGTGTATCTGCATATTGTGCGTTAATAGTTTCAGCATTAGAACCTATATCTCTACTAAATAGATTATCTCGTATTTGTTTTTTATTTTGATTAACAATTTCACTATAAAATAGATCAGATCTAGCAAAAATATTTGTAGTACTAACTACTTCATTCTTTTTTGAAACATAGGAAAAAAAACATATAGTTACAAATATTAATAAAAAAATTGTATTCATAACTCTATATGATTTTATGTGCTTTATAATTTCATCTACAATCATGTTCAACCATCTCCTTAACTAAACTATTAAAGTTTATTTTCGTTTTCCATTTAAGTTTTTTCTTAGCCAGAGAAGCGTTGCCTTTTAAATAACTTAATTCATAGGGTCTATAAAAATGCTTATTTACTTTTATTAAAGTTTGTTTTTTTTTAAAAATTTTATTAGTAAATTTATTTAAAATTTTATAATTAATTGAGTCAATTACTCCTTTTTCATTTAATCCTTTTCCTATCCATTTAATTTTGATACCAACAACATTAAATGCCGCTTGTGCAAATTCTCTCACACTTTTTGTAACACCAGTTGCTAGAACCATATCCATAGGTTTTTTTTGTTGAAGCATTAACCAAATTCCATTTACATAATCTTTCGCATGGCCCCAATCTCTTTTACTATCTAGATTTCCAAGAAAAAGATATTTTTGATTGTCTTTCAATATTTTATTTAAAGCCATGGTTATTTTCCTCGATACAAAATTTTCGCCTCTTCTTGGTGACTCATGATTAAATAAAATTCCACTTACTGCATACAAATTGTATGATTCTCTATAAACATTAATCATCCAATGCGAATATAACTTTGATACTCCGTAAGGAGAAACTGGTGAGAAATCTGTATTTTCATTTTGATTATCGGTTTTTGAATTTCCATACATTTCTGATGTAGATGCTTGATAAAACTTAATTCTTTTTTTTGAAGTTCTTATTGTTTCAAGTATTTTAAGAACACCTATTGAATTTACTTCTGAAGATGACTCAGGTGTTTCGAATGAAACATGAACATGACTTTGTGCAGCAAAATTATATATTTCATCTGGCTCCAGTGAAGATATTAATTGCTTTATAGATGAGCCATCATTTACATCACCATAGTGTAAAAAAAAACGTGTTTTATTTTCATATGGATTTTTGTAAAGATGTTCGACTCTTCCTGAATTAAATGAAGAAGATCTCCTTCTTACGCCATGTACAATATATTTTTTACTTAATAATAGTTCTGCAAGATAACTTCCATCTTGTCCAGTAATACCAAATATTAATGCTACTTTACTCATTAAAAAAATTAAAAAAATTTATTTTTTGTATTTCTAAATTTCCAGAAAAAAATTGTTCTATACTTTTATTATTCATTGGTTTTATCATTTTAAAATTTTGACTGATTTCAAAATCAAGATACTTACTTTTAAAAAATTCATCAAAATAATTACTATAAATATGCTTTATTACAATAATATTTTTTTTGTGCAATATACCATAAAATGCAGCTGTGGAACTCAAAGTAATGATATATTTACTTTTTTTAACGACATTTTCTATTGGAATATTTGATAATATTTCAAAGTTTTTACAAAATAATTTATTATGTAATTTGGTCAAATTTCCCTCAAAAGGATGAAATTTCTTATAAATCTTTTTATTTGAAAAAAGCTTTGATATTTTCTTATCAAATTTAATTTTATCAATATAGTTATTAAATAATGATCTCACATATGGCTGAGAAATATAGACCATATCATAATATGGTATACCTTTATCTATATTTTGATCATGAATCAGTTCAAAAACACCAAGAGCAATTATTTTTTTTTTAAATTTAAAATAATTATTAAGTTTATCTTTGAAGTATTGACCATAAACTAAGAATATATCACTCGTAGGATAAAAATATTCGATAGAATTATCTAAAATTAATCCCTGTTGTATAGAAATTTTATTATTATTTTTGAATATAGAATTATTTAGTATTCTAATTTTTGAGTCAGCATCATCAAAATTTAATATTTTTATCTTTTTATCAATTTCAATTTTCTGAGCTAATAAATAATATGATTTATATGTAAATTCATTAATACTGTAAAATAATTCTTCTTTTGTTAATAAGTTTAAAAAATATAAAATTAAACGATATATATTATTTATAAAATTTATTAAGGCTTGCCTTTTATTCACATCTAAGTAATCATTTAAATTGTAATATCCAAAATTATAATCCTCTTTTTTTTTTAAACTTTCAGATAGACTAAATATTACTAACTTTTTATTTTTAAAAGTAATATCTATACTTTTATTCATTTGATTATTAATAGATTTATTAAAATTCAAAAGTATAAAATCTACATCTGATAAAATTAGTTTTTTATAGGAATTTTTTTTGATCAAAAGAAAAAATATAGTATTTTTGAATATCTTAATAAGTATTTTTAAAAATGTGTAATTTTTAAAATAGTGTTTATATTCAACTATAAATGCTTCTATTATTTCCTCTTTTTTAATATACATTATGAATTCTTTATGTTACATCCTTATTTCTCTAATATTCTTGTTATAATAAAATTATGACTGATTTAATACAAACTAGTGAAATAAGCAAATGTAGACTTTGTTCTAATGAAAAGATTTATTCTGTCCACGATTTTGGTAATTTATTCATTTCGAATTTTACAAAAGATACAGATAGCTCGAAGTACCTTAAAGCTCCTTTAGAGTTAGTTAAATGTAATGTATGTGATTTGCTTCAATTAAAACATACGGCTCCCCAAGAGCTATTATACTCTGGATTTTACTGGTATAGATCAAGCGTTACAGATACTATGAAAAAATCATTAAAAGAGCTCTCTTTAGAGATACTTAAAGAGGTAGAAATCAGTGAAAGTGATCTTATTCTCGACATTGGCGCAAATGACGGTACTTTACTTAATTTTTTTCGAGACAAGATTATAAGAGTAGGATGTGAACCAGCAAAAAATTTACAAAAAGAGCTTTCAAATTACTGTGAATATTCAATTAATGATTTTTGGAATTTTGACAACCTACAAAATATTTTAATTAAAAATAATCTTCAAAAACCAAAAATAATAACTGCAATTGGAATGTTTTATGATTTGGAAGATCCTAATAAGTTTATTGGTGATATTGCAAAATCTCTTAATGAAAATGGTATATTTGTAGCTCAATTGATGTGTTTGTCTAATATGCTTGAAAAAAAAGATCTTGGAAATATTTGTCATGAACATCTTGAGTTTTATTCTTATAATTCATTAAAATATATGTATGAAAAGAATGGTCTTGAAATTTTTAAAGTTACAGAAAATGATGTTAATGGAGGTAGCTATAGAATTTTTGCAAGAAAACTCAAGTCAGGCTCAATTGATTACGCAGAGAAAACTTCAGATAAAGACATAGATAATTTTATTAAAAGTGTGAATCAATCTAAAGAGCAGACATACAAATTTATAAATGAAGAAACCCAAAAAGGAAAAATTACACACGTATATGGTGCATCAACTAAAGGGAATACAATTTTACAATATTTTGACATTAATTCTGAATTAATACCTTACGCTGCTGAACGAAGTCCGGAAAAATATGGCAAATATACTGTTGGTAGCTGGATACCCATAATATCAGAGGAACAGTCTAGAGCCATGAAACCAGATTATTATCTTGTATTACCATGGGCTTTTTTAGATGAATTTACAAAAAGAGAAAAGAAATGGAGAGACGAAGGTGGAAAATTTATAGTTCCATTTCCTGAGTTCAAAGTAATTTAAAACAAATGAAAAAAAAAGCATTAATATTTGGTGTAACAGGACAAGATGGAAGCTACTTAGCAGACATTCTTATTAACAAAGGTTATAAAGTATATGGAGTCTATCGAAAATCATCTACTGGAAACTTAGAAAATTTAAATCATTTAATTGTTGATAATAAAATCTTTAATAAATCATTCTTTCTTTTAAAAGGAGATTTATTAGACGTAATGGCAATTAATAGAATTATCAAAGAAGTAAGACCTGATGAGGTTTATAATGAAGCCGATCAAGATCATGTAGGTTGGAGTTACGAGATACCTGGTTATTCTATAGATATAACAGCAACATCTGTTGTAAAAATATTAGAAGCTATAAAACTATTTCAACCTGAAGCAAAATATTTTCAACCCTGCTCTTCTAATATGTTTGGAATTACAAAACAAAAATTTCAAAATGAGAAAAGTCCTTTTAATCCCCAAAGCATTTATGCTATTGGGAAAGTCTCTGCTTTTCATACTGTAAATTACTATCGATCAGTTTTTGGTTTAAGATGTTATTGTGGTATTTTTTATAATCATGAGTCGCCAAGAAGAAGGCTTGAATATGTTTCTAGAAAAATAACAAACACAGCTGCAAGAATTTATTTAAAAAAACAAGATTATATTTCTTTAGGAGATACAAATGTAACAATTGATTGGGGCTATGCTAAAGAATATATGGAGGTGGCATATAGTATTATGCAATTAGATACACCGGATGATTTTGTAATAGGAACAGGATATCCTTATACACTAAAAAATTTTCTAAAAGATACATTTTCATTTTTTGGCCTAAACTATAAAAAACATTTAAAAATTGATAAGAAATTATTTAGACCTAGTAAAACATCGATATTACTAGCTGATAACAGTAAATTAAAAAAAGCAATTGATTTCCAACCTAAAATATACGGTAAAAAGTTAGTAAAACTCCTGGCCGAATATGACCTTTCAATAGAAAAGTAATTATGAATATTGAAACAATTGTTTATGGGGATCTAAATATTGCTACAGTTTTTAGGTCAAAGTTAGAATTTTCTCATGATATAAATTTTTTTACTACAAATAAAGATCCTCTTCAAATTGGATATATGAAGAGGCCAAAAAAACATAATGTTAAAAAACATTTTCACAACTCTTTTAAAAGAGAAGTATTTAAAACAAATGAAGTAATTATTCTTAAAAAAGGATCTTTTAGAATTAAATTCTATACTGATGAAAATAAATTTATTAAAGAAATTCAAATTAATAAAGATGATATACTTCTAATTCAAAATGGAGCCCATGAATTAGAAATGCTTTCAGATTGTGAGTTTTATGAAATTAAAAATGGTCCTTACTTTTCTAATAAAGATAAAACACATTTAAAATAATTTTGAGAAAATTTATCCCAGTATCAGAGCCAGTATTATCAAAAGATGATATTAAAATAGCTTATGATGAGATTAAAAAAGGTAATATTTCATCATTTGGTAAATATAATAGTCTTTTTGCTAAAGATTTTTCAAAATATATAAACAAAAAATTTGGGTTAACTGTTTCTAATGGTACCACAGCATTAGAGACAGCTTTATTTGGAATAGGGATTAAAGAAAGAGATGAGATCATTATTCCAAATTTCACAATTGTTTCATGTCTTAATGCTGTTCTAAGATTTAAAGCTACTCCTATCTTCTTAGATGTTGATGAAAAAACATGGAACTTAAATATAGATCACCTTGAAAAGATAATAAATCCAAAAACCAAGGCAATAATTGTTTGTCACTTATTTGGACACCCAATAGACATGAAAAAAATTATAAAATTAAAAAGAAAATATAATTTTAAAATTATTGAAGATTGTGCAGAATCACACGGAGCAACTTATTACAATAAAAAAATTGGAAGTTTTGGAGATATATCTACATTTTCTTTTTATTCAAATAAAATAATTACAACTGGAGAGGGCGGTATGGTGTTAACATCAAATAAAACATACTTTAACCGGATGAGTGGATATAAAAACCTATTCTTTGGGGATAAAGATAGATTTAAACATGAAAATATTGGATTTAATTACAGACTTACAAATATTCAAGCTGCTATAGGGTACTCTCAATTAAAAAGAATTGATAAAATCATAGAAAAAAAAAGGGAACTTGGTTTTTATTATATCCAAGAATTATCTAAAATAAATAATATTCAAACTCAAATTGAGCATAGATGGGCTAAATCAGTATTTTGGATGTTTGGATTTGTTATTAAAAATAAAAAAATAACTGCAAAAAAAGTTATTTATGAATTATCCAAACTAAAAATAGAATCAAGGGCATTTTTTAGTAGCTTAGATAAACAGCCATTTATGAAGAATTATAAATTTAAAAAACCATTTGATACTCCTATATCTGATTATTTAAGTAAATATGGTATGTATTTACCTTCAAGTATTAATTTAAAGAAAAATAATATTTTTCATATTGTCCGTATGGTAGACCAAATCATTAATGGTAAATGAATCAAAAAAATATTGGGAAAAGTTTTGGATAAATCAAGATCTTACAGAACACAAGGACAGTACAAATTCATGGTATAAATTTGTTGTTAAATCAAATCATGACTCAATTTTAAAAATAATTAAAGATAATTTTAAAAATTTAAATAATTTAAATATGATAGAAGTGGGTTGTGGTTCTGCGAAATTCACAAAATATATGATTAATGAAATTAATTGCAATTATACAATTTCAGATTTAAATGAAAATATATTAACAAGAACGAAAAAGATTATTCAAGACTCACAAAATATAAATATAAAAACAAATAAAATTGATTTATCAAAGACAAATAATTTAAAAGATAGTTACGATGTTGTTTTTTCAGGTGGTGTCTTAGAATTTTTCAAAGATATTGAAAATCCTATTAAAAATATGTTTGATTTAACAAATAAAAATGGCATTTGTATTGCTATTGTTATTCCAAGAAAAATAAGTTCTCAATCTTTAGGCAACATCCAAAAATCAATAATCTATTTTTTTAGGGATTTAATTAAAAAAAGAGAAATACCAAAAAATATCTTTTATAGCCATTTAGATAAAAACACTTTTATAAATTCATATAGTTATGGGTATTATGAAAAGAAATTTATTAATTCAGGATTTAAATCTGTAAAGGTATTTAGCTTAGTTCCATTTCCAAGTTTTGCCATTGGTAAAAAATTAGATAGTAAATACGCAAACCTTTTGAATAATAAATTTAAAAATGTTGTGGACAGTTTTAATAACTCTTCAAATGTCTTTAATAAGTTTATAGGTTCATCATACTTAATATATGCAAAAAAAAACTAGAATTGGAATAGATGCTAGGGTATTAGAATGGCAAAGAGGTGCTCTTGCAAATTTTTTAATTAATTTAAAAGGTGTATGGATATCTAGTAATACTAAATATGAATTTTATTATTTTTTTCAAAATAATATACCTAACGATTTAATATTTAGTGAACACGAAACACCTATTATAATTAAAGGTCCTAAAATTTTAAAAAGAAAAATTCTTACAGATGTCTTTTTATTTGGCCGTGCTTTAAAAAAAAATAAAATAGATATTTTATTTGCCACAATTTATTCTTATCCTTTTCACTCTTTTAGAAAAAAAACTTTCTTATTTTTATGGGATATAACATTTTCTACTCATAAATCTCATTATGGAATAATTAAAGGATATGTTTATCATTTTATGTCAAAATATTCTGCAAAGTTTGCACATAAAATTATAACTTGTTCAAAGTATGATTTAGATATAATTAATAAAAATTATAAAGTTAATAATAAATCTTTGTATATTGAACTTCCTCCTGGTTCTAAATTTAAAAATTTATCAAATCAAAAAGAGAAGTTGATTTTTTTAAATAAATATAATTTACCTAGCAATTACATTTTAGCTTTAGGTGTAATATATGACAGAAGAAGTATAGATAAATTACTTCAAGCCTATTGTGAACTAGTGAGTGAAAAAAAAATAAAAAACAAACTAGTGTTAGTTGGCAGAAATGCTACATCTAAAAAACAAAATCTTGATGAAATGATAAACAAAATGGTATCAGACAAACTCATTAGTTATTTTGAATTTTTTCCACAAAAGGATTTAAATAGATTGTATTCAAATAGTAATCTTTATATTTGCACGTCAACTAACGATGGTGAGTCAATCATGATAAAAGAAGCTGCTATGTCAGGAACTCCTGTGTTAACAAATAAGTTACTTAGTGGATCTATAAATAATTTTTGTTATTTAGTTGAGGAACCTACTTCAGTTAATTCTTGGAAAAATGCAATAATTCACTCATTAAACTCAAATTGTAGTGAAATTACTTTAAAATCTATGAACTATGTAAAAAATATTTCTTGGGATAAAGTATCAAAAACAATTGAAAGGCTTCTTTAATCAATGAGATATTTATCAAAAAGTAATGTAAGAGATATTAAAAATTTTTATATGGGGGAGCTATTAGATACATTTTCAACCAAATCAGAAAGCACGATGAAAGTTTTTTTTTATAAACACCTTACTGAGATAGACCTCATATTAACTAATTTAGTTAAATCAAATAAAGAACTTAGTAAAATTACTCTTCTAGATGTTGGTGCAGGTTTAGGAATTAATTGTATAATTCTAAAAAAGTTTTTTTTCATTAATTGTACTGTAATTGATAGATTAGATGAATTTGATGAAATACATAATAGAGCCATTGGGGACGATACCAGCTTAAAAGAAAGATTATACAATTTTGGCATTGAGGTAATTTGTTCAGATTTTATTAAAAATAATTTTGATGATTTAAATAAAAAATATGATTGTGTAACTTGTTTTTCAGTAATTGAACATTTTTATTTCTCACCAAAGAAATTTTTAAATAACTTTCATAAGTTTTGTAAAAAAAATGCTTTGATTTTTATTTCTACACCTAACCAGTTACATTTATTAAATAGAATAAGAGCTCTTTTTGGAATTAATATTTGGGAAAATTTTGATTATTATTATAACTCTGATACATATTTTGGTCATGTAAGAGAGTTTACTTCAAGTGAAATGATAATTATTGGTCATAAGGTAAAGAATCTTGATTATGTCAAATTAGATTATTCAAATTTTCCCTTATATTCCAATAATTCAATGAATTATTTCAAAAAAAATATTTTTTTTAAAATTTTTGGATTAATGTATGAGCTATTGTGCCTAATTAATAAAAATTTCAAATTTCATTTGACTTTAATATTAAATAAAAAATAGTAAAAACTAAAAAATATAAGTTTAAAATATTCATAACTGTACTTTATATATTTTCTATCACCGAAAAGTTTAATCAAATTATAAATAGACTGAATAATGGAATGGACCATAAGAGTCATTAAATATAGCCTAAAAAAAAATGAATTTGGGTAATGTTTTTTTAAATATTTTAGAATAGTAATTTCTTTTCTCAAAACCATACCCGGATAAACACTTTCTCCACCATAATGTATAATTTTTGAATTTCCTACTTTATACAATTTATAATTCAACTTAGCAGCTCTAAGACACCAGTCTGTATCATCACAATACATATCGAAATTATCATCATCAAAAAAGCCAATTTTATTTATATACTTGTTGTTAATAATCATACAGCAACCTGAAACCTTATCGACAATTGTGTCAGTACTATTATTAACGTGAGCAGAAAAATAACTTTGTATAAATTTTGGTAGTATTTTTTTTAATTTACTCTTGTTCAGAAAATTTATGAGCCTCTTGCTAGTTATTTTAGATATCCTACAAAGTCTTAGTGTATGACTTAAGTAGGTGCCTATTGGACCATATACAGGTTGAGGTGAATAATCTTTATTTAAGATTTGAGGAGATGCTGCAGCAACATTAGAATTTTCAACCATAAAATTAAAAAGTATTTGTAGTGAATGTTCATCTTGAAAAAATGTGTCGTCATTAATAACTAAGCTAAACTTTGAAGATTTATAATTATCCTTTAGTAATAAATTTTGATTATAAGCATAACCTTTTATCCTATTTGAAAAGTTTGTTTGAATGTTATTAAACTTATTTTTTAAAAAATTTATAAAATTAGTCTTCGTATTATTGTCTAGAATAGCTATTTCATATGAAAATTTTTTTTTAGAGCTCTCTATTGACTCAATTAGTTCTTCTAGCAATTTCTCATTACTATGATGAACTATACAAATTACTAAATCAATCACACAACTTTTTCATATATATATTTGCATTTGAAAAATTTTCAAAAGTGCCAATATCAAACCATTTGATAGATAACTTATCTAGATCAATTATAGACACTTTTTGATTATAAAGGTAATGATTATTAATATCAGTGATCTCAAGCTCTCCTCTTTTTGATGCTTTAATCTTTTTTAAATATTTAAAACAATTTAAGTCATATATATATAACCCAATAACTGCTTTATTATTTTGAGGATTTCTAGGCTTTTCTATGATCTTTTTTTTATTATTTTTTTGTGAAATTATCCCAAACTGATTTGGTTTTAATACCTTAGAAGTGAATAAAGTACAATGAATGCAAGGTTTGTTGATAATTTTAATAAAAAGATTAATATTTTTTTTTCTAAAATCCAAAAGATTATCCCCTAATAAAAAAATAAACTTGTCTGGACCAACAAATTTTTTACATAAGTTCAAACCATCAGCTATACCTTTTGGTTTTACTTGTACTTTAAAACTTAATTTTAATTTTGGAAATTCTTTTACTAATTTTTTAAAGATATACAAATCTTGTCTATTACATATTATTAGAATATTTTTTACTTTAATTTTAATTAAAAATTCTAAAGAATAATAAATCATTGGCTTATTATATATAGGTAGTAAATGTTTATTTATAAAAATACTTAAAGGATTAAGCCTAGTAGCACTTCCGCCAGCTAAAATTACTGCTTTATTTAAATTCATTTAGGTATGTACATAAGTCTTTTTCCCAATAGTCTATTTTTAAGTTAAATTTCTCTTCTATCTTTTTTGTGCTTAAAGAGGTGAATAATGGTCTTGAAATATTTGATTTAAGTTCTGAATACTCAATAGGAATGAGTTCTGTTTTTATACTTAATTCTTTAAAAATGAACTTTGTAAATTCAAACCAACTAGTTTTACCATGATTGCATAGATGATAAATACCATTATTTTCAAAAATATTTTCCAAATGATCACTAATTAAATTTGATACCATATTTGTTGATGTCGGCTTCATTATTTGATCAGAGACCATTGTTATTGACTTATTCTTTTTTGAAATCTCTAAAATTTTTTCAATAAAATTTTTAGTGCTATTATTTCTTCTTTTGCCAAAAAGAGATGATACTCTTAATATAATTGAATTGTTATCTTTTAAAATCAGATCTTCCCCATTTTTTTTTGACAGAGCATAGTAATTGAGTGGATTCGTTATATCACTTTCTTTATAACTTTTTGAACTCATTCCATCAAAAACATAATCAGTACTGAAATGAATAAATTTTTTTTGTTTTTTTATGCAAATCTCTGATAATAGAAAAGGGATTTTAGTATTGATATTGTCTGCCAGTTTGTTATCACTCTCACAGACATTTAAATCATGCAGAGCAACACAATTAATCACTAAATCAAAATTAATTTCATTCACTTCTTTAATAAAATTTTCTATATCATCAAACCTACTTTTGTTTGAAATTATTTCATGTTTATTTAATGTTTGACTTAAAGCTGTTCCCATCTGGCCTGATAGACCTAAAATTAATATCTTCATTTAAAAATTAATCATTTGATTCTCAAAAGAGTTTTTAAGATATGTATCTTTACTCTCTTCCAAGTATTTATACCATTTTAGGGTAAGAGTTTTGTCAGTTTTCGGAATCTTATTAGCCTTGAGTTTTGAAGATATCTCTTCAATTCCATAAGATAGATCGTATTTACATTTAAATCCGGTAATTTTAGAAATTTTATTAAAAGAAATTTTATAAGACCGATTATCTGTATCGCCATACCAATTTAACTTTAGATTTGAAAACTTCTTTTTAAATATTCTCCCAATTTTATTTATTTGAAAATTCATTCTGTCATCACCTACATTAAATATCTGATTATTTATCTTATCTTTATCTGATATTTCTAATAAATGTATCATTGCCCTACAAGTATCTTTGATATGTACAAAAGGTCTCCATTGATTACCATCTCTCATTAGACTTATGCTATTAGTTTTAAATGCATCATGTGTTAATGCATTAATTGCTAGGTCATATCTCATTCTTTCTGAATATCCAAAAACAGTAGCTTGTCTAATAACTGTAACTATAAAATCGTGATCCGATAAAGGTAATATTTTTTTTTCAGCCTCATGATTATACTTTGCATACAATGACAGTGGATTAGTTTTAGATTCTTCATTGAGTAAATCATTGGAAAATCCATATACACTACAAGACGATGGCAAAAGATAAAACTTAACACCCATCTTTTTTGATTTTTTTGCTAGTTCATACCTAGATAAATAATTTATTTGTTTGGTTGCTTTAGGAAAAAGATCACCACTAGGATCATTAGAAATCGCAGCAAGGTCGACAACTGCATCAACATTTATTAATGTATCAATATCAAATTTTCTAGTATCGTTTATTATTATTTTTAAATTTTTATGTTTTGGTAAATAATTCCCAAAAAAAAACCTGTCAACAGCTATTACTTTATACTTTCTCTTCAAAAGCATATTTACTAGGATAAAACCAATATATCCACCGGCTCCAGTTACGAGAATATTTTTAAATTTCATTAAAATTTCCTAAAAGTTTATCTTTTTCAGAGAGTTCAGGGTTGTTTGAACCCCATTCTATATTTAATGTATTATCACTCCAAATAATTCCATTTTCAGACTCGGGGTTGTAAAACTCTGTAACTTTGTAAAGAACAGTTGTGTTCGTAGCTAATGTTATAAAACCATGCGCAAATCCCTTTGGGATTAAGATCCATTCATTATCTGTAAATGAAATTTTTTTTTTATTGTGGACACCAAAGGTTTTAGAATTTTTTCTTATGTCAACATATACATCAAGTATTTCTCCTGATAATACTCTAATTAACTTATCTTGAGCATAAGGTTCGAATTGAAAATGTAACCCACGTATTACATTCTTATTTTCAGTAAATGATAAATTATCCTGAACAAAGCTTAGTTTTAGACCATTATTATCAAATGTTTTCTTATTATAAATTTCTGAAAAAAACCCCCTTGAGTCATTAAAAGATTTTGGATAAATAAATTTTACCTCCTTTAAAAGTTCGTCGCTCTCAATGGTAATCATGATTTGAAGATAAAATAGATCATTTTATATATAGGTCAAATATTATTTATTTTTCAAGGTTTCTTAAAGCAAGTGATTTTGAAGCAACCAAAATACTTACATTAAACCATATTAAACAGCCTGCATAATTTGAAAAAAGACTCCTACTAGCAGAAATAGGCCAAAAAATTACAAATACAATAATTAGGGCTAAAAAGAAATACTCAAATCCGAATTTATATAGATTTTTAATTTTTAAAATAAAATTAAACAAAAAAATTAAAAATAAAGAAATTCCTAAAATTCCTGTTTCAGATAAAATTTCTAAGTATAAATTATGAGGGTGTGTACTACAAACCCCACCTAAAATAGGACAGATATTTCGAAAATTTTTTAAACCTATTCCAAAAAATAAGTTTTCTTTAAATATTTCATAAGCAGATTTGAATAAACACAAATAATCTGGTCTACAATTTTGTAAACTCATATCGAATATAAATTCAAATCTATTTAATAATAAGGGAGCATAAAAATATATAAAAGCAATTAAAGTAATTAACAAAAAAATTTTAGCATATTTAAAATTTGGAATATTTTTATTTATAATTTCAAATTTATTTGAAAAGATAAATGTCAAAAATATTATCCCTAATAGATATAAAATCATCATTCTTTCCCCAGCTAAAATTATAAACAAAGGTATGAGCAATAAAGAATAGATCAATACTTTTGGAATTATGATATTTCTATTATATAAATAATAAGTTGAAAATAATAATGGCACAGTCATATATAAAAAATAAGATCCAGCTATTAGTTCTTCTCTAAAAAAACCAGATGGTCTTAAGTATATATCTTTATTGACTGGATTAAGATGTTCAAGTTTTAAGCCTATAAAATTGAAGGTTGTTAAAGATTGAAATAGAATATCTATGCCAACTAAAATTAATATAGTAATAGTAAATAATACATATTTTTTTAATTTATCATCATTATCTATGAAATATTTTATAGCTATTATTAATATTATAAATCTAATGAAAGCAATTGATCTACCTAAACTTTCAACACCATACTGATAATTTATAATTGATGAAAAAATTGTAAAAATCCAAAAACAAAATAAAAATATTTGATATTTTTCCAATTTTAATGATGATAATTTGTTGTAATTACAAAATATGTATAGTAATCCAATAACTGATATTGATAAATCAGCAGCAAAAGGACCAATCACATAAGCTAGAGGAAATAGATAAATTAAATATGTAGCTATTTTTTTTTTCGTTATTTGTAAAACCATATGAAAAGACTTTTTGACATAATTGTTTCTCTTATCATAATATCAATATCATTGCCATTTATAAGTATATTTGTTCTTTTAATTTTTTTCGAAGATTTTGGAAATCCAATATATTTTGCAAAAAGAGTTGGTAAAAATTTTAATCTAATAACTGTATATAAATTAAGGTCAATGAAAATTTCAAATAAATCAAATTTTTTATCTACATCAGATAATGACCCTAGAATTACTAGAACTGGAAAATTAATTAGAAAATATAAGATTGATGAACTAGTCCAGTTTTTTAATGTTTTAATAGGTAATATTAGCATAGTTGGTCCAAGACCAAATGTTGAAAAAGATGTTAATAAGTACTCCGATTTAGAAAAAAAAATTCTATCAATTAAACCTGGAATTACTGATTTTGCATCAATAGTTTTTTCTGATGAAGGAGAAATTTTAAAACATTCTAATAATCCTGATGATGATTATGATAAGTTAATTAGGCCTTGGAAAAGTAGATTAGCTCTTATATACGTAAATAATAGAAGTCTTTATATCGATTGTATTTTAATGTTTTTAACTTTTTATAATTTGATAAATAGAAAAAAAACATTAATTTATCTTAATTCTATTTTGAAATGTTATACAAGAAATAATGAATTATTAAATATCTGTTTGAGAAATACTGAGTTATATGAAAAAGAACCACCAACCTAATACTTCTATAATAAAGTTTTTTGATTATCCTGATGTTTATTTAAAAAAATCAAAACATTTTAAAAATATTTTCGATGATATATGTAAAAAGGGACATTTTATTTTAGGTCCAGAATTAGAAAAATTTGAAAAAAATCTGTCAAATTTTACTGGTATCAAATACTCAGTGGGTGTTGCAAATGCAACTGATGGCTTAGAGTTATTACTAATGTCCTCGAATATTGGAATTGGAGATGAAGTAATCCTATCTTCCCATACTATGATAGCTACTGCTTCAGCTATTAAAACTGTTGGAGCAAAACCAATTGTTGTTGATATAAATAATGAGCTTTCTATTGATGTAAGATCCATAAAAAAACATATTACTAAAAAAACAAAGGCCATAGTTGTGACCAATATAAATGGGAGAATTTCAGATTTAAATGAAATTAATAAGATATCAAAAAAATATAAACTTAAAATTTTTGAAGATGCTGCTCAATCCTTAGGAGCAAAATATTATAAAAAACACTCAGGAGCAATTACACAAGGAGCTGTTATTAGTTTTTATCCAGCCAAGACTTTAGGCACATTTGGAGATGGAGGTGCCATCTTAACAAATAAATTTAATTTATATAAAAGATTAATTCTTTTAAGAAATCATGGAAGAAATATTAAAAATAATGTGTTGCTATGGGGTAGAAATAGTAGATTAGACAATTTGCATGCAGCTTTCTTAGATTATCAATTAAGTTTTTTTAAAAAAGTTATTTCAAGGAGAAGAGAAATAGCAAAAATTTATGATAAGTATCTTCTACCTAACAAAAATATTATAATTCCAAATAAGTTTAATAAAGATCCAAACCGATTTGATACTTATCAGAATTATGAAATTTTAGTTAATAAAAGGGAAAAGTTAATACAATTTTTAAAAAACAATCACATCTATCCTTCAATTCAATGGAGTGGTTTTCCAATTAATCATTTTAATAAAATTGGCTTAAAAAAAATACTTGTCAACACTGACACTATTTTTAAAAAAATATTACTTTTACCTTGTAATATGACCATTAAAAATAATGAAATTAAGTACATATGTAAAACTATAAACAATTTTTATGATAAAAAATAAATTATCAAAAAAAGATTATAATAAAATTAAGTTATTTTCCAATAATCTTGCTCAGCATTCGTGTAAAATAATAAGTATAGCTAATACCTCGCACATTGGCTCTGTTTTATCAATCAGAGATATACTTTCAGTTCTTTTTTTAAAATTTCTTAAGTATGATAAAAAAAAATCTAAATTTAATAATAGTTTAATTTTAAGTAAAGGTCACGCAGGTGCAGGAGTATACACTTCATTATTTTTAAAAGGTCTGATTAGCCAAAAAGAATTATATGGATATTGTTCAAATGGATCTAAATTATTTGGACATATCACTAAAAACAATAGATTTGGTATAGAATTTTCAACTGGCTCTTTAGGTCATGGCCTTCCTTTTGCTACAGGGCTTGCTCTAAGTGACAAGTTAAAAAGAAAAAATAATAAAATCTATGTTTTAATGAGTGATGGTGAATGGGGAGAAGGCTCTAACTGGGAAGCTTTATTATTTGCATCACATCATAAGCTAAATAATTTATGCATAATAATTGACTACAATAACCTTCAGAGTCTAACAACAGTTGATGAGACTTTAGGTTTGCAACCATTCAAAAATAAATTTGAAAGTTTTGGCTTTAAATGTATTGAAATTGATGGACACTCTTTGAATGATTTATACGCAAGCTTATCTATCAAAATAACTAAAAAACCGATTGTCATTATCTGTAATACTATAAAAGGTAAAGGAGTCTCTTTTATGGAAAATAAGGTGTTGTGGCATTACAGATCACCTAATGAAAAAGAATTATTACTTGCCTTAAAGGAATTAAAGAATGAGAGATAGATTTATTGAAAACTTAAAAAACTATATCAAAGATAACAGCAATACATATTTTTTAACTGGTGATCTTGGATTTGGAGTCATTGATAAGCTCTATACAAAATACCCTAATAATGTCATCAATGTAGGTGTCTCAGAGCAAAATATGATTGGGATTGCTTCTGGACTGGCTTCAAGAGGTTCAAAGGTTATTGTTTATTCTATTGGAAATTTTCCAACGCTTAGGTGTCTTGAACAAATAAGGAATGATGTGTCGTATCATAGGTATGATGTAAATATCGTAAGTGTAGGTGCTGGATATAGTTATGGTGTATTAGGGGTATCACATCATGCTACTGAAGATATAGGCATAATGAATACTATACCCAACATAGACATTTATTCACCCTCATCAATAAATGAAGTAGACATCGTATCCAAAGAAGTTTTCAAATCAAAAGGACCGTCATACATAAGACTTGATAAAAGTATGTCTAGTCTATCAGGTAAAAACCTAAATGGTTTTAAGTTTAAAAAAAAAAATAATTCTAAAATTTGTTTTATTACAACAGGAGGTATAACAGAAGAGATAGAAAATTTATTTAATGAAAATACATTTCTTAAAGATAAAATTTCAATTATATCTCTCTTTAGAATTAAACCATTAAACGAAATAAAACTAAAAGAGCTCTTAAAAGATTTTGAAATTATTTTTACTTTAGAAGAACACCAGATTAGTAATGGCTTAGGTTCAATAATATCAAATTTCATAATAGATAATAACTTGAAAGCTAAAATTCATAAATTTGCAATTAATAACAAATATTTAGAGGTAGCTGGATCCCAAAAATATTTAAGGAAATTAAGTGGTATTGACTCTTCAGCGATAAAAAAAACAATTCTAAATATAATCTAATTGTTTTAGATATTCTATGAATTGACTATTTATTTCAATTGAGTCTATCATAGATTTCTTATCATCATTTTTTATAAATTTTTTATAGCCATATATTTTATTAATTCTAACTAATTCATTTATCATATCATCTGATGAGGAATAACAAAATCCAAATTTATTATCTTCTACAAATTCTTTTACTTCTCCTTTTAATGAAGTTAGAATATATAAATTGCCATACGCATATTCATATATTTTATTTGGTATATTGTTTTCAAAATTTGGAATTCTTTTATATGGTGCAATTCCAATAGATGATATTGACATAAGATGCTCAAGTTCATTTCCATTTAATTGTCCAAGCATTTCAACTCTATTATTAGATAGTAATTTTATATTTTCATAGTCCTCTCCAAAACCTGCTATAAATATTTTATGATTAATATTATTTCTTTCTAAAGACTTACTGACTAGAAATATCTCATTAAAATCGAAATATTTATTAGTTATTGTTCCTATAAATAGAATATTAAATTGTTTAGCGTTATTATATTTTTCAAATTTTTTTTTAAAATCATGATTAATTTTATCCTCATATTTAGAAATATGGTAACCTATTGGAAGGAAATATTGATTTTTTACTAACCCATATCTTTTAGACCACTCTAAATACCCTTTTGATGTAGATACCAATAAATCCAACTTTTTAAATATAAATTTTAAAAATATCTTATAAAAAATATTTATAATTCTAAAAAAATAAATATTAATTCTATCTTTAAATACATCTGGCCATAAATCTCTAATATCGACTATAAATTTATCTGTATCTCTCTTTATTAAGGCACCAACAATACAACTTTCTAAAATAGGGTAAGAAAAAATAAATGTTCTTTTTTTGAAATTTAAATATTTATCTAATTTATAAAATTTTATTGCGAACTCTAAATTATGAAATATTCTAAATAAAGAGTAGTTCTTTTTATAAGAGATTGTCTTAATAAATTTTATTTTAAAATTATCAT
>MDTB01092312.1_pt1 | contig 27807 bp, 40 predicted proteins | sample 811161 | NCBI WGS metagenome assembly MDTB01 (sample SAMN05326650, study PRJNA326480) | marine metagenome | isolation source: seawater | place: Mediterranean Sea | collected 2009
ACAGCAAGAAAAAAAAGACGTTCTCTTTACGGTGCAAAAAAACCAAAATAATATTTTATGTCTAGAAAAAGAAGAGCGCCAGTAAGAAAAATTTACTCAGATCCAAAATACGGATCAAAAGTTATATCAAAATTTATTAATGCAATAATGTATGACGGTAAAAGGTCATCAGCTGAAAAAATTTTATACACAGCATTAGACAGAATAAAATCGAAAAATGAAGACCCGCTTAAAGTATTTAATTCAGCAATAAGTAACGTTAGACCAAATTTAGAAGTTAGATCAAGACGTGTTGGAGGTGCTACATACCAAGTTCCTGTAGAGGTGAAAACTAATAGATCACAAGCTCTTGCATTAAGATGGATACTAGATGCATCTAGAAAAAGAAAGAATAGAACTATGGCTGAAAAATTATCTTTTGAATTAATTGATGCATCACAAAAAAAAGGTTCAGCTATTAAAAAAAAGGAAGACACACACAAAATGGCAGAGTCAAACAAAGCTTTTGCTCATTTCAGATGGTAACAATATGCCCAGATCTCATACATTAGAAAAATATAGAAATATTGGAATTATGGCACACATCGATGCTGGCAAGACAACAACGACTGAAAGAATTTTATATTATACTGGAAAAAGTCACAAGATCGGTGAGGTTCATGATGGTGCGGCTACAATGGACTGGATGGAACAGGAGCAAGAAAGAGGAATAACAATCACATCTGCAGCAACAACTTGTTTTTGGAAAGAGCATAGAATAAATATTATCGACACACCAGGACACGTTGATTTTACAATTGAAGTGGAAAGATCTTTAAAAGTTTTAGATGGAGCTGTAGCAGTATTTGATGGTGTTGCAGGTGTTGAACCTCAATCAGAAACCGTTTGGAGACAAGCAGACAAATATAAAGTTCCGAGAATTTGTTTTGTAAATAAACTAGATAGAACAGGAGCTGATTTTTTTAATTGTGTTGAAATGATTAAAGATAGGCTTGGGGCAAAACCTCTTGTTATGCAAATACCTGTAGGTATGGAGTCGTCTTTAAAAGGTGTTGTTGACTTAATAAAGATGAAAGCGGTTTTGTGGAAAGACGAAAAACTTGGAGCTGAATTTGAATATGTCGATATTCCTGCTGATTTAAAAGCACAAGCAGACAAATATCGAAAAGAATTAATAGAAACAGCAGTAGAACAAGACGAAAAGTTAATGGATGATTATTTAAATGGCAAAGAGATATCAGAGAACGATATAATTTCATGTGTAAGAAAAGGATGTTTAAAATTCGATTTTGTTCCAGTTTTAACTGGCTCAGCATTTAAAAACAAAGGTGTTCAACCATTACTTGATGCAGTTGTTAATTTCTTACCAAGTCCAAAAGACATAAACTCAATTAAAGGTACTAAACCGAATTCTAAAGATGAAATTGAGAGAAAATTTGACGATAAAGAACCATTTTCTGCTTTAGCTTTTAAAGTAGCAAATGATCCTTTTGTCGGATCTTTAACATTTATAAGAATTTATTCAGGGACCCTAAAATCTGGAACTGGGATTTATAATACATCTAAAGACAAAGAAGAAAGAGTTGGAAGAATGCTATTAATGCATGCAAATAGTAGAGAAGATGTAAAAGAGGCAAACGCTGGGGATATTGTTGCATTAGCGGGATTAAAATACACTATAACAGGTCACACATTATCTGACGAAGATAATCCAGTAGTATTAGAACCAATGGAGTTTCCAGATCCTGTTATTGAAATTGCTGTTGAACCTAAGACCAAAGGTGACCAAGAGAAGATGGGTGAAGCTTTAGGTCGATTAGCAAAAGAAGACCCTTCATTTAGAGTTACATCAGATGAAGAATCAGGACAAACAATCATAAAAGGTATGGGAGAATTACATTTAGATATAATTGTTGATAGGATGAAAAGAGAATTTAAGGTTGAAGCTAATATAGGAGCACCTCAAGTTGCATATAGAGAAACTATCCTAAAACCAGTATCGAGTGTTTACATTCATAAAAAACAAAGTGGTGGTGCAGGACAATTTGCTAAAGTAGAATTAGAAGTTGAGCCACTAGAACCAGGCAAAGGAAGAGAAATTGAAAATAAAATTAAGGGTGGCGCTATACCAAAAGAATTCATTCCAGGTGTGGAAAAAGGAATTGAAAGTGTAGCTGACAATGGTATTTTAGCTGGCTTTCCCTTAATAGATTATAAAGTAACAATTGTAGATGGATTACACCACGATGTAGACTCAAGCGTATTAGCTTTTGAAATAGCCTCACGATATTGTTTTAAAGAAGCTTGTACTAAAGCATCACTTAAACTTTTAGAACCTATGATGAGAGTAGAGGTAATAACTCCAGAAGATTATATGGGAGATGTTATCGGTGATCTTAATAGTAGAAGAGGACAAGTTTCTACTACAGATAAAAGAGGTAATGCAACAGTGATAAGTGCAATGGTTCCTTTAGCGAATATGTTTGGTTACATAAACAATCTTAGATCAATGTCACAAGGTAGAGCACAATACTCAATGTTTTTTGATCATTACGCAAAAGTCCCACAAAATGTGCAGGATGAAGTAACAAAGAAAATGGCTTAAAATGGAAAAACAAAATATTAGAATACACCTTCGAGCTTATGATAATAAAATTTTAGATTTATCAACAGAAGAAATTGTAAACACAGCAAAGAGAACCGGTGCTCAAGTAAAAGGACCAATTCCATTACCGACAAAAATTGAAAAGTTTACAGTTTTAAGATCACCACATATTGATAAGAAAAGTAGAGAACAATTTGAAACAAGAACACACAAGAGATTAATCGATATTGTAGAACCAACACCGCAAACTGTTGAAGCATTAATGAAATTAGATCTGGCATCGGGAGTAGATATAGAAATAAAAATTTAATTATGAAATTAGGATTAGTTGGAAAAAAAATAGGTATGACAAGAGAGTTTTTTAACTCAGGTATCTCTGTGCCCGTAACTGTTGTAAAAATTGAAAAAGGAAGAGTTATAGATGTCTATACCAAAGAAAAAAATGGTTATACAGCTGTCAAATTAGGTTTCGTAAAGACAAAAAGTTCGAAGTTAACAAATCAAATGAAAGGTTTCTTCACAAAAAAAAATACTGAACCGCAACAAATAATTAAAGAATATAGAGTGGAAAAAACAGATGACTTTAAAACAGGCAACGAAATAGGACTTGAGTCTTTTAAAGATGTCAAATTCATAGATGTTAGATCTAAGACTATTGGTAAAGGGTTTGCTGGTGTTATGAAAAAATATAATTTTGGTGGTCTAAGAGCATCTCATGGGGTATCGGTTTCACATAGATCACACGGATCTACAGGTCAAAACCAAGATCCTGGTAAAGTGTTTAAAAATAAAAAAATGGCTGGACATATGGGTTCTAAATTTAGAACGATTTTAAACCTAGAGGTAATTAGATCTGATATAGAAAATAGCTTAATATATATAAAAGGCTCAATACCAGGATCAAAAAATTCATTAATTTATTTAAGAAAATCAAAAAAAACATTTAGTAGAAAAACTAGTATTGAGAAATATGCTCAGCTAAGCAAGGAATCTGAAAAAACAACAACTAAAAAAACTGAACCAAAGAAGAAAGAGGAAAAAAAAGATACAACAAAGGAACAACCAAAAAAGAAGTAAATTATGAATATTAAAGTTTTAAATATCGACGGTGGGAAAAGTAAAGATATTACTGTATCAGATAATTTAACAGGCCTTAAAGTTAACAATAGACTGCTAAAATATGTAATTGACTGGCAACTTAACCATTCAAAGAAAAGAGTAGCTAAAACAAAGCAACGAAACGAGGTTATTGGTTCAACTCGTAAAATTTATGCTCAAAAAGGTACTGGAGGAGCAAGACATTCAAGTAGAAAAGCGCCTTTATTTGTTGGCGGAGGTGTTGCACACGGTCCAAAAGGAGACAACTACAAAATTAAAAAAATAAACAAAAAAATTAGAAAAATTGCATTAGCCCAGACAATTTCAAAGAAGAAATTTAATAACGAATTATTTATTTTTGATGATGTTAAAAAAGAAATTAAAAAAACAAAAATCTTTAACACATTTTTAAATAAAAATAATATTACAAATGTACTTATAATTTCTGATAAAGAGACAGAAAAAAACATCAGCAAGTCAGTAAGAAATTTACCTGACGTGAAATTAATAAATGATTTAGGTACAAATGTTTATGATCTTGTTAAATATAAAAATGTTTTATTTACAATAAGTTCAATTAAAAATATTCAAGAGAGATTGACTAATGAAAAAAATTAATTATTTAGACTCAATAATTCATCCTATTATCACCGAAAAGGCTACAAGTCTTTCGGAGCAGAATAAAATTACATTTAAAGTAAGAGATGATGCATCAAAGAAATCAATTAAAAAAAATATTGAAAAAATATTTAAAGTTACTGTGATTCAGGTAAATACAGTTAATAAAAAATCTAAAACAAAAATAATAAGAAATAGAATTGGAAATAAAAAGGGGTACAAAAAAGCTATTGTAACATTAAAAAAAGGTCAGAGCATAGACCTTGCAACTGGAGTTTAATTATATGGGATTAAAAAGTTATAAACCTTATACAAAATCTACAAGAACAACAGTTTTAGTAGACAGAAAAAATATTTGGAAAGGATCACCCTTTAAATCTTTGACAAAAGGAAAAACCTCAACTGGTGGCAGAAACAATGCTGGAAGAATAACATCAAGACATAAAGGTGCTGGACACAAAAAAAGATACAGAATCGTGGACTTTCATAGGAATAAAATTGATACAACAGCTAAAGTGGAAAGAATTGAATATGACCCTAATAGATCGTCATATATTGCTTTGATTAAATATGAAGACAACATAAGAAACTATATTATCTGTCCACAAAATATTAAAATTGGTGACAGCGTTGTATCAGGGTTAAACAAAGAAATTAAAGTGGGTAATTGTATGCCATTACAAGACATACCTCCTGGAACACAGGTCCACAATGTAGAATTAGTTTTAGGTGGCGGAGGAAAATTAGCTAGATCAGCTGGTGCTTATGTTACTTTGTCAGGCTTTGATGAGGAGTATGCAATTATTAAACTTTCCTCTGGCGAAACAAGGAAGGTTGCAAAAAATTGTAAAGCAACAATTGGAAGTGTTTCAAATCCTGATCAAAAAAATATAAAAATTGGTAAAGCTGGAAGAAATAGATGGAAAGGCAAAAGACCGCAAACTAGAGGTGTAGCAATGAATCCGGTTGATCACCCTCATGGTGGAGGTGAAGGTAAAACTGCAGGGGGAAGGAATCCTGTATCACCTTGGGGTCAATCAGCAAAAGGTTTAAAAACTAGAAAACCACAAAGAAGTGATAAATTTATAATTTCAAGAAGAAAAAAAAGGAATGAAAAATAATGACTAGAGGCGTTTGGAAAGGTCCGTTTGTTCACCCGAGTTTATTAAAAAAAGTTGATAAACTTAAAGATCAAACTAGAAAAACTCCGATAAAAACATGGTCTAGAAATTCAACAATCATACCTGAGTTTGTTGGGCATAGTTTTTTAATTCATAACGGAAAAAGTTTTATTCCTATAACTGTTTCTGAAGAAATGGTTGGACACAAATTAGGTGAATTTTCACCTACAAGAAAGTTTTCTGGGCACACACCAGCAGATAAAAAAGCAGCTGCCGAAGGAGCTTCTGAAGGAGGAGCAGCTAAAGCAGCACCAGGAGCAGCTCCAAAAGCAGCACCAGGAGCAGCACCAAAAGCAGCACCAGCAAGCCCAAGTAAGGATAAAAAATGAGTGAAAAAATTAATTTAGTTAAAGCAATAAATAAAAATGTAAGAAGTGGAGCTAGAAAGGCAAATTTGGTGCTAAATTTTATTAAGGGCAAAAAAGCAGATGTTGCAATCAGAGATTTGGAATTTACACGTAAAAAAGTTGCTCAAGATATTAAAAAAACTGTGAAATCAGCAGTTGCTAATGCAGAAAATAATTATCAGTACGATATTGACGATCTTTACATAAAAGAAGCTTATGTCGGTAAGTCTATTGTAATGAAAAGATTTAGACCTAGAGCAAAAGGAAGAGCATCACCAATTAAAAAACCTTATAGCAGGGTTACAATAATTTTAGGTGAAAAAAAAACTGATATTAAACAAGGAGTTAAAAAATAATGGGACAAAAAGTAAATCCTGTAGGTTTTAGACTTGGCGTAAACAGAGGATGGGATTCTGTTTGGTTTGCTAGAAAAGCTGACTATGGCAAGTTTTTAATTGAAGATTATAAAATCAGGCAATTTATAAGAAAAAATATTCCTAATTCTGGAGTTTCAGAAGTCATTATAGAAAGATCGGGAAAAAAATGTTCTGTTTTTATCCATACATCTAGACCAGGGTTCGTAATAGGAAAAAAAGGCTCTGATATAGAGAAAATTAAAGGCAAGATATCTAAAATTACAGATAGTGAAGTTTCAGTAAATATTAAAGAAATTAAAAAACCCGAGCTTAATGCATATTTAGTTGCCGAAAACATTTCACAGCAATTAGTAAAACGTATTGCATATAGACGAGCCATGAAAAGAGCAATGCAATCGGCAATGCGACTTGGTGCAAAAGGAATTAAAGTAACACTTAGTGGTAGATTAGCAGGAAATGAAATTGCAAGAAGCGAATGGTTGAGGGAAGGCAGTATACCTTTACACACATTAAGAGCTAATCTTGACTACGCTGAGTCTGAGGCACTAACTACTTATGGAATTATTGGTGTTAAAGTTTGGATATATAAAGGTGAGATTTTTTTAAAAGACGTAAATAAACAAAAAATGGAGAGGACAAAAAATGCTTCAACCAACAAGAAGTAAATTTAGAAAGGCACATAAAGGCAGAATTCACGGAAATGCTACTAGAGCTAGCTCATTAAATTATGGAGAGTTTGGATTAAAAGCTATTCAGCCAGAAAGAATTATTGGAAAACAAATAGAGGCGGCCAGAGTTGCTCTAACACGACACATGAAGAGAACAGGTAAAGTATGGTCAAGAATTTTTCCAAATATTCCTGTTTCAAAAAAACCTACAGAAGTTAGAATGGGCAAAGGCAAGGGCTCACCCGAATACTGGGCTTGCAGAGTAAAACCAGGTAGAATTTTATTTGAAGTTGATGGAGTTTCAGAAATTGTTGCTAGAGAAGCTTTGTATAAGGCTTCGGCTAAATTACCAATAAAAACTAAATTTGTTAGAAGATTAAAATGAAAAAAAAAGAAACAAAAAAATTAACCAAAGATCAATCTTTGAGAGAAATCCAAAAATTGAAGAAAGACCTATTTAATATGAGATTTAAAAAAATAAATGGACAAATTCAAAATATGGCTGAATTTACATTAATCAAAAGAAATATTGCTAGGCTATATAACAATATACAAGGGAAGAAATGACCAAAAGAATTTTAAAAGGAGAGGTAGTTAGCGACAAAGGTGACAAAACCATAGTTGTTAAAGTTCAGAGAAAATTTAGACATCCTTTTTATGGTAAAATTATATCAAGATCTAAAAAATATCATGCACATGATGAAAAAAATAAATATAAAAAGGGAGATTTTGTTAAAATTATAGAGTCTAAACCTATATCTAAACTAAAATCTTGGCAGGTTATTGAAAAATGATTCAAATACAAACAGAATTACAGGTAGCAGATAATACAGGCGCAAAAAGAGTGGAGTGTATAAAAGTCTTAGGTGGATCTAAAAGACGTTATGCTGGTGTAGGTGACTTAATAGTTGTGAGTGTAAAAGATGCTTTACCCAATGGAAAAGTTAAAAAAGGATCAGTACATAAAGCAGTGGTTGTTAGAACAAAAAAAGAAATTTTTCGTAAAGACGGTTCTAAAGTGCAATTTGATAGCAACTCAGTGGTTTTAACTGATGAAAAAGGAGAACCTATCGGAACAAGAATATTTGGACCTGTTACTAGAGAATTGAGAGCAAGAGGCCAAACAAAAATAATTTCATTAGCACCGGAGGTTTTGTAAAATGTTATTAAAAAAGGGTACAAAAGTTAAAGTTTGTGTTGGTAAAGACAAAGGTAAAACAGGAGAAATAATTGAAATTGTAAGATCTAGACAATTAGCAAAAGTTAAAGATGTTAATATGCTTAAGAAACACAAAAAACCTACAAAGGAAAATAAAGGCGGGATAATCACAATAGAGGGATTTATACATCTTTCAAATTTAAAACATTTAGAAAACAACAAAGAAACGAAAAAAACGAAAAAATGATACCTAGATTAAAAGAGAGATATAAAAAAGAGATTATTCAAAATTTAATGAGTAAATTAAATTATAAGAATATCAATGCAGTTCCAAGAATTGAAAAAATTGTTTTAAATATGGGACTTGGTCCAGACGGATTAGATAAAAAAAAGATGGAAATCTGTGTTAAAGACATCTCATCTATAGCTGGTCAACATCCTGTAATTACTAAATTTAAAAAATCGATATCTAACTTTAAGTCAAGAAAAGGTGCAAACGCAGGATTAAAAGTAACTTTGAGAAATGATAGAATGTACGAATTCCTTGATAGATTAGTTAATATTGCACTACCGAGAATAAAAGATTTTCGTGGACTTAAAGATTCAGCATGCGATAAATTTGGAAATTTTACGTTCGGTATCAAAGAACATATTATTTTTCCAGAAATTAATTTTGATAAAGTTGATACTATACGGGGCATGGATATAACAATTGTTACAACAAGTAATTCAAAAGATAACACAATATATTTACTCAAAGAATTTAATTTTCCCATTATCAAAGATACAGAAAAAAGAAAAAAGAAAATTAAAAAAATAATCAAAGAAGAAAACAAAGAAGAAACAAAGGAGAAAGCATAAATGGCTAAGACAAGTGCAATTCAAAGAAACTTAAAAAGAATAAGAATGTCAAAGAGATTTGCAAACAGAAGAAAAAAACTTAAGGCAATAGTAAATAATAGAAAACTACCATTGAATGAAAGATTTGCAGCTCAGCTTAAACTTTCAAAAATGCCAAAAAATTCTGCAAAAATTAGAGTCAGAAATAGATGTGAAATTACGGGAAGACCCCATGGAGTTTATAGAAAACTAAGAATTTCAAGAATAGCGTTAAGACAAATGGCATCTGCTGGAAAAATACCAGGGATGACTAAATCAAGTTGGTAAAGGAGGAATATGACTTTAGCTGATCCTATAGGGGACATGTTAACAAGAATTAGAAACGGTCAAATGAGATCGTTAAATAAAATAGAAATACCATTCTCTAGTTTTAGATCCAAGATATTAGAAGTTTTAAAAAATGAGGGTTATATAATTAATTACAATGTAAAAGAAAATAAGAATAAAATTAAATCAATCTTTGTTGATTTAAAATATTATGAAGGTCAACCAGTTATCAAAGAAATAAAAAGAATATCTAAACCAGGTAGAAGAGTATATTCAAGAGCAACAAGTATTCCAAAAGTTCTTAATGGTTTAGGCTTAGCAATTCTGTCCACTAGCAAAGGAGTAATGTCCGATGCAGATGCTACTAAAAATAATTTAGGTGGAGAAATAATTTGTAGGATATTTTAATGTCTAAACTAGGAAAAAAATCAATTTTATTACCAAAGGAATCAACTATTAAAGTTGAGGGTGATTCATTATTAGTTTCTGGACCAAAAGGATCTCAAAAAATTTTATTTAATCAAAATATATTTTCATCCAAAATTAATGAAAAAAATGAATTTCAAATTTCACCTATTAAAAAGGATAAAAATACATCTTTAATGTGGGGAACTTACAGAAGTTTAGTCAACAATGCTGTTGTCGGTGTAACTAAAGGCCATGAAAAAAATTTAGAATTGAGCGGTGTAGGCTTTAGAGCAAGTTTAAAGGGAGATCAATTAGTTTTATTGCTTGGCTTTAGTCATGATGTTAAATATCAAATACCAAAAGGAATTACTGTAAAAGTCGAAAAGCAAACAAAATTAAATATTGTAGGATCCGACAAAGAACTTGTATCAAAAGTTGCTGCTGACATTAAATCATTAAAACCAGTTGAACCTTATAAAGCTAAAGGTATCAAAGAAAAAAATCAATATGTAATCAGAAAAGAAGGAAAGAAGAAATAAAGATGAAAAATAATTCTAGAATTAAACGAACATTAAGAAATAGAGATAAATTAAAAAGGGTAAATGTGGACAGGTATAGGATTACTATATTTAAATCTTTGAAAAATATTTCTGCTCAAATTATTGATGACAAAATAAATAAAACAATTGTTTCTGCATCATCAATGGAAAAAGATCTTAAAAAAGATAAAAAAAATAAAACCGCGTTATCAGTGATGCTTGGCGAGATCTTAGCAAAAAGAGCTTCGGAAAAGAAAATTAATAAAGTTTATTTTGACAGAGGTGGTTACAGATATCATGGTAGAGTAAAAGCTCTTGCTGACTCTTTAAGAAAGAATGGATTGAATTTATAATGGAAAAGAGAAATGAAAAAAGTGAATATATTGAAAAATTAGTTGCTATCAATAGAATCACTAAAGTTGTTAAAGGAGGAAGAAGATTTGGTTTTGCTGCTATAGTCGTAGCGGGCAACCAAAAGGGATCCATTGGAATAGGCCAGGGTAAATCCAAACAAGTACCTGATGCAATTAAAAAAGCTACAGAAGTAGCAAAAAGAAATATGGTTAAAATTCCTCTTAAAGACGGAAGAACTTTACACCATGATATTTATGCTAAAAGCGGATCAGGAAAAATTCTTATGAGATCTGCACCTACAGGAACAGGAATAATTGCAGGTGGAGCAACACGATCAGTTTGTGAGGTTCTAGGAATACAAGACATAGTAGCTAAGTCTTTAGGTTCTCCAAATCCACACAATGTTTTAAAAGCTGTACTGAAAGGCTTACAGAATCAGAGTTCACCAAAAGTAATTTCAGCAATGAGGAATAAAAAAATTGCTGAAATAATTAAAAAAAGAGAAAAATAAAAATGAAATTAAATACATTAGTTAAAACAAATTTACAAAAAATGAGAGTCGGAAGAGGCATAGGTTCTGGAAAAGGAAAAACATCAGGTAGAGGTGTTAAAGGTCAAAAATCAAGATCAGGTGTGGCAATAAAAAGTTTTGAAGGTGGTCAAATGCCACTTTACAGAAGACTACCTAAAAGAGGTTTTAAAAGTCAAAAAAAGAAAGATACAGCTATAATAAATCTATCGGATATTGAAGCATTTTTAAAATCTAAAAAAATAAAAACCGAAGATGAAATTACAATAAAATACCTAATTGATAAAAAAATAATCCAAAAAAAATACGAAAAGCTTAAAGTGTTAGGGACAGGTGATATAAAAGGAAAATTGAAAGTAAAAACTGATTTTATATCATCTTCTGCTAAAGCAAAAATAGAAAAAGCGGGTGGTTCTGTTGTAGTTTTAAATAAAAAAGAAAATAAAACAACAACAAACAAAACTAATATTAAATAAATGGCCAACGAAGGTTTAAAGGAAAATGCTTTATCTCACTCTGTTGATTTAAGAAACAGAATATTTTTTACTATTTTCATTTTATGTATTTATAGACTTGGAACATATGTTCCAATTGCAGGTATAGATCCGGTAGCTTTACAACAAATTATGTCATCAAGCCAAAAAGGACTTCTTGGAATGTTTAATGTTTTTTCAGGTGGTGCAGTTCAAAGGATGGCAATTTTTGCCCTAGGTATTATGCCTTATATTTCTGCTTCGATAATAGTTCAATTATTAACAGGAGTTTCTGATTATTTTAAAAATTTAAAAGATCAAGGAGAAATAGGAAGAAAAAAAATTACACAAATTACACGATATGGAACAGTAATGATTGCAGCCTTGCAAGGATATGGCGTATCAGTAGGTTTAGAAAATGCTGGTGGTTTAGTAATTTCACCAGGAATCTATTTTAAATTAATGACAACAATCTCTCTTGTAGCTGGAACTACATTTTTGATGTGGCTTGGTGAACAAATTACATCAAGAGGAATAGGAAATGGTATTTCACTAATTATTTTTTCTGGCATAGTTGCAGAGATACCTAGAGCATTAGCATCAACATTTGAACTAGGTAGAACTGGCGCTTTATCAGCAGTAATGATTATTTCAATTTTTATTTTAATTATTGTTACAGTACTTTTTATAGTTTTTATGGAAAGAGCGATGAGAAAAATTCTAATCAACTATCCAAAAAGACAAATGGGTAATAAAATTTATGGTGGTGAGTCATCACACTTGCCATTAAAAATAAATACCGCTGGAGTTATACCGGCAATTTTTGCTTCAGCTCTACTATTACTTCCTATAACATTTTCAAATTTTGGAATGGCAGACTCTGAAACTTTTATAAATTTTTCGTCTCTATTTTCTCAAGGTAAACCTTTGTATATGTTATTGTACGCCTTTGGTATAATATTTTTTGCATTTTTTTATACTTCAATTGTTTTTAATCCTAAAGAGACCGCTGAAAATTTAAGAAAATATGGAGGCTATGTTCCCGGTATAAGGCCAGGAGAAAGAACAGCTGAATATATTGAAAATATTTTGACAAAACTAACAACTATAGGCGCTTGTTACTTAACACTAGTTTGTTTGATGCCTGAATTTTTAATTTCTAAGTATCCTATACCTTTTTATTTAGGCGGAACTTCTCTTTTAATTGTTGTTGTTGTAGCAATGGATACAGTTACACAAGTACAAACTCGTTTGATGAGCTCTCAATATGAGTCATTAATTAAAAAAGCAAAGTTTAATAGATAATTTTATATGAATTTAATAATATTTGGTCCACCAGGTGCTGGTAAAGGAACTCAATCTAAATATATTGCAAATAAATATAATTTATATCAATTATCTACTGGCGAGCTTTTACGCAATGAAATTAAAAACAAAACAGAATTAGGATCAAAAATTTCTTCAATTATTAATTCTGGTGAGCTTGTTTCAGATGAAATTGTTAGCAATTTAATTGAAAAATTTATTTCAAACAATAATTATAAAAATAAAATCATATTTGATGGGTATCCTAGAACTTTATCTCAAGCTAAGAATTTAGATAATTTATTAAATAAGTATAAACAAAAAATAGATATTGTATTGAAACTCTCAGTCAACTTAGAAACTGTTAAAAAAAGAATTTTAGAAAGACAAACACAAGAAAACAGGGCTGATGATAATGAGGAAATAGCAATCAAAAGATATAGAACTTATGAAAAATCCTCTGAACCAGTTATAAATTATTATAAACAATCTAATTTACTCAAAGTTGTAAATGGTGAGGCAGGAATATCAGAAATTAATAGTGAAATTAGCAGCTTAATTGACACTATCAAGGGTTGACATTAAATGATTACTCAATATAAATACGCAGGAAACTTAAACAATCTTATAATATGGCTCGAATAGCAGGTGTTAATATCCCCATCGATAAAGTAGTTCACACAGCTCTAACTTACATTCACGGTATAGGAGATCATAATTCTAAAATTATTTGCCAAAAGTTAAACATTCCAACCAATAAAAGAGTGAATAAATTAACTGAAGATGAAATTTTAAAAATAAGAGAATACATAGATCAAAATTATAAAGTTGAAGGTGATCTACGAAGAGAAGTATCAATGAATGTGAAAAGATTAGTAGATTTAGCTAGCTATAGAGGTTCAAGACATAAGAAAAAATTACCAGTGAGAGGACAAAGAACACATTCCAATGCGAGAACTAGAAAAGGTAAGGCTATAGCTATAGCAGGTAAAAAATTAACACCGTTAAAAAAATAAATGAATAAAAGTACAGAAAAAAATAAAGCTAAAGATAAAGATCAAAAAATTGAAGAAAAAATTGTAAAAAAACCTGTAAAGAAAAAATCAAAACAAAAAAAACTTATATCTACAGGTATTGCGTTTGTTAACTCTACATTTAACAACACTATAATTTCGATTGCTGATGAACAGGGAAATGTGGTTGCATGGTCTTCAGCAGGTGCAAAAGGTTTCAAGGGATCAAGAAAATCTACTCCATACGCAGCTCAAGTAGCAGCTGACGATGCAGGAGGTAAAGCGTATGATCAAGGTCTTAGAACTTTATCTGTTCAAGTAAAAGGACCAGGGTCAGGTAGAGAAACTGCATTAAGAGCATTGCAGTCTAGAGGTTTCAAAATTTTATCAATTAAAGATACAACACCATTTCCACATAATGGAGCAAGACCACCAAAAAAAAGGAGAGTGTAATGGAAAATTTAAATATTATAGATAAAAACTGGAAGACATTAACTAAACCTTCAAAACTAGAAATTACAAGTAATGAAGATAAGTCTATAGCTAAAGTTGTGGCTGAACCACTCGAAAAAGGTTTTGGCCAAACAATAGGTAACGCACTAAGAAGAATATTATTATCATCAATACAAGGTGCCGCCGTAACTGCAATTCAAATCGACGGAGTTTTACATGAATTTTCATCAATAAAAGGTGTCAGAGAAGATGTTACAGATATTGTTTTAAATGTAAAAAATTTAGCAATTAAAATAAATTCTTCCGGATCTAAAAAATTAGTGTTAGATGCGACTGGACCAAAAGAAGTGAAAGCTAAAGATATAACATTAGTTTCAGGCGTCGAAATTCTAAATTTGGATCAAACAATATGTAATTTGGATGAAAAAACAAAATTTCATATGGAATTTATAGTTAATTCTGGAAGAGGATATGTTTTAGCGCAAAAAAATAAAACTGATGATACCCCATTGGGACTCATTGCGATCGATTCCCTTTTCAGTCCAGTAAAAAAAGTTTCATACAAAATTGATAGTACAAGAGCTGGAGATGCATTAGACTACGACAAGCTCACGATGCAGGTCGAAACTAACGGAACCATACCAGCTGAAGATGCTGTTGCTTTTGCTGCAAGAATTTTTCAAGATCAATTATCAATGTTTGTTAATTTTGAAGATCCAAAAGAAGTACCAGTACAAGCAAAATCAACAGAGCCAGAATTTAATAAAAATTTATTGAAACGTGTTGAAGAACTTGAACTTTCAGTAAGGTCTATGAACTGTCTAAAAAATGATAATATCATATATATAGGAGATCTTGTTCAAAAAACAGAATCAGAAATGTTGAGAACACCTAATTTTGGAAGGAAATCTCTAAATGAAATTAAAGAAGTTTTGAGCTCTATGTCTCTTTATCTTGGAATGGAAATTCCTAACTGGCCACCTGACAATATAGTTGAATTGTCAAAAAAATTAGAGGAAAGCACATATTAAATGAGACACAAAATGTCATATAGAAAATTAAACAAGACACCAGAGCACAGAAAAGCTTTGTTTAAAAATATGCTTAACTCATTGATTAAATATGAACAAATTATAACTACACTACCTAAAGCTAAAGAGTTAAAGCCAAAAATTGATAAGGTTATAACATTAGGCAAAAATTCTGATTTAAATAATAAAAAAAGCCTTTTTTCAAAACTACAAGACAAAACATCTGTAAAGAAAGTTTTTGAGACTTTGTCAAAAAGATATGCGAATAGAAAAGGTGGATATTCAAGAGTGTTGAAAGCAGGATTCAGGACGGGTGATGACGCACCTATGGCTGTAATCGAATTAGTTGATAGAGATCCTAATGCAAAATTAGTTGATAAACCAAAAAAAGTTGAAACTTCAAAAAAAGATAAAGAAACAATTCAAAAATCTGTCGCTAAATAGTATAAAATTTATCTTAAATGCTTAAAAAGTATATAGTCAGCAAAGACTATCATGCATCTCGTTTTGATAGATGGTTTAAACATAATATTCGTAATATACCCCAATCCTTAATTGAAAAACTTTTAAGAAAAAAAAATATTAAAATTAATAACAAAAAAGCAAAGACTTCTTACAGGGTGCAATTTAATGATGTAGTAGAGATATATGGTTTAGAAAAACTAAAAGATAATCAAAAGAAAAGTAACATTAAATATAAACCAACTGAAAAAGAAAAAACTTACTATAATGAATTTACTTTAGAAAATAATGAAAATTTTATAGTAATTAATAAACCTGTAGGTATTCCTGTTCAAGGTGGCACGAAGTCATTTAAAAATATTATTGATATCCTTAAAGATACAAAATATTTTAACTCATCAAAACCATTTATTGTTCATAGGCTCGATAAAGAAACTTCCGGTGTAATGATAATCGCTAAGAATAGAGAATATGCACAATTGTTTACATCACTGTTTAGAATAAGAAAAATTCATAAAACATATTTAGCCATAACACATGGACAATTTGATAAAAAAATAAAGTTATTAAAAAATGATCTAATAACTTATGAAAAGAATAAGAAAATTGTTCAAAAAGCTATCACTTATGTGAGAGTGCTTAAATCTAATAACCTATACTCTTTATTGGAGTTAAAACCAATTACAGGAAGAAAACATCAATTACGAAAACAATTACATTTTATTGGTTATCCAGTTGTAGGGGATGATAAATATTTTTTAAAAATTGAAAAAAATAAAAATAAAAACTTAATGCTACATGCTTATAGAATTAAATTTATGCTAAATAATAAAAAATTTAATTATCAAGCAAAATACAGTATTTTTTTTGAAAAATTTTTGAACAAAAACCTTAAATCTTAGGAAGAATTTGAATAAAAATTTTTTTTAAAGATTCATCTATTCTATTAAACTTTTTACACTCATTTTTCAAAGATGTAATTTTTTTATTACTTAAACCACACGGTAAGATTTTTTGATAATCATTAAGATTATTGTTTATATTAATCGAAAAACCATGATACGCAATCCATCTAGACACTCTAATTCCAATTGCAGCAATTTTTTTTTGATTAACCCATATTCCAATATTCTTTCTATCAGCATATGAATTTACTTTATAAATTTTTAAAAATTTAATAATTATTTGCTCAACCTGAGTAATAAGATTTCTAATATTTTTTTTTCTATTATTTAAATTTATTACGAAATAAACAACCTTTTGACCAGGATTGTGTAGAGTTATTTTACCCCCTCTATTAGTTTTAATTACATTAATAGATTTATCTAAAATATCCTCATTTTTGTACCTGACACCAGATGTAAATGTTTTTGGATGTTCTAAAAACCAGACTAGCTCTTGACCACCTTTTTTCACAATATCAACTCTTTTCTCAAGAAATTTCATTGCATCATTGTATTTTACAGGCTTTTTACTTTGTTTAAATTCTATGTTCATTTTAAATTGAATTTTATCATTAGATAAACTAAAAGTCTCAAAAATTAAATTAATTGGTGAAATATGAGTTTAGTCAAATCAATTGGAAAACAAAAAGTTAATCTTGAATTCAATAAAGATTTTATAGACCTTTTTAACCAAAAAATAAAATCAAACGATATTGCGTTTATAAACAAAACATTTGCTGATTATCATCCGGCAGATATAGCAAATTTGATCGAAAATTTAGACTCAGATACAAGAAATAAATTAATTGAAATTGAAGCATTTAATATTGAGCCAGAGATTTTTGTTGAATTAAACGAATCTTTACAGTTTGAAGTACTTCAACTTTTAAAACCAGAATCTATTGCAAAAATTTTACGTAATCTTGAATCCGATAATGCTCTACAAATTTTAGAGAAACTTGAAGAAACTAAAAAGAAAAATGTTTTAGATAAGTTATCTCATCAAGATAGATTTCTTTTACAAGAAGGCTTGAGTTATCCTGAAGACTCCGCTGCAAGAATAATGCAGAGAGAATTTACTGCGGTCCCAAGCGAATGGACTGTAGGGCAAACTATTGATTATCTAAGAGAAAGCAAAGAATTACCTGAGGAGTTTTTAGAAATATTTGTTGTAGATAAAGATTTTAAACCAATTGGTACAGTACCTTCATCTAGAGTTCTAAGAACCTCAAGAGATTCTAAAATGAAATCAATTATGAGGGAAGTTCCAGTTTTAATATCTGTTAACATGGACAAAGAAGAAGTTGGTTTAACTTTTGAAAATTATAATTTAGTTTCAGCCGGAGTAGTAAACAAGGATAATAAACTTATAGGTATGATAACTGCAGATGATATTGTTACAGTTGTACAGGAAGAGGCTGAAGAAGACGTTTTGAGATTAGCCGGTGTTGGAGATGAAGAAATTACCGATGGAGTTTTAAAGAAAACAAAAAGGAGATTTAGTTGGCTACTTTTAAATTTATTTACAGCAATAATTGCATCTGTTGTTATAGGTTTTTTTCAAGAAGATATTGAAAAAGTTGTAGCTCTTGCAGTTTTAATGCCCATAGTAGCCTCAATGGGAGGGAATGCCGGCATGCAAACTTTAGCAGTTACTATTAGAGCAATTGCAAAGAAAGAAATCTCATCTGGTAATTTTTTTAAAATCGTCACAAAAGAATTTGTTATTGGCATATTAAATGGAATTATCTTTGCAGTTATAGCCGCAATAATTGTTCAATTTTGGTTTAATGAATCAGGTTTATCAATTCTAATTGCTGTCGCAATGATATTAAACATGATCGTTGCAGGGTTATTTGGAATTCTAGTGCCCATTTCATTGAAAAAATTTAATATTGATCCAGCGTTAGCATCAAGTGTTTTTGTTACAACAATAACGGATGTAATTGGATTTCTTTCATTTCTTGGCATTGGTTCTTTATTTTTTCTTAATTAAAAATTATCAATAAATCTTATTCTCCCAATATAGAAAGCAAAAAAAAGATTAAATTTGTTCCCTTTAGGTTTTTGTAAATTTTTTAGATCAAGAATTTCTATATAATCAACTTTTCGAGCACCTAATAAAATAAGTTTTTTTTTAATTTCATTTAAATTAAAATTAATTTTCTTCGAAATTAAATTTTTTTTATAGATCCTTATAAACTTGATAATTTTCGCAAGTTTTAAAAGTTCAATTTTTTTTAGCCTTTTAAGCCTTGATGAATATGCAATATAATTTTTATCTCTGACTGTATTACATCTTATTATTTTGGTTTTAATTTTATTTTTTTTAATATGTTTTTCAATTAAAATTAGTTGTTGAAAATCTTTTTTACCTAGTAGCATTATTTTAGGTTTTACAATATCTAAAAATCTATTAACTACATCTAATACACCTTTGAAATGTTTCTTCCTAAATCTTCCACATAGTTTTTTGGAGAAATTATGTATGAATATTTTTCTTTTAGGTTCAAATTTATAAATATCACTATATGTTGGCGTATAAAGGTACTTCACCTTAAGCCTCTTAAGTATTTTAATGTCTTTATTTAAATTTCTCGGGTAGTTTTTAAAGTCTTTTTTGTCATTAAATTGTCTGGGATTTACAAAAATGCTCACTATTGTATTTTTTGATTTTTTAATAGATTCTTTTATTAAAGCTTCATGCCCTTTGTGAAGACTTCCCATTGTAGGAACAAAACTAATATTATTGATATTTTTTAATTCTTTATATAGTTTTTTTTTATTTTTAAATAATTTCATTTGTAAAATATTTCTTTAACTAGTAAAAGGTTTTAATGGTATCCCAAGCAATTATTCCATTAGCAGGATTAGGTACAAGATTACTGCCACTGTCAAGTGTAATTCCTAAAGAACTTTTGCCAATAAACGGAAAACCAAATTTAGAATATATCATGGAAGAATGTATCCAAGCAGGTATTAGGCAATTTATTTTTGTTGTACCTAAAAATCGACCTAGTATTAAAAAATATTTTTTTAATGATAAATTTTACAAAAAAATAATAAAAAAAAAAGAAACGACAAACGTTTAAAACGTGTTTTTAATACAATTAAGCGTTACCAAAAAATGATAAAATTTGTATATCAAAATAAACCTGATGGAACGGGTGACGCTGTACTTAAATGTAAAAAATTTTTGAAGGGAACTCATTTTTTAATGTTATTAGCTGATGATTTAATTGTTAAAAAAAACTGTTCCAAAGAAATGATTAATTTACACAAAAGAACTGGTGGGTCAGTAATTGCTACAAGAAAAGTAGAAAGAAAAACAGTATCAAGATGGGGTATCTTAGGTTTTAAAAAAAAGGCAAAAAATTCTTTTTTAATTAATGATGTAATTGAAAAACCTAAAATTAATGAAGCTCCGTCAAATTATGCCATAATTGGGAGATATATATTACCAAAAAAAATACTTTCTGTATTAAAGGGTCAGAAAAAGGGTAAAGGTGGAGAGGTTCATATTACTGATGCCATACGAACTTTGGTTAAAAAAGATGAAAAATTTTACGGAAATATATTTCAAGGAAAATATATTGATTGTGGCACTCTTCAAGGATTTATTAATTCAGGTCTTGAAATTTCAAAATATTTATAAAGATTAATTATGAAGATATGCATGATAGGTACAGGTTATGTTGGATTAGTAAGTGGGACATGTTTTGCTGATCTAGGTAATAAAGTTATTTGTGTTGATAATGATAAAAATAAAATAAATAAATTAAAAAAAGGTATTTCGCCAATATATGAACCAGGCTTAGATGATCTTATTCGAAATAATTATAGATCAAAAAGATTAGATTTTACCGACGATCTTGAAAAAGCCGTAAAAGATTCACAAATAATTTTTGTATGTGTAGGCACACCAACGAAAAAAGGTTCAAACTTAGTTGATCTTTCTCAGGTTTACTCTGTATCTAAATCAATATCAAAATATATTAAAAGCTATAAACTAATAGTGACCAAATCTACAGTCCCAGTATCTACCGGAGATCAAATTGAAAAGTTAATTTCAAAAAAAATAAAAAAAACATTATTTGATGTTATTTCTAACCCAGAATTTTTAAGGGAAGGTGAAGCAATAAGAGATTTTAAGTATCCTGATAGAATTGTAATAGGATCGGATAATAAAAAAATTTATAAAAAAATGGAACTTTTATATGAACCCATTATAAAAAAGGGTGCAAAGTTTTTGTGTACATCAAGAAAAGGTGCTGAGCTTATAAAATATGCATCAAATGCATTTTTGGCGACCAAGATTACTTTTATTAATGAAATAGCTAATTTATGTGAATCAGCAGGGATTAATGTTGAAGATATTTCAGTTGGAATAGGTTCTGATGCAAGAATTGGAAGTAGATTTTTAAGAGCTGGACCAGCTTATGGAGGTTCATGTTTTCCAAAAGATACCAAAGGTCTAGTTTCAATTTCTGACAAATACAAAGCTAATCTTTCAATTATAAAAACTGTTATAAAATCAAATCAAAATAGAAAACATCTATTAACTAAAAAAATAACTAAAATCATGAACAATAAGTTTAAAAAAAAGAAAATAACTGTATTGGGAGTTACATTTAAGGCTAATACAGATGATATGAGAGAGTCATCTAGTCTTGTTTTAATACCTTTTTTATTAAAGAAAGGAGCAATTGTAAAATATCATGATCCTTCAGGTCCAAAAAATGAATTTAAGAATAATAAAAATCTTAAGTTTGAGAAAACATTATCAAAAGCATGTCTGGGTTCAGATCTAATTATTATAAATACTGAATGGGATGAATTTAAATCAATTGACTTTAAGAAAGTAGTTAAAAAAAATAATTTTAAAATTTATGATATGCGTAATTTATATAACCCAATTGAATTAAAAAAAAGAAATATAAAATACTTTTCAATAGGTAGACAGTAATTATATTTCAAAAATTGCATCAACTTCAACAGCAGCACCAAGCGGAAGAGAATTTACACTTATAGCTGCGCGCGTATGTTTACCGCCGTCTCCAAATATTTGAGAAATTAAATCTGATGCTCCATTTATTACTTTTGGTTGGTCAATAAAGGTATCTGTTGAATTAACATAGCCTGTTAATTTTATACAACCCTTTACTTTATCTAAGGAACCACATTTTTTTTTAAGTTGTGCAACTATATTTAGTGCACAGAATCTGGCAGCTTCTTGAGCTTGTTCTAGATTAAGATCATTTCCAACTTTTCCTTTAATTAATTTACCTTGTGGATCAAATGAAACTTGACCAGAAATAAAAACTAAATTTTTAACAATTTTAGAAGCAACGTAAGATCCTACAGGATCTGGTGCTTTTGGTAAATCGATATTTAATTTTTTTAAATTTTGCTCTATACTCATATTAATTTTATCTTATTCAGTTTTATCTCTTTTAAATATATTTTTTATATAAATATATGTTTTTTTAGCTCCATCTTGTATATTTTTTTCAGCCTTTGCAGCACCTTGACCAATTTTTTTTCCAGTATTAGCTATACCTTCCTCTGTTTTTTCAACACCTTCACCAAGTCTATTGTGAAATTTAGACAGCTTATTTTGAATTATTTTAGCTTTTTCTTTTGAATTTTCCTTAATAGCCTGTGCTTTTAATTTTGTTAAACAATTTATTTTATCTGTACGTTTTGTCAAATTATCACATTTATTAACATTTATTTCTGCTTTTAAAAAATTACTAAACAATACAAACACAAAAACTAAAAATAAAAGTTTCATTTTTTCCTTCTTTTTTTATTTTTATCGTATTCTTTTCTTTTTTCTATTAAAATTAAAGCTTCCTCCATTGTTATTTCAGATGGATCTTTATCTTCAGGTATAGTTGCATTTAAAGATTTATATTTAATATATGGACCATATTGTCCTTTCATAATCCTTACAGGCTTTTTGTCCTCCGGGTGATCGCCTAGATTTTTTATTTCAGACGATGACATTCTTCCAGGTTTAGCTTCCGAAATTAAAGTTATTGCTCTATTCAGACCAATAGAAAATAATTCATCTATACTTTCAATTCTTGCAGATTTATTTGAACATTTTAAATAAGGACCAAATCGTCCAATATTAATAGTTATGTCCTCATTTAATTCAGGATGTTTGCCTATTATTCTTGGTAAAGAGCATAGATATTTTGCTTTTTCTAAATCTACATTTTCAATTGGAAGACCTTTAGGTATAGATACATTTTTTAAATTTTCATTCTCTTTTTTCTTTTTAGACTTCTTTTTTTTAACCTGATCTAATTCTGCAGGTTCAATCTCAAACTGTAGATAAGGACCAAACCTTCCATTTTTAAGAAAAATATCTTTTCCTAAATCATTTTTTCCAATCAATTTAGGTTCTGCCAGATTAATTTGTTGAGAAGCTTTTGATTTTGACAACGGTCTTGTAAATTTACATTCTGGGTAATTAGAACAGCCTATAAAAGCACCACCTCTAAAGCTATTTTTAAGACTTAATTGACCTGTTTCACAAAGCTTACATTTTCTATCAATTACGTCGTTATCATCTCTTTCAAAAACAAGATCGCCCAAGCTTTCATTTAATAGATCTAAAACTTCCCTAGTTCTTTTTTCTTTGACCTGTCCAACATTTGAATAAAAATCTTTCCAAAAACCATCCAAAACTTTAACCCAATCAATTTTACCACTAGTGATTTCGTCTAATTGATTTTCTAAATCTGCGGTAAAATTATAGTCAACATATTTGGTAAACAATTTTTCAAGAAATGCAGACAGTAACTTACCTCGATCTGTAGGATGAAATCTTTTATTTAGCAAATCAACATAATTTCTGTTAGACAAAACAGATATTATGCTTGCGTAAGTAGAAGGACGTCCTATTCCTAATTCTTCCATTTTTTTAACAAGGCTGGCTTCAGAATATCTTGGTGGAGGATCTGTAAAATGTTGTTCGTCAATTAGTTCTTTTATATTAACCTTTTCTCCAATTTTGACTTCAGGTAAAATATTCTTAAGATCTTCGTCTTTTTCCTCAAATTTATAAACTTTTAGGAAACCCTCAAATTTAATAGTAGATCCATTAGCTTTAAAGTTAATTTTTTTATTTTCAGATTCTATAACTATACTCTTTCTATCAAACTCAGCAGGATTCATTTGAGAGGACAAAGCTCTATTCCAAATCAATTCATAAAGTTTAGATTGATCAGTGCTCAAATATTTCTTCATATCGGCGGGTTTATTAGCAATGTCCGTAGGCCTGATAGCTTCATGTGCCTCTTGAGCATTTTTTGCTTTTTTACCCGTATAACTATTTGGATTCTCTGGCAGATACTCTTTACCATGTTCTTTATCTATAAATTTTCTAAAATCAGAGATAGCTTCATTGGAAATTTGAGTTCCATCTGTTCTCATGTAAGTAATAAGACCAACGGTATCTCCCTCAATATCTATTCCTTGGTAAAGTCTTTGTGCAATTTGCATTGTTCTAGAAGCTCCAAAGCCAAATTTTCCAGAAGCTGTTTGTTGTAAAGTTGAAGTCGTAAATGGAGCCAATGGGTTTCTTCTATACACTTTCGAAGATACATCAGCTATTTTGTAAGACTGATTTTTGATTTCATTTAATGCTTTCTCAGAATCGGCTTTTTTCTTAAATGAAAATTTTTCTATCTTCTTCTCGTTAAATACTGAAAGCTTAGATTTTATAAGTTTCTTTTGATTATTTTCAAAATCACTGGCAATGGTCCAAAATTCTTCAGGTTTAAAAAGTTCAATTTCATGTTCACGTTCAGTTATTAATCTAAGCGCAACAGATTGAACACGTCCAGCAGATTTTGATCCTGGAAGTTTTGTCCACAAAATTGGCGATATGTTGAAACCAACTAAATAATCCAAAGCTCTTCTAGCCATATAGGCATTAACCAAAAGAGACTCAATTTCTCTAGGATTGTTTATTCCATTTGTGACAGCTTTTTTTGTTATTTCATTAAAAACAACTCTTTCAACTTTTTTTCCTTTTAAAAGCTTTTTGCTTTGAAGAATTTCTCTAACGTGCCATGCAATTGCTTCTCCCTCACGATCTGGGTCAGTTGCTAATATAATTTTTTCAGATATAGCTGCTGCATCAGTAATTTCTTTAACATATTTTTTTGAGAATGAATCTAATTCCCATTCCATTTTAAAGTTATTTTCAGGATCAACAGATCCATTTTTTGACGGTAGATCTCTAACATGACCATAACTGGCTAATACTTTATAGTCTTTACCTAGATATTTATTTATGGTTTTTGCTTTTGCTGGACTTTCTACTATTACAAGATTCATTATAATTGACCTTACTGTCAAAAATAAACCTATTTGTCAAATCAAAGCACAATAAGTGTTGATTTTAAAGTTTTATTTTATCTTCGGTTTTATTTTTTAACCTAATAATATTCTGTCTGTGAGTATATATAATTATGACAAAAGTAGAGAATAATAAGAAATTTAATTCTAAATTACTTTCAAAAAAAGAAATTAAAAAAATAACTAGAGCTGAGATAATTGACGATAAGGAAGAATATTTAGTTATCAAAACTATTATGATCCAGGATAAACAAAATATTAATCCGAGTTTTAAAGACAAAGCCAAAACTATTCCCAAGTAAGTAGCAATTCCTTTTCCTCCCTTAAATTTTAACCACACAGGAAATATGTGTCCAAGAAACGCCATCATTCCAGATAAATAAATTAAATTTGGGAAATAATGATTAGTAATAATAATTGGAGCAAAACCCTTGAAAATATCAAGCCACAAAGTCAAAATAGCATAAAACTTATTACCAGCTCTCAATACATTGGTTGCACCAATATTTTTGGAGCCAATTTTTCTTATATCTTGATTTAAAAATAATTTTGTTACAATTAACCCGTATGGAATTGAACCAGATATGTATGAAAAAAGAGATATTAAAAATATTTCGAATATCACTGTAAGTTAAAAACGCTCTCTCCTTTTAGGTAGGTCATTAGAACTTTTCCTTGAAGTTTTCTATTTTCAATAGCAGCATTTTTAGATTTTGATTTTAATTTTGAAACATCCACTTTCCAAGGTTGATCAAGATCAAAAATGCATAAATCTGCATCCGATCCCTTTTTTAAGCTGCCTTTATTAATTTTTAATATTTTTGCTGGATTATAAGTAATAGTTTCAATTATTTTTTTAAGAGGAAGGGACTCATTGTGGTAAAGCTCTAGTGCAAGAGACAGAAGAGTTTCAATACCAATTGATCCTTCAGCTGCCTGTGCGAAAGGAAGTCTTTTACTTTCTTCATCCTCAGGTTTATGGTCAGACACTATTACGTCTATTAGACCGTCCTTAACTCCTTGAACTAAAGCCTTCCTATCTTCCTCTTTTCTTAGAGGAGGAGAGACCTTCATAAAGGTTTTAAAATCTCCTATATCATTTTCATTTAGTGAAAGATTGTTAATAGACACACCAGTAGAAAACTTTAAACCGTTTTTCTTATATTTTTTTATAACATCTACAGATTTAGAGGATGACAATTGAGATATATGATATCTACAAGGATATTCTTCCAATAATGATAAATCTCTTTCAATAATAATTTTTTCAGCAATATACGGTATACCTTGTAAACCAAGTCTCGTAGAAACTTCCCCTTCACTTATACATCTTCCTTTTGAAAGTTCGTGATCTTCGGGATGTTGCATAACTAGCACATCAAGATCTGAAGCATAATTCATAATTCTAGACATTATTTCTGAATTTTGAACAGTCTTTGTTGCATCAGTAAAGCCAACAATTCCTTTTTTAGATAACAAACCAAACTCAGTCATAAGTTTTCCATCCATATTTCTTGTCAAAGTAGCAGACGGATAAATATTTATGCCAGCTTTATCTCTACCTCTTCTAAGTATAAAATCTACCATAGACACATTATCAATTACTGGGCTTGTATTTGGCATTGAAACTACGGATGTAACACCTCCAGATAAAGCGGCATTACTTAAACTTCTAAAATTTTCTTTGTATTCAAAACCTGGTTCTCCAATAAATACTTTCATATCTATAATTCCAGGTATTAAAACTTTGCCTTTAAGATCAATTCTTTCTGCTTTTGAAGGAATATTTGATTTATTAACAGTTTTTCCAACTGCTTTAACTTTTCCTTTTTCATCGATTATTATTCCTCCTATCTCATCTAAGTTTTGAGAAGGATCAACTATTCTAGCGTTTATAAAATATTTTTCTTTCATTATTTACAATAAAGTTTTAAACATGCCATTCTTACAGCCACACCAAGTTCAACTTGTTCTTTTACTAAACTTACGTTTATATCATCAGCAAGTCTTGTATCTATTTCAACACCTCTGTTCATGGGTCCGGGGTGCATTATAAGAGCATCTTTTTTTGCAAATTTTAATTTGTCAGGTGTTAATCCGAAGTATTCATAGTATTCTCTTTTTGAAGGTAGGAAAGATCCAAGCATTCTTTCATTCTGTAATCTCAACATCATAACAATATCACATGATTTCAATCCTTCTTTCATATTTGTAAATGCTTTTACTCCAAGTTTATTTACTGAAGTAGGCATCAAAGTTTTTGGAGCAATAACATTTACTTCGGCGCCCAGCATGTTGAGTAAATAAATATTTGATCTTGCAACTCTTGAATGAAGAATGTCACCACATATTGCAATTTTTAAACCTTCAATTTTTCCTTTTCTATTTATTATTGTTAGTGCATCTAAAAGTGCTTGAGTAGGATGCTCTCTTAAGCCATCGCCGGCATTAATTACAGAACAGTTAACTTTTTGAGACAAAAGGTTAGGGGCACCAGAGTCTTGGTGTCTAACAACTATAATATCTGGGTGCATCGCATTAAGTGACATAGCAGTATCAAGTATAGTTTCACCTTTCTTTAAAGAGGAATTTCCAACATTCATTGTCATTACATCTGCACCCAATCTTTTACCCGCAAGTTCAAATGAGCTTTGAGTTCTAGTAGAAGGCTCAAAAAATAAATTAATTTGAGTTTTCCCT